>ENA-OROD01002780-OROD01002780.1-human-gut-metagenome-genome-assembly--contig:-NODE-2780-length-12357-cov-3.651358_pt1 | contig 12357 bp, 15 predicted proteins | sample MGYA00242123_ERZ509038 | MGnify/ENA primary metagenome ERZ509038 (study PRJEB26280, sample SAMEA2338719) | human gut metagenome | biome: human gut; feature: human-associated habitat; material: faeces... | reverse complement strand
TTTCCACAGCTTATAGCTGACTATACAGCTCTTTCAGATTAAGGAGAAAAGTATGAGTTATTATAATTATGACGGGTTAAATTGGGAAAAAATCAATGCAGATAATTGGCTATATTGGGCTTATCTTGCAGAGGCATTCAATGAGAGATTCTTAAATAATCTTGATTTTTCAGCGGGTAATTTTTATAACCAATGCACTCTATATTTTCCCAATCCAAAATTAGCAGATATTAAGGCTGTTTCGCGAAGTTATCAGTGGCGTAATAATATTATCAGCAATATAATCAATTTAGGTTCTTATTACGTTGACAGAGAAAAAATATTAGATGAATCAAAGTATGATTCAAAATATGGTATCTTTATGGATACGCCTTATTTTACACTTAATGAGTTAAGAGAAAAAATAGGTTTTGCTGATTTAGGGACAGAAATAACCGATTGGAGTTTAGCACTAAAATATGTAAAAAAAATACTGCCTTTATATCGGTATAAATTGTATACTGGAAATGGTTCGCAGGCGATTGAAAACAGCTATTTCCGTAGCACAAATTATCATTTCATTGATAAATATACTGTGAATATTTATTCTGCTGATATTCAAGGAGTTTTGCAGAATCCAACATTTCAGATGCAAAGTACAACTTGTAATTATTACCTTAGCCGTAACTGTAAATGGATAAAAAGTGAATATACCTATTATACAAAAGAAGAAACGCAAGATGTGCCTCATACCGTAAATTATGACAGATTCGAATTTGATTGCCGTTTTAAAGCGGTTTTGAACAACCCAAGATATACACTTGATTGTAAAGTGGAATATTATGTTTTTCCGTATCCTTATGCAGGCACAGGCAATTGTTACAAAACAACTCACTATTATTTTTCCCCCTTTACAAAAAACGGTAAGATAATCTGGAAAGTGGGAGATGATACAATCAAGAAAGGAGTCGTAAAAACCTTTGTCTATGATGCTTTGAATTACGATCAAGAGCCTTTTATTAATCCAGTCATTAACACAGATTTTTACGAAACGAATTGGAGTTATCAGTATACACAGTCTATCCTTTGCGGATTGTATGATTTTTATGATTCGTTTCAGCTAAAATAATCTTGATTTTTTTCTTTCTCCATAAAAACAACTGATTTCAGCGGCATAAGAACTTAAAAATGATGAAGGGGAATCTTATGCCAGAAGAAAAACAAATCAATTTTTGCAGGCTCACGCAGGCACAGTTAGATGCTCTGCCGCAACGGAACTTGAATACAATCTATTTCACAATAGATACAAGACGTATCTATGAAGGCAAAAACAGTTATTCTTCCTTTACGGGAGTCGGTCATATAATCGGAGGCTACGCAGCAAAGGTCACCGGATATGATGCCAACACAAAAAAGCTGACGCTCGGTGTTGCCGATTCAACCCAAGATGCTGTGGATTTCTCGAAATTTGCAGTAGGCAGCAGAATCACAATCAACGATCCAGGAGAATCCGTTACCAATGAAGACGGCACAGAAGAAGATTTGCGGTATCTGGAAGCGGAAATCACTGCAATTGATGCGGAGAACTCCACACTTACCATTGCAGCATGGGTTTATTCCGGAACTACATCAGAACGAACACTTTCGAGTTCCTTTGCTGATAATGTGGCATCAGGTATCATATTTATTCATATTGATGATTCGGAAAGGCGTGATAATGCAACTGCAACAGGAGATAAAAATTTTGTTACGGGTCTGCGTTCTCATGCAAACGGAAGCTGGAATACGGTTACTGGAATCTGTTCCTGGGTGAATGGCACGAGCAATTATGCTACAGGCAGTAATATATTTGTTAAAGGAATCAGCAATATCGTTACTGCGGATTCCTGTTATGTTCTCGGAAGCAGCAATACGGTTAATGAGATTAACTGTCTGGTAATCGGACACATGAATCAAGCCAAAAATCAGGGACAGTTCATTCTTGGCGGAAACAATGAAATTGAGGCTCTTGATGCGTTTGTTATTGGCAATGGCAATAATGCCAGTAAGAATGCACGAAGTGCAGTCATTTCAGGCAACAACAATACTGTAACCGGTGAAAATTCCAAAACATTTGGAACACAACTGAAAAATCACGCAAAAGGTGCGACTTTGTTGGGATGCCACGGAACGCTAGAGGATAATCCCAAAAATGAAAATTCTCTGGCGATTGCCGGCGGTGAAACCAATAACGAAGTTATTACGCATATTTTCTATATAAATAAAGCTATTGTCAATCCTCTTTATAATCCGGAAAAAGATCCCGAAAACACGGGGACAGATTCTGATGGAGAAAAACAGTATATTCCTGAACGAGCATTTGGAATGGAATATCGAGGTCATTTGATTCCATTTACTCAAAAAATAACCGTGACAGATTCACAAGTCGTGCAACTGGACCATGACCAATTTGCCCGTTGGGTTATTGAAGGTGTCGGAGAGATAACAGTTTTGCTTTCCAATTGGCAGGACGGCGATTCCGGCGAAATGGTGATTGATACAACAAAGCAGACGATCAACATCCCGGCGGCATGGATTACGCTCGGTGCGGATATTACCACAACACCGGGTGTGTATGTATTGGAAATCGCACAGGTCGGCAGTAACATTTTCTACGGAGTTAAATGGCCAAATCAGTCTGGAATATCCACTGGCGGCAGTATTAGCGATCACATTCAGATTATTGATGATTACTGGTATATTGACGGTGTCAACACCGGAGTCAAGGCTACCGGCGAAAATGGAGCTCAAGGACCGGCGGGCAGTGTTAATGTTATTGTGTCCTCAACACAGCCGTCCAATCCGACAGATGGAACAATCTGGATTCAGGAGACTACAGAATGAGTGTAAAAACATGCAAAGACAATCTTTTTTATCCCATGTCAGGAACTAAGATTTTTTTCAATGGCGCATGGCACACCATTAAGGATTTGGACAGAATCTATTTCAGGGGAAAATGGTATCGCATCAATCACGATATCCATCCCTTGAACAATAGCGGTATCTGCACAGTTTGCGAAGAGACTTTCAGTGTAGGAGAAGAAACAATTACAATCAGCGCCAATGAAGTTACTGTTTATTCAAGCTCACCTGTCATTGTAACAACAAGAGACGGAAACATAGAAACATCGCAGGCATATACAATCAATCCGGCAGTATTCTCAATACTCAATTCAACGGGTGGAGCTCTCGTCAAAGGCGAAGTAACGAGACTGAGTTGCACAGGTTGCAGCATTCTGGACATAAGCAACAATAACAGACTTACTCACTTGACATGCGGAGGCGGCAGCACTGCCGGAAACCTTGATATCAGCAATAATACCGAACTTATCTATTTATCCTTGCGTGATTGTAACAAGAATTCCGAATCAATCAATGCTGTTTTAGCATCGCTGGTGGCGCATGGCAAACTGCAAGGCTACCTCAATATAATGGGAAATCTCGATCCGACAGGACAGGGGCTTATTGATAAGCAGACACTCATTGAACGAGAGTGGACAGTAATTGAAAACATGTAATATAAAAAAGGAGACATATCTATGAACGAAGAAACCACCACGCCGGAAGCCGTTGAACTCGATACGGACATCGTCAAGGAAACGCTTGTTGATGCGGAAAACAATAATACTGAACTCGACATCAAAACGCGTTTTATTACCCGATTAAGAATGACTCCCTTGAATGTCAAAGTTCCATTATATGTCAACGGTGTCCTGAAAAGCCCTGAAACTCTTGCAAAACTCGGCTTGACAATCAGGAAATATACTCGTCTGGAAGTTGAAACAAAACTTTACGGCAATTATTACGCAGCCAATCCTGATCTGGCACCGCGTGTCCGGAAGTATAAGGGGTATCTGGACCGGCTCGGACTGGAATATACTGCTACGACAGACGATATCTCTGCTGCGATTCAGGGAGATGCGACATTATCAGAAACGGAAAAGCTTCAGCTTGCACAGGAAGTAAAAGCTGAATTTGACAACATTGCCCTTAACTTTGAAGCTCTCGGTATTGAGGGAGCGAGTTATGAGGCATGGCGCACGATGTCAAAACTCATTCGCTTTCTGCCGGAAGAAAATACGGAAGAACAACCGTCAGAGGTATAATGTATGTTCACAGTCTTTGATTTGATCAAAAGTTATCCAATGACAGAAATGGAGCGTCGTCTCTTGATCTGGTATCTTGAAAAATATTCCAGCACGGAAGCTGGACTTTGGTTGAAATCAATCCATTTTCGCAGTCTGGAATACTGGTATTGTTATGGCATGACCGCAGGTGTCATGGGAGCGTTTCTGGCTGTGCTGAAGAAATATATCTTCCTGATGCCGGGACATGGTGAAACAGACCCTATGGAATATTTTGCAAATCCCATTACGAAATGGGAAGTCAAAAATCCGGACACTCTGACGAAATGGGTTGGTCTCATTGTATCTACGGCAGTCCATGAGCTTCGCCACAAATACCAGCGACAGCGTATGGGGGCAATTCTTTATATGATATGTGCACTTCCTTTGATTCGGGAATTCACCATCGAAATGGATGCACACAGAATATGGCGCCAATGTGATCCATATTTTCAGCATTTGAACAACCTGCTTGATTATCAAAGTTTTCTGAATCGAACAGGTGCAATAAAATAATTATTTAACAGGAGAACAGAAAATGAATGTGGCAAAGTATGTGCAGCGTCCGGATACCATTGATTTTATTCCAAACCGAAATATTGATGCCGGTGAAATCGTCAAACTTGGTGATCTGATCGGCATTACCAAAATAGCGGTACCGGCCGGAACGATTGGAGCTCTTTCAATTGAGGGAATCTTCGATGTGGTTAAAGATCAGGATGCATCATTTCTCCCTGGGATGAATGTATATTGGGATCCTGAGAGCAAAACAGCAAAACAAACTGGAATCATTATCGGCATGGCAATTCAGAATTGCACGGCAGAACAATCTACAGTAAGAATTCTTCTGAATTATTTCGGAACCAATGAAGCCGGTAGTTCAGAAAACACATGGCAGACCCTGTCATAAAATAAAAAAATAAAGAGGAGACATTATGTCTGAAACAAATCAAAAAGTCGAATTTTTTACTGCAACAAGAGCTCAATTCAATGCTCTTGCAGAAAAAAACAACAATGCCATCTACTTTGTCACGGAAGCAGATGAAACAACAATCACTATCTATAAAGGAAATATTCCGTGTTCATTTCCCGTGAAATTGGTTGAAAGTTTCCCGGAAACCGGCGAAAGAGGTTTTCTCTATATTGATGCAGCAGGCACGCAGAAAATATGGAATGGAACATCATTTATCTCGCTTAATGGAGCAGATAACTATCTTTCCAATCCTGCACGGCATACTGTGACTGCGGAAGAAGCTGGAAACGGAGTCTTTGCTGATATCGCCGAAGGCGATGTAGGTATCCTCTTTACAATGGCAAACGGTGACAAGTTTTATGTCAGTCTGAATGACTTTGTCGATACATACGAAGCCAACAACGCAGGCAAAGCTGCGATCAAAATTACGGTCAGCGACTACAAAATCAGTGCCGATCTCAATATCTCTGCCGAAGAAGGCAACCAACTTGAGGTCAAACAGGATGGTGTTTATGTCAAGCCGCTTTGCTGGCAGGAAGTAACATCGGCATAAAGGGAGTGAGGCATGAAGACACTTGCAGTAATCAATGGAGGCGGATGTCGCCAGATTGAATGTGCCGCGGGAATATTGACAGCAATGGATGATGCCAGAATTCAGATCAATGAATATCGTGGTTCCAGTGCGGGAGCGGCAGTCGCTGCACTTCATGCCTCCGGACTCTCCGGTTCAGACCTTCAGGAATTGATTCAGCAAACGCCAGTGGAAAAATTGTTTAAGCTTTGTCGCTGGTGTCAGGTCAAGCGGATGTTCGGCTTTACAGTTGATCATCTGTTTGATGCTTCCGGAATGTATGATATCTTGAAAGAAAACATGATCGAACGTGCCGGCGAAATTGTCCGTGTTGCAGTGACACGACTTCGGGATTATAAATCATTTATGATTAACGCCACACCAGCAACGGTTATGGCATCAGCAGCAATACCTGAAGTATTCAAGCCGGTTATAATCGGCAGCGAGCTTTTTGTTGATGGTGGAGTCAAAAACATGATTCCGACACCGAAGATTACAGAAATCTCCAATTACGATCATATTTATTTGCTTCTCTGCAATGATGATTTGGATGAAAAAATACCGAAAAATCTTGTTGGCAGAGCACTTCGAGCGTTTTCCAATACGATGGACCGTGAAACGACTCAGATCTATGAAGAAGGATGGGGTGAATTATCGAATGTGACAATCATTCAACCACCCCCCTACAAATCAAGTCTGTTAAATTGGTCTGAAAATCATGGATTGATTGAACATGCATATAATTATGCAAAATTGATTTTGCAGAAAGAGAGAGCACTGTGATTTTATCCGATATTACAAGTAAGATTGTTGATATCATCAAGGAGCTGATTCCTGTAATTACACTTGCTGGTTTTGGTGGTGTTACCAATACACTGGCGGGTAAGAAACGAGAAGAACCATATTCCTTTAAAATCGCAATCCCAGAAATCATTATTGCAATTTTTTGCGGACTTGTCATACATTATATTTTATTGGAATTTCATGTTTCGGATAATTTGAGAACCGCGGCAATCGCGCTTGCCGGTTACAGTGCTCGTGGTGTTCTTATGATTTTGAATAAAGTCTTTTTCCATAAACTTAAAAAGTTATGAGGTTGTCATGAAAAGAATAATATTGACAGTTTGTTGTACCGTAATGATTTCATTTGTCCCCGCTTGCCAGTCTGATATTCATAGAGAATATTACGAGCCGAATGATTCTACCTTGACAGAGATTGATGGACGGAAATACGGGGCAGTGAAGCAAGAAACAATCAAAAACGGTGTCCGGGACTATTCTAATGGAAAAACCCTGAAAATTTCTGGCGCCGGTCTTTAATGGTAAGAGATATATAACCAGTTGATTATCTAAATCTATCGCCAATATTTATAACTAAAGTTGTGGTTATAACTAAGTCACACTTGGCGCACCATTTTAGCCTCATTTCTAAAGAAAAGTTACCGTTTATTACCATTCAGAGCTTTCTTTCTCTTTTTTCCGTATTATTTTAGCCAAAACAGGATTTTTCATCGCCGGAGGATGAAATGGGAAAGAAAAACAAGATCAAACTGGAAACCGGAACTGTTTATCAGAAGGAAGAAGGCGGAACTTATTATTTCCGCTATCAGGTCAATCATGAACGAAAATGTGTCAGTCTGAAAACGCAGAATCAGGAAGAAGCTCTGAAAAAAGCAAAAGAACTTCTGCCCATCGTTCAGGCAACAACAGCAGAAGTGATCTCCGCACATGTCAAAGTGGCACGCAATCTCGCAAGAAAAAGCCGCCCGCTTGCTCTGAAAGACGCCTGGAAAATTTATGCGGAACATCCGGACAGGGCATTTCCCGCGACACGTCATGAAGAAATTTCCTACGAAACAACCTTTACGGAATTCATACGTTACGTCGGGGAAGAAACACAGGTGGCGGCAATTACACCAGGTATCGCAGACCAATATGCGGCTTATCTCAAGACGACAGCGATTTCAGTATCCACACATAATCGGAAAATTCTCCGTCTCAGAAAAATCTTTACCACACTCTCGGATTATTATTCCGAAGACAACCCGTTTGCATCCCAGAATCTGCGCAGAAAGCCACGGGAAGAACAAGGAAACACGGTGCGTCGTCTTGCATTCACAAAAGAACAGGAAGAAGCAATTCTCAAGGTTCTGGACGATCCGAGTTTCAAAGTCATGAATAAAAAAGAGCTGAAAGTCATTTATCTGATCGGGATGTATACAGGACAGAGGCTGAAGGACTGCGTTCTCCTGCAATGGGATCATGTGGATTTGATGCATCGCCGGATTTGGGTGAAACAGTTTAAAACCGGGAAACAGGTATCTATTCCCATCGCAGAACCGCTTGTCCGCGCACTGGAGCAAGCAAAAGAATGGCGCATCGACTCCTACGTCTCTCCCAACGTGGCAAAACGTTATTTGACGGTAGACGCAAAGGGAAAATCCGTAGGCGATAATTTTGTCAATATCGACGTGATGCGCGTCATCAAACGTGCCGGAATGGAAACCAACGTCGAAGTTCCCGGAAGAAAAAGAAAGATGGTTGTCTACGGATTCCACAGTCTGCGGCACAGTTTTGCTTCGTTCTGCGCGGAGGCGGGTGTTCCGAAAGCAGTGGTGGTTTCGATCCTCGGTGCAAACAGCGACATCATTGATCAGTTTTATACGCACGTCGGGGAAGCCCAGCTCAAGGCGATAAAAGCCGTCAGCGGAACCGCAGGACCATCCGACAGGGAACGGATCGAAAAAGCTTTGCAATATCTGCAAAATCTTCCAGATACACAAGAAGTGCAAAGTCTTATTAAAATATTAAAAGATTGATTAATATGCTTCCTTGCAAATGCACAGGATAGTAATGTCTCTGTGCATTTATAAAAATATAAAATGCACTATATGAATAAATATTTTTCTATAGAAAAAGAAAATAAGAATATGCTTTATTAAAAATATTATTTATGCAAAAATGGAATTTATTATTATCTCTATTAAAAAATAGAAATTATACTTGATTTATGAATTTTTATTTGCTATATTAATTATATTAGATATGATTTTATTATACTTATATATTTATGCAAAAGAAATAATGAAATCAAAAAAAATGAAGGATAAAAGCATGAAATCAGAATCAGTAAATAATGGAAATCTACCATCTAATTATAGCGATAATTGTTCACAAGCCTCATCTGCATTTTCTCAAGATATCCCCCCATCTGCAAATGCTAATCTTCCAAACATGCTGCCCGATAATTCTTCCAGTTCTGACTCATCCTCCAATCAAGATATACCTATGCCGCTCATCTCACCAGTCCCCCAAAATGCCACACACCAAGAGCCGTGCCATACTTCAATGGATTTTAACAAACTGGTTCCCAGCAGTCATTTTATTCTTGACAACTGGGAGGGGAAAAAAGCGATAGGCAGCCAAACGCTTGGAAAAGTTAAAAATGCAGTTTTCTGGGGAAATGGAAATCTTACCGCCTGGGGATTGTCTATTGCGGCCTATATCGCTGACAGTAGTCAACATCGTGACTGGTATGGAATCAACCAAATACAACGTGCCTGTGAGGAACAGGGAAATATTTTGCCGACCGGCATAAAAGGGGGAATTCCATGGCGTTTTAATCAAAATAAGGATGTTGTATACTTCAAAAATATTACAAATGAACAGGATTGCTGGAACTTTCATCAGCAAATAAAGCTTCTGCACCTAAATCTCGCTTTTGATGATCTTCGCAAAGAACTGGATTATGGAATAATAAGAAATGGGAAAAATTTCTTTTCATGTCTGCTGGGGAACAAATCCGCTCCTTGGCAGCTGAACGAAACAGGAAAATCAAATTTGGAATGTATTTTGTCGATTCCCGGATTACCGAAAAATATCTTTCTGGATGGATTTGAATATAAAAAAACAGAAAAGCAACTCCTAAAGCAAATGCTGAAAAATTTGGCGGAGGCTGGTTACTTTGTCTGTATTATTGCAAAAGAAAAAATGCCATGCTCATTATTTGAAATGGCTTATGAAGCGGACTACTGGCGTAAAGGAAAATCATCGGAACTGGACCTGTGTTTCCGGGATTGTATTGCCTCAAAATCTGCTTCCAGAGACATGTGTACATACCGGTATACATGCCATAAGGAAGCGATTTATTGGACGTATCGAATCAAGATGCTTCATTCTGCGCATCTCCGGGACTTTGTCTGGACACGAGTCCAGCAGGGACAGGATATTTCCCAGATAGTGAAGGACATTAATACACGTGTCATCATGCCAAAGCCTATTTCTGTTCCAACGCTACGTAAATATATGGCATTATGGAATATTCGTGTCTATAAAAAACACAGACATTACCGAAAACGCGGAATTCAGCAATGGAAAGATCAGTCACAGGAACTGATGTAATTCAGAACATCGGTATTGCGGTATCGCACTGCTGAGCCTACCATTTTTCTTTTGAACGGGAAAGCTCCCTCGGCTTCGAGCTTTTTGAAATTGCTGTGGCTGATGTTGAGCATCTCCGCGACCTCACGCTGATCCAGAAGTTTCGGAGTGACCACAGGTTTGGGAACCCCGTGTTCCGCAAGGCTGGTCAATTGAGAAATCGCCTCATTGTATTCCGGCAGTGAAATAATTCCTTCTTCCGCAATAGGACGCATGATCCGTTTGAAGAAGCGAACGGTTGTCATTGAAATTCTGATTTCATTCATGTATGCGCCCCTCCTTTGAGCGCATACGATCGCGGGTCATGAATCTTTTTTACTTTTGAAAACCTGTTATTTTATGCGAGACCTAAGTGTAAAAACAGCCTCATTCAGCATTACGGCAACTCATGTTTCAAAAAGTTATGGAAATGCAGGCAAAATTCGATCAGGCACAACTCGGTTATTAGAAATAGCTAAAGCTAAGCTATAAGAGCTATTAGAGTAAGCTATAAGAGTTATAAAAGCTATAAAGTTATCAGGAAGCTATAAAGCCATAAGCCTAAACAGCAGCCATAATAAACGATGAACAGAGAACAGGAAGCACAGAATAAGCCCGGAAATAAGATACGGGAATTGATTTCTAATGATTATTCGAATTCAGAATGAGAATAATTACAGAACAGAAATCAATCATGGCATACATAAAATCATTCAGAAAAGGAGCAGAGCAAATCATGCCGAAAAGACACCACCACACGGAAAGCCAGTTAAACCATTTATCCGTGAATGCCGATCCGGAGCATCCCGTTTATCGGGAGGCAGTAAATGAAATACAGAAGCGGTTGCGTTACATGACCGAGAAGCATAACCAGGTATTTGTAGGGCATCTGGAATTCCGTTTTCCTCCTGAAATGGAAACACAGAATGATAACCGGCATATTTCCAATGCGATACGCAAATGCCGGATGAAGTTGAAGCGGGAGGGGATCGACGCCCAGCTTGTCTGGGCACGAGAACAACGTGATTCCGAACATCCTCATTATCACTGCTATCCGGTTTGTGACGGCAACAAGGTTCAGCATGTCCAGAAGATCGCTGGATTTTTCAATGATGTCTGGTCCCGTGAAATCGGAACATCCCCTGATTCCAATTATGTTCGCTATTGTCCACCGCAGGAACAGACGGACAACAATACCGGCATACGGATTCGCCGGAATGGGTCGGATGCGGAAACGCAACTGCATAATGCCTCTCACTGGATGAGTTATGCCGCGAAAGTGAATGAAAAAGAGAAGACACCGGAGGGATGTCGGATGTTCGGATTTACGCAGATACCGAAGGCGTGATTGAAACGGCTGTAAAAAAATACAGCGAATCTGCTATGATATGAGAGTCCGGCGGAGTCCGGATGATGATAATTTAGATTACCGGCTCGTGTGCGGTAAAACGCACCGGCCGGACAGCTCAAAAGTTCGTTTTATTTTTGGAACAACAATATTATGACAGGCATCCTCCTGCCGCTTTACTCATAACACTCCAAACGAGGTAAAATCATGACCAATGCAGAATTGAACACATTTCTCGACCTGGAATGGAACTGTGCCGCTTTTACGCCGGAAGAAACATCCGTTTCAGCGCCCCTATCCCCGACCCAGTGGGCGCGCATTCTCTCACGGCATCCGGAGCTTCAGGAGTTTTGTCCGTTTGCGGAGTTCACTCCCGCCGACTGGGTTGTCGTCCTTGAAAAACAACTGCCTTTTGCATGGCGCTGCTCCTGCTGGAAAGATTTCACCCCGCATCAGTGGCAGCGACTGTTACGGCACCAGCCGACTTTGCTCCATTATTGCGAAATACCGAATCATCCGGCTGTGCGGAGTGGGCTGCTGGCGAGTGACTGGCCCTTTGAAAAAGAGATCGATACGAGTGATTTTACGCTCGGCGACTGGTTCTGGACCGTCAAGCATAATCCGAGCACGTGGTTTCAATGTCCCTGCCGGGAACAGTTCACGAAACCGATGTGGTGGAGCCTCCTGTACAGCTCCGCCGACCTGCTGCCGGATTGCCCGTGCCTTGACAAATTCAGTGACGAAGACTGGCGTCGTCTTAATATCATTCCGAAATTAAAGGACCGGATACGCAATTGCGAGCAGTTCCGGAAATTGATCGACCTGACCAAGTATCCGTTCCGCAATTCCAAATTCGATGAATGATCCATCTGATATTCCGGCATGAATCGAAAAAAGAGACACG
>ENA-OROD01002779-OROD01002779.1-human-gut-metagenome-genome-assembly--contig:-NODE-2779-length-12361-cov-2.417682_pt1 | contig 12361 bp, 8 predicted proteins | sample MGYA00242123_ERZ509038 | MGnify/ENA primary metagenome ERZ509038 (study PRJEB26280, sample SAMEA2338719) | human gut metagenome | biome: human gut; feature: human-associated habitat; material: faeces... | reverse complement strand
GGCGGCGAGGGTGTGCAGCAGGCGCTGCTGAAGATCCTGGAGGGCACCGTGAGCAACGTGCCGCCCAACGGCGGCCGCAAGCACCCCCAGCAGGAGTTTATCCAGATCGATACCACCAACATCCTGTTCATCTGCGGCGGTGCCTTTGATGGTCTGGACAAGTATATCCTGCGCCGCACCGACAAGTCTGCTCTGGGCTTTGGCAGTGCGCTGAAGGACAACTCCGTCGAGGCAGAGAAGGCCCTGCTGCGCAAGGTGGAGCCCCACGATCTGGTCAAGTTCGGCCTGATCCCGGAGCTGATCGGCCGTCTGCCGGTCATCACCGTGCTGGACGATCTGGACGAGGACGCTCTGGTGCGCGTGCTCAAGGAGCCCCGCAACAGCCTGGTCAAGCAGTACAAAGAGCTGCTGAACATGGACAACGTGGAACTGAACTTCACCGACGAAGCACTCCACGCCATTGCCCGCAAGACCATCGAGCGCAAGACCGGTGCCCGCGGCCTGCGCAGCGTGATGGAGAGCATCCTGCTGCCCATCATGTACGAGGTGCCCAACGATGCCACCATCATCCGCGTGACGGTGGATGAGGACACCGTGGAGAGCGGCGAAGCCCACCTGGAGTACGGCGCAGTGCGCAAGCGTTATAAGAACCAGACCTCCCTGAGCTGATCCTGAGCAGGGGAGGAAGGCCCTGTTTCAAAAGCAATTTGCTTTTGGCAGGGCTTTTTGTTTTCAGATTCTTGTTTCTAAGGGCAAAATGCGTTATAATAATAAAGTCTGGAATCTGTGCGGAGCTTTTCCCTGGCAGGAGCGCTTCCCCCAAGGCAGATCCCGACGCAATGGGTAACAGGAAGTACGATAAAGGAGTGTGTTTTCAATGGCAAATTATCTTGCAATGAATCGTGAAGAACTTGCTGCCGAAAAAGCTGCGCTTGAGGCAGAGTACAAAAAGTTTCAGGCCAAGGGCCTCAAGCTGAATATGGCCCGCGGCAAGCCTGGCCCTCACCAGATGGATCTGGCCATGGACCTGCTGAAGATGAACGATTACACCACCGATGCCGGCACCGATGCCCGCAACTACGGTGAACTGGAGGGTCTGCAGGAGGCCCGCGTGCTGTTTGCCGATGTGTTCGGCGTGCAGCCCGGTGAGGTGTTCGTGGGCGGCAACTCCAGCCTGCAGCTGATGTACAATCTGATCAACATCGGCTATGTGTTCGGCTTCCCGGAGTCTCCCTGCCCCTGGTCTCAGGTGGAGAAGCGCAAGTTCCTCTGCCCGGTGCCCGGCTATGACCGTCACTTTGCCATCACTGAGGAGTACGGCTTTGAGCTGATCAGCGTGCCCATGACCCCCAATGGCCCCGATATGGACATTGTGGAGAAGCTGGTGGCCGAGGATGACACCATCAAGGGCATCTGGTGCGTGCCCCAGTATTCCAACCCGGATGGTTATACTTACAGCGATGAGACCATTGACCGGATGGCCAAGATGAAGACCGCTGCTCCTGATTTCAAGATCTTCTGGGATGAGGCTTACATCGTCCACCACCTGACCGAGGAGATCATCGAGACCCCGGTTCTGTTGAACGAGAGCAAGAAGTACGGCAACGAAGATATGATATATATGTTCTGTTCTACTTCAAAGATAACATATCCCGGTGCGGGCGTTGCGGCTATGATAGCCGGCCCCGCAAATGTAAAATATTACGAAAAGAGCCTTTCATATCAGTTCATCGGACCGAATAAACTCAATCAGATGCGTCACGTCAGATTTTTCAAGGACGCGCAGGGAGTTCTCGACCTGATGACAAAGCACGCCGCAATCATCAAACCCCATTTCGACGCTGTTTTGAAAGAACTGCACGCGGAACTTGAAGGTCTCTGCACATGGCACGAACCCAAGGGCGGTTATTTTATCTCCCTTTACACTCCCGACGGCTGCGCAAAGCGCGTTGTTGAATTGATGAAAGAAGCCGGTGTCAAAATGACGGGCGCGGGCGCGTCGTATCCTTACGGCAAAGACCCGCACGATTCTAATATCAGAATCGCTCCGACTTTCCCCTCTGTTGAAGAAATTTCGCTTGCCGCAAAGATATTCTGCGTTTGCTGCAAACTTGCCATAGCGGAAAAGCAACTCTCGGAGAAAAACTGACGGCGGCACAAACAAACTTTTCAGGTGGTTGATTTATGAGCATTATCGAAAGCATTATTCTCGGAATAGTTCAGGGCTTGACGGAGTTTCTTCCCATTTCGAGTTCGGGACACCTTGCCATAGCGCAAAAACTGTTCGGAATGAATGAGACGGGCTTTTTCCTTGAAGCGCTTCTTCATGTGGGCACTCTTGTTGCGGTCTGCATTGCGTTCCGCAAACTTATCGTCGGACTGTTCAAGGGCTTTTTCTCAATGCTCGGAAAAGTTTTTCGCGGAAAATTTTCGCTGAAAAACGCCGAACCCGAGGAACGTATGATGCTCATGCTCATAGTTTCGTGCCTGCCGCTGTTCCTTGCTTTGATATTCAAAGATAAAGCGGAAATGATGAAAAACTCGCTGTGGGCTGTCGGCGCGGCGCTTGTGGTGAACGGCATAATTCTTCTTATCTGCGACAGACTGCCTGACAGAAAAAGAACCGCCGCAAACATGACGCTCGGCAATTCGCTTGCGGTCGGCTTTATGCAGGCGGTCGCTATAATCCCCGGTATTTCCCGCTCCGGTTCCACGATAACCGCGGGCGTTGCTTCGGGACTTGACAGAGAGTTCGCGGCGCAGTACACGTTCATTCTTTCTGTTCCGACAATCCTTGCGGGCGCGGTGATGAGTTTTAAGGACGCCGTTTCCGAACACGCGATAGTTACGGCGGACATTCCCTCATACATAGTGGGAGTTGTCGTTTCGGGCGTTGTCGGATTCCTTGCGATAAGGCTTTTGCAATATATTCTCAAATCGAAAAAATTCATCATATTTTCCATATACAGTTTCGTTGTCGGCGCTGCGGCGATAGTTGTCGGCATCGTTAAAGGAGTATAAATGGCTCAGAAGAAAAAAACTGCCAAGAAGAGACCGTCTTCAAGCAGACAGGCTCCGAGGAAAACGGAACAGCGCGGGAAAAGACCCTCGAAAAAAATGGATAAAAATTTGCACGACACGATTTTCGCAGTCGTGCTTATCGGTATTGCCGTCTGTCTGACCATTTGTCTGATAATTCCCGACGCGGGCGTTCTGTGCCGTTGGATACACAATGCGCTGTTCGGGCTTTTCGGCTGGGCGGGCGCGCTTGTTCCCGTTGCGCTTGTCTTCTATGCCTTTCTGCTGATACTGCGCTATGAAAAGATAATGTCCAAGGTGCTTCTTTCTGCGGGTGCGATAGGCTTGCTTTCGGCATTTATCAACGTATGTGAAGACCCCGACAGACTTCTCGTTGTCGGAAAACGCAATCTCGGCGAATGTATTTCTGCTCTTTTTAAGAGCGGAACGGAGTTCGCTTCCGGCGGCGTTATCGGCGGCGCGATTGCCGAACCTCTGACGTTGCTTGTCGGCGCGCTTATAAGCGGAATAATTATTTTTATAGTCATGCTCGTTGCTTTTATATTGGTAACGGGTCTGACGTTTTCTTCTTTTATCGGAACGCCCGACGAACGCCGTGCGGCGCGTGAAGAAAAAGACGAAATAAGAAGAGAAGCCGAAGAGGAAGAACGGAAAAGACGTATCGAAAAGAAAATCCGTCTGACGCTTCCCGAATACGGCGACGAAGACGAACTGCCAAAGCGCGAAAGAAGAAAGAAAGAAAAACCCGCGGAAACCGTTGCCGAAGAGCCGATATTCGACGAAGAGGAAACAAAAATTCCGACGTTTACCACAAATCTGGACGATATACCGAGCGTTTCGGACGTTGAGATACCCGCAGTAAACGTTCCCGCCGCGGCAACAGCCGTACCCGAAGAGGAAAAGATAACAAAAGAGGATATAGCAGAAGCGACTGCGGAAGTGACCGCCGAGATAGAGGCGGAAAAGGCGGTTCAGCCCGAAAGACCTTATGTCTATCCCGATATAGAACTGCTTGCCAAACCGAAGATAGTGCGTGAGGACGGCATTGCGGAATATCTGCGTTCGACGGGCGAAAAACTTATTGAAACACTTCGCAGTTTCAATGTTGAGACCCGTATCCTGCACGCTTCGCACGGTCCTACCGTCACGCGTTACGAACTTGCCCCCGAACAGGGTGTAAAAATAAGCAAAATAACAAACCTTGAAGCGGATATCGCTTTGAGCCTTGCGGCAAAGAGTGTGCGTATCGAGGCTCCCATTCCGGGAAAAGCCGCGATAGGTATAGAGATTCCGAATCAGATACAGCAAACCGTAAATATCCGCGACCTTATCGACAGCGATGAGTTCAGGAACGCCAAATCAAAAGTGACGGCGGCTCTCGGTAAGGACATCAGCGGCGAAAATGTTTTTGTTGACATTGCAAAAATGCCGCACCTGCTTATCGCGGGCGCAACCGGTACGGGTAAATCCGTCTGCATAAACTCGATAATCGTCAGCCTGCTTTACAAGGCAAAGCCCGATGAAGTAAAACTCATTCTCGTTGACCCGAAAATGGTTGAATTTTCGGTATATAAGGGAATCCCGCATCTGCTTATCCCCGTTGTAACCGACCCGAAAAAGGCGGCGGGAGCGCTCTCTTGGGCTGTTACCGAAATGCTTTCGAGATATCAGATGTTCACGGAAAAAGGCGTCCGTGATTTCAAGGGCTTCAATGCAAATCTCGAAGAGGGCGAAAAACCTCTCCCGCAGATAGTTATTATAATCGACGAACTTGCGGACTTGATGATGGCTTCTCCCAAAGAGGTCGAAGATTCCGTTATGCGCCTTGCGCAGATGGCGCGTGCCGCAGGTATGCACCTGATAATCGCGACACAGCGTCCTTCCGCAGACGTCATCACGGGTACGATAAAGGCAAATATTCCGTCCCGCATTGCGCTTGCCGTTTCGAGCGGTATCAACTCCCGTATCATACTTGACGAACTCGGCGCGGAAAGTCTGCTCGGAAAAGGCGATATGCTTTTCGACCCGCTCGGCGCACCGAAAGCACAGCGTATACAGGGCTGTTTTGTCAGCGACACGGAAGTTGAATCCGTTGTCGAGGCATTAAAACAGAACAATCCGTCCGAATATAACAAAGAAATACTCAAACAAATAGAACAGGCGGCACTTGCGCAGCAGCAGAAAGGCAAGAAAGACGGAACATCTCTTTCCTCTTCCGGTTCGGGCATGACCGCCGAAAGCGAAGCGGCGGACGACGAAATGTTCGACCGTGCGGTTGAGGTCGTTATAGAGAGCGGACAGGCTTCTACGTCGATGCTCCAACGTCGTGTCGGTCTCGGTTACGCAAGAGCTGCAAGACTTATAGATTATATGGAACAGCGCGGAATAGTAGGTCCTTATCAGGGCAGCAAACCCCGCAAAGTTCTTATGACAAAAGAGGAATGGCTGGAAGCGAAAATGCGCGCTGAAAATCCCGACACCGCAATGTCGGACGGCGGCGTTCCGGAGGACTTCTGATGAACAACCCCCTTTATCCCGGTTTTTTGCCCGTTACGCGCCGCGAAATGGATGCGATGGGCATAGAACAGTTTGATTTTGTTTATGTGACGGGCGATTCGTATGTGGATCACCCGTCATTCGGCGTTGCAATAATCGGCAGAGTTATCGAAAAACTCGGCTTCACCGTCGGCATAATTTCACAGCCCGATTGGCGTTCGACAAAAGATTTCACAGTTTACGGCAGACCGAAGTATGCGTTTCTCGTAACGGGCGGCTGTATTGACTCCATGGTCAATCACTACACCGCCGCAAAGAAGAGAAGAAGTGACGATGCGTACACCGCAGGCGGCAAGGCGGGCAAACGCCCCGACCGCGCCGTTATCGTTTATTGCAACCGTATCAGAGAGGCTTACGGAGATGTTCCTCTTGTTATCGGCGGGCTTGAAGCGTCTTTGCGCCGCTTTGCCCATTACGACTATTGGAGCGACAGGGTCAGACGTTCGATACTGTTTGACAGCGGTGCGGATATCTGCGGTTTCGGCATGGGCGAGACTTCTACCGACGAGATAGTGACGCGCCTTGCGGCGGGCGAGCCTGTTTCCGCATTGACGGACATCGCGGGAACCTGCGTCGTTGTTGACGAAAAACCTGCGGACGCCGTGGAGTGTCCCTCTTTTGAAAAGGTCTGCGGCTCCGACGAAGCAAGCAAAAAACAGTATGCGGACGCAACAAGGATTCAGTACGGACAGCAGGATGCCTTTGTCGGAAAAACTCTCGTTCAGCGTCACGGCGATAAATGGGTCAAGCAAAATCCTCCGTCTCTGCCTCTTGACGGCAAGGATCTGGACGATGTTTACGACCTGCCTTTCATGCGGGCGTGGCACCCTGTTTACGACGATGACGGCGGCGTTCCCGCAATCGCGGAGGTCGAACATTCCGTCACGCATAACCGCGGCTGTTTCGGCGGCTGCAACTTCTGCGCGATAGTGTTTCATCAAGGTCGCTATGTTACTTCGAGAACCGAGGACAGCGTCGTGCGCGAAGCCGAAAAGATAACGCATTCTCCGAATTTCAAGGGATATATCCACGATGTCGGAGGCCCGACCGCGAATTTCAGACACCCCGCCTGCAACAAAAAAAGCCTTTGCACGAACCGTAGGTGCCTTGCTCCGTATCCGTGTCCCGCGATGAAGCCCGACCATACGGAATATCTGCGTATTTTGCGCCGTATAAGAGAACTGCCGCGAGTGAAAAAAGTGTTCGTGCGCAGCGGCATACGTTATGACTATCTGATAGAAGACAAGAATGAAGAATTTTTTGAAGAACTTGTCAAGCACCATATCAGCGGACAGCTGAAAGTAGCGCCCGAGCATTGTTCAGACAGGGTTCTCGACTGCATGGGCAAACCGCATTTTTCGATTTACAGACGTTTTTACAAGCGTTTTTATGAATTGAACAAGAAATTCGGCATGGATCAGTATCTTGTGCCGTACATGATTTCTTCTCACCCCGGTTCGACGCTTGAAGACGCAATAGAACTTGCTCTTTATCTGAAAGAGATAAATTATCACCCCGAACAGGTTCAGGACTTTTATCCCACGCCCGGAACGGTAAGCACCTGTATGTTCTGGACGGGCATAGACCCGCTCAGCGGCAAAAAAGTCTATGTTCCGAGAACCGCGGAGGAAAAGTCGTATCAGCGCGCATTGCTTCAATGCACCCGCCCGGAAAACGCCGAAAAGGTCAAACAGGCTCTGATAAAAGCGGGACGAAAAGACCTGATAAAGGTTCTTTTGCCTGCGGGAGCGGTCGCTCCGCAGTCGAGACCGAAGAACGGATACAGACCGCACCCGACCACTTCCATAAGAAAAACCGCGAAAAAACACGGAAAATAGGCAGATTTCACATAGGTTTACAATATATTACGGCACTAAATCGTACTTTGTGAAAAAAAAATTAAAAAAAATCGAACTCACGCATTGACAACAAAAAAAAAGTATGATATAATTTTAATCGGAAGATCCCGTTAAATGAAAGAGTGCGGGAAATAAAGCGGGCAAGCCGCTTTGAAGGGAGTAAAAAAAGATGGACAAAGTTTTACTTATAGCGGACGACAATAAGGATATAGTGGACATCCTTAAAATCTACGCTCAGAAAGAAGGTTATAAGACCGTTTGCGCTTACGACGGCGAACAGGCTCTCAAAATGCAGAAGGAGTATAACCCGGTTCTGATCCTTCTCGACGTTATGATGCCCAAAATCAACGGTTACGATGTTTGCAGACAGATAAGACAGACTTCCAACGTTCCCATAATCATGGTAACGGCGAAGAGCGAAGAGGCGGACAGAATCCTCGGCCTCGACATCGGCGCGGACGACTATGTCGTTAAACCGTTCAGCCCCCGCGAGGTTATGACGAGAATAAAGGCTGTTCTCAGAAGAGTAAGCGACGAGGCTAATGACGAGAGAAACAAGAGAATCGAAGTTGCGGGGCTTACTATCGATATGAACAGTTACGAGGCTTACGTTAACGGCAAGCCCGTTGTTCTGACAAAGAAAGAAATCGAGATACTTTGGCTCTTTGCCACCAACCCCGGCAAAGTTTACACAAGAGATCATCTTCTTGAAAATATCTGGGGCTACGAGTATTTCGGAGATACGAGAACCGTTGATACGCATATCAAACGTATCCGTACAAAACTCAATCTCGACGAGACCGTCGGCTTCGATATCAAGACCGTTTGGGGCGTAGGCTACAAATTTGAGGTCAAACAATAATGTTCAAAAAGATATCATCTGAATTGATGACTGTCTTAATTTCCGTAACGGTACTGGTGGTTTTAATCACCAGTATCGTTTTCACGCTTCTTTTCTCCGATTACGCGATAAAAGAGAAAGAAGATACGTTGAAAACAATGGCGGAAAATATATCCGAACTTGTCGCAAGGGACGAGGCAAGCACTTCGTCGTACAACCTGAAAAGTATCTCGGACTACAACCTTTTTGCAAAAGAGGTTCTCTCTTCGCAGGTGTGGATAGTCAACGACGACGGCGTTTTTGACCGACTTCACAATTCCGCAGACACGCCGTACAACGCAAAGGAACTTTCGTCCGAATATTATGCGTGTTATACCCGCGCTTTGAGCGGAGAAAGTTTTGTTACAACGGAGTTCAGCGGATATTTCGGCGAAAAAACGATAAGCGTTTTTGTTCCCATAGAGGTTCTTTCTTCGGAGAACGAATACTGCGGCGTCGTTGCTGTGCATTGTCCGATGTCGAATATCGCCGCAACGTACAATTCCGCGCTGACGTTTCTTGTTGTCGCAATAGTGGTTGCCGCAATAATTGCGGTCATAATTTCTTCTCTTCTTGCGCGCTTTGTTTCAAAGCCGTTGATAGAGATGAGAAACCTTGCGCAGAAAATGGCGGAGGGCGACTATACCGTTCGCGCTTCGGACGGCAGAAAGGACGAGATAGGCGATCTTTCGAGAAGCCTGAACTATCTTTCGGAAACGCTTGAATCGACGGTCGGAGAACTTGAAGTTGAAAAGAACAAGTTGAACGACTTGCTTCAAAATATGTCGGAGGGACTTGCGTCTTTCACGCCTGACGGAAAAATTACGCGATATAACTCCGTATGGGTCAGCCTTTGTCCTGCGAATATCATGGAAAACGAGGACTTTTCCGACGCGATACACGACGTTTTCGAATCGGGCGAATCTTGTACGGTAGCAATAGAACTTGCCGACGTCATCAAGTTTATAATGTCGCCGATATGGAACGAAAAACATGACCGTATAGACTCGGTCGTCGTTATCGCTTCCGATATAACAAAAGAAGTCCGTCTCGAAAAAACGAGACGCGAATTTGTCTCGAACGTGTCGCATGAGTTCAGAACGCCGTTGACCATAATCAAGGGCAACGCCGAACTGCTGCTTGACGGCGCTGTGACAGACCCCGAAATGCTGACGCAGATTTACGAGCGTATAGAAAGCGAGACTGTTGCGCTTGAAAAACTCGTAAAAGACCTGCTTGACGTTTCGAGAATGAAAGCCGGAAAGATAAAACTCGATTGCACCGAGGTCGATCTTTCGGGTATGGCTGCGGATATAACTTCAAAGATGCGTGTCATAACGGATAAGGAAAATATCTCTCTTGTGTGCAACGCAAGCCGTGAACTGCGTCCCGTTTGGGGCGACGTTGACCGCATACGTCAGTTGTTCATCATCTTTATCGACAATGCAATAAAGTTCACCTCCGAGGGCGGAACGATAACCGTTTCGACTTCGCAGGTGGATAACTGCGCCTGCCTTTCCGTCAAGGATACGGGCAAGGGTATTGCAAAAGAGGATATTCCGTTCATTTTCGAACGTTTCTACAAGGTTGATAAGGCTCGCGGCGGTTCCGCGCAGGGAACAGGTCTCGGACTTTCGATAGCAAGCAGTATCGTTGAACTTCACGGCGGCGGCATAACCGTTGAAAGCGATCTCGGAAAAGGTACGACTTTTAACATAATGCTTCCGTTTGCGGATAAAAACAAAGAAGAACAAAACGGTCAGGAATAAAAATGGGGCTGTAAAAAACATCGGTTTTTTACAGCCCGTGCTATTTGGGGATATAATTATGCAATGCAATATCTGCCCTCGCAACTGCGGCGTTTCCCGCGAAAAAGGTGAAACAGGTCGCTGTCATTGCGGAGAAAAAATGCTTGTTTCGCTTGTCGATTTACATCGCGGCGAAGAACCCTGCATAAGCGGCAAAAACGGCGCGGGAACAATATTTTTCGCGGGCTGCTCTCTCGGCTGCGTTTTCTGTCAAAATTCGGAGATAAGTCGTGAACCAAAGGGCAAGGTCTACACGGAAGAAGACCTTATCCGTGCGATGAAAACGCTTGAAGAGCGCGGGGCGGAAAATATCGAGTTTGTTACAGCAACGCATTATTCGGCACAGGTTTTGTACGCGTTGAAAAAATACAAACCGTCCGTGCCCGTTGTGTGGAATTCGAGCGGCTACGAAAAAGTCGAAACGCTTCGCCTTTTTGAGGGGCTTGTCGATGTTTATTTGCCCGACCTGAAATTTTTTGACCCCGAGTTGAGCCGCAGATACGCAAACTGCCCCGATTATTTCGAAGTCGCGTTTTCAGCAATCAGGGAAATGCGGCGTCAGAGCGGCGGCTGCGTTTTTGATGAAAACGGAAAACTTTTGCGCGGAACTCTTATCCGCCACCTTGTGCTTCCGTCGCACATTCACGACTCTTTTGAACTTCTGAAACGTGTTGCCGCAGAACTTCCACGCGATGTTTACGTCAGTCTGCTTTGTCAGTATTTCCCGACGGACGACCTGTTGAACAGCGGCAAATATCCCGAAATTTCGCGGAAACTCAAACGGAAAGAGTATTCGGCTGTCGTTGACCGTTTTTTGTCTCTCGGGCTTGAAAACGGCTTTGTGCAGGAACTTTCGAGCGCAACGAAAAGTTATGTACCCGTTTGGGATATATAGTCGGTTATATAATATGTCATAAATAAAATATACGGACAGTCGCCGCAGCAACTGTCCGTATATTTTATTTCATTCTGAAAAGCAAAGCGTCTGTTGTGTCGGTGTCGAATATCAACTGCCCATCCGCTCTGTCCGTAGGATAAAGCAGTCCGAATACCGCGCCGTCATATCCTTTCGGAACATGGACCGCGTACTCGATTCGGAGCGTATTGACGCCGAAATCGTTCCATCCTGTGAGGTTTGCCGTCAGCAGTTCCGTCACGATTTTGTCCTCTCCGTCGAGACGGACGGTGTATTCGCTTTCGGTGTCGGAGATCTTACGGTAAGTTTTATCCCTGTTGACTATCCCGTAATAATCCTCGCTTGCCAACGCATACAAAAAACCTTTGTCGTATGCGTTGAGGTCTCGGAACGAAACTTCCATCTTGACAACTCGCCACTCATAGCCGTCTTTTGGTGCGTGCGTGGCGTCCGCGTCGAATATCTCAAACGATTTAACGGTCAGAGTTCCTTTTGTTTGAAGCGTTTCGTCCTGTACGCAGTGAGTTTTGTACTCATAACTCTTTCCGACTTCGAGATTGCACTCAATTCCGTATTTTTCAAATTCGGGTTGGAGTTTTTCTCCCTCCGTCGCACCGCAGACTGTGCAAGTCTTCGGCTCATACGGCGTCGCTTCCGTCCACGAATGAACGTGCTGCGTCGTCGGCGCAGTTGTTTTCTCCGTCTCGGTTTTTCCGCACGATGTCAGAACAAATACAAGTGCGGATAAAACGGCGACGGCTCTTGCAAAAATTGGCTTGGTTTTCATTTTTATTTACCGTTTTCAGTCGATAACAAGGTGTACGGGAAGTCCGTTTTTGTAAGGAATATCAAGCTGTCCGCCGATAAGAGGCATCATCTCTTTCAGAAGCGCGTCCGTTACGTTGTTGCCCTCTTCGTTTATGCCGTCACGGGGAACTTTTCTTATCTCGTTTGCAACTTCGGAAACCTTTTTGCATTCGATGTCAATGACATAAGGTTCGGTGGACTTGCGGACAAACATCGGTATCGCCGCGGTCATTCCTCCGAGAGCCGCTTCCGCCGCCGCTTTTCCTATGCGAACGGATTCTTCGATGTCCGTCTTTGACGCAATATGTGCCGCGCATCTCTGCGGCAGGCTCAGTTCGACAGAACGAACTTTGCAGCCTATTTCCGCTTTGACAAGCATTTCAAGTTGTTTTGCCGTGCCTGCAAGATATTTGTGTCCGAATATATCTGTCGCACCGCTCTGCGCGCCCTCTCCGACATAGTGACCGTCCGCATAATGTATTCCCTCGGAAACGGC
>ENA-OROD01002774-OROD01002774.1-human-gut-metagenome-genome-assembly--contig:-NODE-2774-length-12371-cov-8.592400_pt1 | contig 12371 bp, 7 predicted proteins | sample MGYA00242123_ERZ509038 | MGnify/ENA primary metagenome ERZ509038 (study PRJEB26280, sample SAMEA2338719) | human gut metagenome | biome: human gut; feature: human-associated habitat; material: faeces... | reverse complement strand
CCCCCCGAAGCGGCTGCCCATTCCGGCAGCCATAATGACAAGACTTGGTGTATGTTTGCTCATTTTGTATTACCTCTCTACATTTGTAAGGAACTGTAAGAAGTGCGAGTTCCATTCTCTCTTTTATATCTGACGGTACCTTATCGGGCAATCAGGCCGGTTGCCTCATAAAATTGCTGCCCGGCAAGAAGCCGTTCTTTAAGTAGCGCCTGAAAGCGGTTCTGCGGCACGAAAGCAGCAATTTCATCCGGCTGAATGTCCCAACGGAGCACATATCGCGCGGCTGCGTTGGACGCAGTGCGCCCGACGATCTGAAAACGCTGTTGAAAAAATGAAATATTGGAGTATACTCCAACCAGAGGCAGCAGCGTTTCGTCCAGCAGCCACGAATGGCAGCTAAAATACGAAAATGCATATGCCGGAAAGTATTTCGGAAAAAACGCGCGCGCCTGCGCAAAGGACGCATCACACGCCGCAGGCTCCAACGAGCCGCCGCGGCAGATGTGCACGGACACCAGCGGCTGCCCCGGCTCGATGCCGAAAGACGGCGCGGAAAAGTCCGCCGGCTCCATGCAGAATTGAAGTCGTCCGAGCTGGAACAGCCGCAGCGTCAGATGATTCGTCAGCCATGCGCTTTCGGCAAGGCCGATCTTGCCGCTATAGCTCCAATATTCGGAGGCCCAGCGGCCGATATCGTCGATCGTATGATAAAATACCTCGTCCGGAAGCTGGTGCCTTTGATAATCGTTCAGCAGCTTCTGACTCCAAAGGAGCGCTGCGAGCAGATCCGTCTTGGGATCGCCGCTCCAACGGAGCGTGTCTGCCCTGTAAATTTCGGCGGCCTGAGAAAGTGCCGGAAGCAGCGCTTCCTCAAAGTCCTTTTGATAGAGCGCGCCCAGACCCTGACGGGTATATTCCTGCCGCGCAAAGGAAATCGCCTGTTCGATGTTGTTCATTTTGTACCCAACCTGTAGAGATTTCTCAGGAAGCGCTTTGCGACCGGGTTTTCCTGCCGCAGCTCCAACTGGCAGATCACATAGTGCTTGCCCTCGTATAGCTTTTCTGCCGCAGCCAGTACTGGCCCCCAATTTCCCTGTTCGTCCATATTGTTGGACAAAAGAATGGGTGTGAAGCCTTCGACGGTAAACGTCGTGTCCAGCAGCGGCGTGATGCAGTCCTCCTTGGCGTCATACCAGTAGGAGAAGTCCTGCTCCTTAAATTCCGCGACAGCCGGGTAGCCGGTCTTGCGGGAGACGAAGTGCAGCGGGAGCATGCCGCAGGGCTTGACGGTCACGGTCTCACCCGCGACGGTATGCAAACCCGGTTCCAGCTTCAGAATGACAACATTGTCGTTCGGTACGACAGTCACGTCCTGAAATACGGTCAGCTTCTGCTCTGCGTAATTGACAACGTCCCCGTTCCCGTCCAGCAGGACGGCGCGGAGCGTCAGCGTTTCGCGGTCTTGCGCGGTCTCTGCCGGGAATTCGGCGCTGGCGATATAGGCTGCGCGGCAGGCGTCCGCGTGCGCGGGGACGCGCCCGGTCTGAATCAGCTTGTTTTGTTCGTTGTAAAGCTCAAAGGCAAGCGTATACGCGCCGGATTTCGCGGTATCATTGCACAGGAACGCTTCGATCTGAATCGTTTCGCCCGCCGTATAGGCAAAGCGGTCGGTGCGTAGCGACACCAGCAGGGGCGCGAGTGCATCTCGGTAGGCAAAATACGCCTGCTTCGGGATTCGCTTGCAGTCCATGATGGACTTCATCCAGCCGCTGGGCCATGCGTCGATGAACAGATGAATGGCGTTCGAGACCATGCGGTCGTCGCGGCGGAATGCCTCGGTCATCATGCGCGTGGCAAAGGCCTGATACCGCTGGCTGCGGCTGATCCAGCCCTGCATATCCTCCTGCGCGTCATAGAAAAAGCCGCTGAAGCTCTTTGTCTGGCTGCGGACAATGCGGCCCGGGTCAAACGGCTCGCGCAGCCATTCGCGCGGGTAGCACTCCTCCATGACCTCCGCCGAGTCCAGCCCCTCTGCGCCGTATTCACCGCAGCCATAGTACCAGCCGGGCTTGACAGGCAGCCAATAGCCCCGGTGCAGACGGCCAATGTCAATACCGTGGCCGTTATACCACATGGGGTAGCAGTGGTTATCCGGTATCCCGTCTGTGGGCGGGTCATAATCGCCGTCCACATGCTTGATGACCTGATCGGGGTTCGAGAACTTCACAACAAGGTCACAGCAGGCGAAGAAGTTTTCCAGTTCCGGACGGATCAGATGTCGGTGCGGCTCGTTATTGGCGTTCGGAAACGGCTCGTTGATATAACTGACGACGACATTGCACGGATGCTTACGCACCATGCGCGCCAGTTCCTCCGCTTGCCGGATGCCCTCCGGGACGCGGAAGCGGCGCATGACGCCGAACAGCGGAAGATCCGTCTGCGTCATAAGGCCGAGCTTGTCGCAGTATTCGTAGACCTCATCCTGCACCGGCCGCTGCGTCAGACGCAGAAAATTCATGTTGCAGAGTTTGGCCAGCAGAATATCGTCGATCAACTGCGGAAGATCGCCGCGCAGCACGTCCTGCTGCTCAAAGCCCATCGTATTGGCCCCGCGCAGACGGATGGAGCGGCCATTGAGATAGAACATCCCCTTGCGCTGCGGACTTTCTGTGTCCTGCGTAAAGCTGCGCATACCGAACTGCTGCGCAAGGCGGTCGGTGCACGTCCCGTTTACAAGAACGGCTGCATGGAGCTGGTACAAATACGGGGTTTCCAGATCCCACAGCTTTGCGTCCGGCAGGTCAAATTTGAGTTTGTACAGATTCTTTCCGTGCTTGAGCGGCATGGGAATGCCCTTTCCAAGCTCGGACTTGACGGCGGCCTCCGTCAGGCTGTCGCCCATGCCGACGAAGCGCGTCGTCTCCGGCGTAAAGCGGTGGTCTTCAAAGACCGTCTCGGGGAAGTTCTGCCCGTAGAGTGAAAGCGAAAGCTCGACCGGGAGGGTATCATATCTGTCGTTCTGAATTTCCAGCCATGCTTCTGCCTTCCCGTCCAGCGGACGGATATAGAGGTCGCTGATATGGACGGAATTTCGGATCTCCACATAGACGCGGTTGTAAATGCCCGTCCCGGAGGGGCAGTGGTGCCAGCCGTCCAGCGGACCGTCCCAGCCGAGACCGGTGGCGGCATAAAGCTTGTCGCCTTCTGTTTCTTCGCTGCCGCCGGGATCGTTTCCCATATAAATATGGTCATTATACAATTCAACTTTCAACCGGTTTGTGCCGTCTTTGACGATGCCTGTAATCTCAAACTCGAATGGAGAGAAGAAGCCTTCGTGTTCTCCGCCAAATGTGTCATTGACGGTAACGACTGCACGGTAATCCGCGCCGTCAAAATGGATATAGACCGACTGGCCCGCCAAAAGCGCAGGCAGCTCAAACGTGGTTTCATATGTCTTTTTGCACACGCCGATCGGCCCGCCGTATTCCGGGATCGTGACCGGTTGACCATCGCGCAGAAACGACGTGAGATCCATGCGCCGGCGCAGGCTTTCAAACGCAGGCGCGTGATTTTCCAGAAACGGGCGGTATGCTTCCCGCATGGCAGCAAGCTCGGTTTTCAGTTCTTCCGTTGTAGACAGATGCGGCTTGACTGCGACGGGCTGTGCATCTGCCTGTTCCAGACGGCAGATAACGGTTTCATGCGGAATTGGCGTGACCGGTTCCAGAAGCGCAGCGTTCCCGCCGATGCCGTTTGCCGCGATTTGTGCGAATTGATCCATATATGTTCTCCTTTTCGCTGCTTTTTCGTATCGTAACACAGCGCATATAGGGAGGCAATCTGCGAAAATGACACTTTGACCCGCAAAAATGTCATATTCGCCACCTATGATTTTTGACCCGCATTCTTTTAGAATGCGATACAGAGGATACTGGACCGATGGACGGATGTGAGGCAGCTTATGTTTGAAGCATTTTTTACGGATCCCTGTATGCGATACCGCACAGAGGTGATCAACGGCATTGACTTTTACGGGTTGGGATTCAGCATGGTACGCGGCGAATGTGTGGCGGAAGGAACGCTGCGCTGGATGCAGAAAGGCGAAGCTGCGGCCGTGCTCATCACAAATACGAGCCTGCCGGATATGTCTGGGTTTGAACTTGCCAGACATGTCCGCAGACAGTTTCCGTGCCTCCGCGTGATTTTTCTGACTGACACGCCGAACCTTGCGGAAGCGCAGCAAGCCGTCCGGTGCGGTGCATATGACTATTTGCCGAAGTCTGACGGGATCGACGCGCTGCGCAGCGCGATGATCCGCGTTTCAGAGGAACTGCACACGGAAAGTCGGGAAGAAGCATATCTGCGCGGCCAGCAAAACTGGGATGAGTGCATTTCGAGACTTCTGAAGCTGCTTCTGGCACTGAAGCCGGGCATCGACGAGGATCACTGGCAAATGTATTCCAAAGTCAAGCCGCTGCTGAGCGATGCTCCGCTGCGCATGGAGGCTCTGCTGGTGCGTGCGCTGATGGAGGAACTGCGCGCAGAAATTTGCCGCAGGGATGAGGCACTGGCCGCGCAACTCCGAAGTAACATGATGGCTGCGCCGCTGGGCATGCTGACCTCCGCGCAGGGAATGGCGGCGTACATGGACGCCATCTGGGCGCTGCTTTCCGAAAAGGGCTATATCACACAGGAGGACGCGCTGAAAAGCGATCCCATCGGGCGCGCCTGCGTCTATATGCAGTCGCACCTCTCGGAAAAACTGACCGTGCAGGAGCTGGCTGAGTATGTCCACATCAGCCCGCGGCATTTTATCCGGAAATTCCAGACAGAGATGAACGAGAAATTTACGGATTATCTGGCCCACATCCGTGTTCAGGCGGCAATTCAAATGCTGGAGGCTGGTCGGGATGTCAAATCCATTCCGGAGGCGGTCGGGTATAAAGACGAAAAAAGCTTTTATTCCGTGTTCCGGAGGTTCGCGGGCTGTTCCATGCGCGAATATCAGCAGAAACTGAACTTGAGCCAGCGAAAGGAGAAGCATCCATGATAAAGCTATGGAACCAAACCATGCCGCACCGCTGCCCGGCGGATGCGTTTGAGCCGTATCTCACTCCGTATTTCTGCGACGGCGCCAAAACAGCCATTGTGGTGTGCGCGGGCGGCGCATACAGCGAGCGCGTAACGTATGAGGGCGATGACGTGGCCGTGTGGCTGAATACCATCGGGATAACAGCCTTTGTGCTGGAATACCGCGTTGCGCCGAGTAAAGCCCCGGCGCAGCCGTCCGACGCGCAGCGGGCCATGCGGCTGGCAAGAAAGCTCTGCATGGAGCGTGGGATCGAGCGCCTTGGCATCATGGGCTTTTCCGCCGGTGGCCATCTGGCAGCGACACTGTCTGTCCACTATGATGAAGCCTTTTATCCGCCGCAGGATGAGCTTGACAATCTATTTGCCTGCCCTGATTTTACCGTCCTGTGCTATAGTGTGATCGACATGGGCGAGTACCGACACGATTGGAGCCGCCGCTTTCTACTCGGCGATGTGCCGGATGAGGCACAGATCGAATTCTATTCTCCGCAGCGCTGTGTGACAGAAAACACTCCGCCCGCCTTTCTCTGGCACACAGCACAGGATGCAAGCGTTCCGGCAATCAATTCGATGCTCTACGCCGCTGCACTGCAAAAATGTGACGTGCCGTATGAGCTGCACATCTTCCCGTTTGGACAGCACGGCAAGGCGCTGGCGCTCGATGATGCCTCCGTCGGACAGTGGCGGCAGCTTTTGCGTCAATGGTTGGTCAGCATGAAGTTTTTATAAGCGATATGAAAGGCACATGCGGCAGCGCATGTGCCTTTTGCATAATTTCATGCAATCGTCTCTGTGCATATTAACAAAAGAGCAAATACGAATCGTCAAATTCAATGCTGATTTTTTGGCGACAATGCTTAAAATAAACGCGCAGATACCAACTGGATGCAGGAATAATGCACAATCAACGCAGTCACAATCGCCAGCCATCTTGTCACAATCGCACCTTGGAAATCAAAAACCGAACCCGTACAATGGAGAAAACAAAAGCGGAGGAACCCATGCGAACCATGACAAAGGAAAGAAAAAAGGAAGGGCCGCGCCTTGGCCACAAAGGCCGGGCGGACGCAAAGGCCAGCCGTCAACTGCTGCTGCTCTGTATCCCGGCAATCATCGGTTATATCCTGTTCAACTATATACCGATGGGAGCCGCAGTCATCATTCCGTTCAAGAATTATAAATTCTCCAAGGGCATCCTCGGCAGCGACTGGTGTGGCCTTGCAAACTTCAAGTGGATCATCCAGTCCGTCGCGCTTGACCGTGCGCTGCGCAACACGGTGCTCTACGGTCTTCTGTTCATGGTGCTCAGTCCGGTCACGAACGTGATCATCGCGCTTCTGCTGTTTGAGATCACAAGCAGGCGTCGGCTGAAAACCTATCAGACCATCATCACCTTCCCGAACTTCATGTCCATGGTTATTGTCGGCTACATCGTCTACGCCATCCTCAGCCCGAGAACCGGTCTTATGAACCAGATCATCCAGTTCTTCGGCGGAGACCCCGTTGACGTGTATATGAACCCGAAATACTGGCCGTTTATCCTGACTGTCGTAAACCTCTGGAAAGGCATCGGCATGGGCTCCATGATGTATTTCGCAGCCCTGATGGGCATTGACACGTCGCTCTATGAAGCGGCGGAGATCGACGGCGCAAGCCGCTTCCAGAAGATGCTCCATATTTCCCTGCCGCACCTTGTCCCGCTGATCTGCATCTTCACCATCATGAATGCAGGCAGCCTAATCAGCGGCAACTTCGATTTGTTCTATGTTATCCCGAGAAATACCTCGACGCTGTACGCAACGACGGATATCCTCAACACCTACGTCTATCGTTCCCTGCAGGAATCCAGCTATGCGATCGGCGCAACCACGGGTCTGATTCAGTCTGTTGTGGGTATGTTCCTTGTTCTGCTGTCCAACTGGATCGTCAAGAAGATCTCCCCGGACAACTCGATGTTTTAAGTGGGAGGGATCGTCTTATGAGCACAAAAAGCAAACTCAGCCGAAATCAGACGTTCAACATCATCCTGTATATTTTCTTTTTCCTGATGTGCGCCTGCTTCGTGCTTCCACTGATCGTGGTTATCTCCGCCTCGTTCACCAGCGAACAGGCCCTGACCTCCGGTGGCTTTTCCCTGCTGCCGCGTGATTTTACGCTCGACGCGTACAAGTCGGCATTCTCCAGCGGCACGCGCGTGCTGCGCGCCTACGGCGTGACCATCTTTCAGGCTGTGGTCGGTACGGTCCTCAGCAGTCTGGTCGCGGCGCTGGCGGCGTATCCCCTTTCCCGGAGCAATTTCCGCTACCGCAGGCCCATCACGGTCTTTATCTTCTTTACCATGCTCTTCAGCGCCGGTATGATTCCGAACTACATTATCTTCGCCAAGTATTATAAGCTGGCGGATTCCATCTGGATCTACATTCTGCCCGGCATCACCGGCGGCGCGTGGAACACCATGGTATTCCGGACGTTCTTCAAGGGCCTGCCCGAGACGCTGTTTGAGGCGGCGTATCTGGACGGCGCAAGCGAGCTGCGCATCTTCTTTTCGGTCGTTTTGCCGCTGTCCACGCCCGTTTTTGCGTCCCTTGGCTTTATGGCGCTGGTCGCCCGCTGGAACGACTATACCACGTCCATGATCTACATCCGCAACGAAAGCCTCTATACGCTGCAATATCTCTTACAGCGCATGATGGATCAGGCGGAATTCATGAAGAATCTTGCGAACAACCCCATGATGTCCGGCAGCGTTTCGCTGGACACGAGTATGCTGCCGAGCGAATCGCTGAAATTCGCCATGTGCGTCATCGCCGCAGGCCCCATGCTGGTCGTGTTCCCGTTCTTCCAGAAGTATTTTGCGCAGGGTCTGACGATCGGCGCAGTCAAGGGCTGAGAGAACAGCCTGTTTTATGAATTGTATGCCTGAAAACGAATGGTACCGCGTTTTGAGGCGTTTACAAGAGAAAACGACACCCCATATCACCTAAAATCTAAGGAGGATATCATGAAAAAGAGAACCATTTGCCTGCTCCTTGCCATGATCATGGTTCTGAGCATCGTTCTGGCGGGCTGCAGCAAGACTGCTGAGACTCCCGCTGCGGACGAAACCCCCGCCACGACTGAGCCGGCGGAAACCACCGACAACACCGAAACCCCTGAAGCTCCCGAAGAGACTGCCGAGCCCGCGCTTGAGCAGAAGACCATTCAGCTCATGATCACCGGCGCCGGCAAGCAGGCCAACTCCGACAAGGTCTGGGCCGCTTTCAATGAGCAGCTCCAGCAGTACGTTCCCAACACCACCGTTGAGTTCATTGACGTTCCGTTTGAAGAGTACAGTGAGAAGTTCTCCCAGGTTCTGGCTTCCGGTGAGGGCGTTGACCTTGCATGGACCGGCTGGCTGATCAACAAGCCGCAGAACATTGCTGACGGCAACCTGATGCCGCTCGACGATCTGCTTGCAGAGTATGGTCAGGGCATCGTGGATATCCTTGGCGAAGAGGTCGTTGAGATTCATCGCAATGCGGCTGACAGCAAGCTGTACTACCTCCCCAGCTGGCAGGGCCTGTGCGGCGAGCGCCGCGGCTGGCTCGTCGTCACGGAGATCGCAGAGCTCGCAGGCGACACCTGGATCGAGGATACCGAGGCAGCGCTGAACAAGTGGCGCAACAACTACTCCGGCATTGAAGACTTCCAGGCTGTTCTGGATCAGGCGACCAAGTATCTGGCTGCTGCGAAGGAAGCCGGCAAGCTCGGCGCTGGCATCAACACCGGCCGTGCATTTGGCTGGTCCATGTACAACGGCATGTATTCCTTCCTCGGCGTTGGTGGTGCTGAGATCGGCATCACCTATTGCGACGGCACCTTCACCGTAAAGGACGGCGTTGCAGGCGAACACTACAAGCTGTACGCCAAGACGATGGCCGACTGGTACAAGGAAGGCTACATCCGCTCCGATATCATGTCTGTTGACACCTCCACGCTGACGACCCCGAAGAACGGTGAGATCACCGACACGACCTATGTGTTCAGCTGCGATCCGTATCTGACCGAGGCCGATCAGGAAGCAGCGATTGCAGACGCCGGTATGGACATGACCTACCTGCCCATCGAAGAGAACGCCTACCTCATTCTCGGCGGCGATACCTCCTACGCCATCCCGTACTGCGCGGATGAGCCCGAGCGCGCCATGATGGTCCTCAACGCGATCTACTCCCAGCCCGACCTGTACAACACGCTGATCTACGGCATCGAGGGCGAGGACTACACCAAGAACGCGCTCATCAACAACGGCACCGATCCCAACTACTATGCGGATCTGGAAGCGCTGGAGGAGACTGCCCGCGTCAACCCGTTCCTGAACTTCACGTTCGACAGAACGAATGTCGAGGGTATCTGCGCGAGCATCCTGAACGTGTACTACGAGTATGGCCCGCAGCTTGACAACGGCGTTGCAGGCGACAACTGGGAAGAACTCTATAACAACTATATGGCTGCCCGTAAGGACGCAGGCATCGAAGAGCTTGTCACCGAGTTCCAGAACCAGCTCAACGCCTACATTGAGGCCAACAATATCACTTCCTGGTAAGCATCTGACCGAAAGCGGAAGAGGCGTTCCGTCTCTTCCGCTTTTCCTATAAGTTTTTTCCTGATTATTGAAAAAATAGTGTAAAAATGACGACATATTTTATTGATTTTCAAAACGGCTGCGACGAAAATGACGGTTTGCGTCCCGAAACGCCGTTCCGGACGCAGCACCCGGAGCTGCTTCAGCCGGATGATACCGTCCTGTTCCGGCGCGGCAGCGTGTTCCGCGGAACGCTGCAAAATCCGTCCGGCCGCTGGGAGCATCCCATCCATTACGGCGCGTATGGCGAGGGTGAACCGCCTGTGTTCTGCGGCTCGCAGAGCCTTTCCGACCCGGCACAGTGGGAAAGCATCGGCGGGAACGTCTGGAAGTATACAGGCGCGCTTTCCGGTGAGACGGCCAACCTGATCTACGGCGACGGAACGTGCGGCGCGCTGCGCTGGACACGCGAGGAGCTTTGCGAGCAGGGCGACTGGTTCGACTCCTGCCTTGGATATTCCATTCAGCATCTCCCGCTTGCGGAGGATCATACGCTGCTGGTCTATTCGCAGGAAAATCCCGCGGCCTTCTACGGAAGCATCGAATGCGCGACCTCGCAGTACCGCTGGCTGGCGCACTGCGGACACGACATGGTCATTTCCGATCTGGAATTCCGCAACAACGGCCTGCACGGCATTGCGGGCGAGGAGGGCGGCCGGAATCTGCGCATCGAAAACTGCCGGTTTGCCAAAATCGGCGGCGCCGTCTGGGAGAAAGACCAGAAGATCCGCTTCGGCAACGCCTTTGAGTGCTGGAATGTGGCGGAAAACGTTGAGGTCGAGTACTGCGTGTTCGACGATATCTACGATTCTGCCGTGACGCATCAGGGCGGCGCGGACTGCAAGCCCGCGTACCACTTCCTGATCCGAAGCAACACCTTCCGCCGCTGCGGTATGGCGGCCTATGAGCAGCGCGATCTTCTGCCGACATATGCGGAGTTCACAGACAACGTCTGCGAGGACGCCGGCGAGGGCTTCTCCAGGCTTGGCGAGACGATGCCGCGCCGGTCGGAGATCTGGCCGCAGCCGATGGGCCACCATGTGTTTTTGTGGCGTATTTCCCACGCGACCGGCAATGAGCATTTTGCGCTCTGCCGGAATACCTTCGGCGATGCGCCCTATGGCGCGGCCGTCTACTCGGTCAATCCGTCGGAGGCCGACCGGCTGGTACATCTGGAGGAGAATCGGTATCCGATGCAGCGCTATACGCTGGTTGGCCGGATGTACGGTATAGATTATCCCGATCCTTCCGCGTGGGAAAGCAGAAGAAAAGAAGAAAGCGAAAGAGAGAGCTCAATGAAAGTCTTTACCGTTGCGCTGATTGGCGCAGGCAACCGCGGCGAAATTTACACCGATATCATGAAGACGCTGCCGGAAAAATTTCGCGTTGTTGCCGTCGCTGATCCGAACGAGAACCATCGCAGAAACATTCAGAATAAGCATAACCTCCCGGACAATCACGTTTTCCATACCTGGCAGGAGCTGCTGGCGCAGCCAGGGCTTGCCGATCTTGCGGTCATTGCGACACAAGACAGTATGCATTATGAACCGGCCATGAAGGCACTGGCGGCCGGTTATGATGTGCTGCTGGAAAAACCGCTGGCACGCACAGAGGACGAATGCGTCGATCTGCTTAATCAGGCGCGCAGGTATGGCCGGAAGTTCATGGTCTGCCATGTGCTGCGCTATACGCCGTTCTATTCGCGCGTCAAGCAGCTGATCGACGAGGGCGTTCTGGGCGATATCGTGACGATCGTCCATACGGAAGGACTCGGTAATATCCATCAGAGCCACAGCTTTGTCCGCGGCAACTGGGGCAACACGGCAAAAAGCAATTTCATGCTGCTGGCCAAGTCCTGCCACGACATTGACCTGCTGCAATGGCTGATGAAGAAGAAATGCACGAAGATCCAGTCGTTCGGCTCGCTCCAATACTTCCGCCGCGAAAACGCGCCGGCAGACGCGCCGGAACGCTGCATTGACGGCTGTCCGCACGCGGAAACCTGCCCGTATAACGCCGTCAAGCTGTATCTGGACGACAAGAACAACATGTGGTTCCGCACGACGTCCACCGGCAAGGTTGACCCCACCGACGCGGATGTGGAATTTACGCTTCGTCATACGCAGTATGGCAAATGTGTCTTCAAGTGCGATAATGACGTAGTCGATCATCAGGTTGTGAACATGGAGTTTGACGACAAATCCACAGCCTCGTTCACCATGAGCTGCTTTAACTACAACGGCAGAAAGTCCAACATCATGGGCACGAAGGGCGAGATGTTCCTCGACTTTGAGGGCGACGAAATCCGCATCTTCCACTTTGAGGGACGCTGGTGGGAGACCATCCACACCAATGGCCGCGTGGACGGCACGTTGGTTGGCGGCCATGGCGGCGGCGATCCCGGTATCGTGAACGCGCTCTATGATTACATGACTGGCGCAAAAACCGCAGACGAGGTCAGCGAGATTGGCATTTCCTGCGAAAACACCCGTCTGGTATTCGCGGCCGAGCGTTCCCGCCTGAACGGAGACGTTGAGACGATCACCCCACTGGCATAAAACTTCATGCGTGAGCACTGCACCACGAAAATGCGCAAATGCCGGTGCATGAAGTTTTTGTGCATCATTTCCGGTTGCCCCGCAGGGGCGAGGAAATGGCA
>ENA-OROD01002771-OROD01002771.1-human-gut-metagenome-genome-assembly--contig:-NODE-2771-length-12383-cov-4.516791_pt1 | contig 12383 bp, 10 predicted proteins | sample MGYA00242123_ERZ509038 | MGnify/ENA primary metagenome ERZ509038 (study PRJEB26280, sample SAMEA2338719) | human gut metagenome | biome: human gut; feature: human-associated habitat; material: faeces... | reverse complement strand
CGAGGCGAGCCAGCCGAAAAAGTTCGGCGACACCGCGACCTCGACCGTGCAGACAAACGCGTCCGGCCCGTCCGGGACGCAGGGGGTGCCGCGTCCGAAGCGGTCGATCACGACGCCCGTGAGCGAGCGGTCAAAGCGCAGCCGCAGCTGTTCGCGGCTGCCCGCGAACATGCCGAAGACATTCTTGCCGTATTCGGACAGATCAAGATCGCGCATCTGTGCGTCCATATAGCGCGGCTCCCCTGTCAGACTGATCGAAGCCATCTTATCCACGCGGTAATGCGTCAGCCCGTGACGTTCAGAATGCGCGATGAGATAATAATTTTCATCCTGCCAGCACAGCGCATAGGGGCTGGCGGCATAGAGGCCCGGCCGATAGCGGCGGGCTCCGTTCAGATCATAGTCAAAATAGCGGAACGTGATACGGCTGTTTTTCTGGATGGCCTCATGCAGCAGATCGACGGAATAATAGACGCTCTCGTTCATAGTCTTGACGCGCCCGGCGACCGTGACCTGCCGCCGCAGGCTCCCGGCGGCATACTGGCTGGCAAGCGTCTCAAGCTTGGCGATCAGCTGCATGGACTTCCGCTCCGACAGGAATTTGCTCGACTGCACCGCATCGACCAGAAGCTTCAGTTCCGGCAGTTCAAACGTGCGCGAAGCGAGAAAATACCCGCCGTGCCGACCCTTGACCGTCACGATATCCATGCCGAACTGCTGCAGACACAAAATATCGTCGTAGACGCTCTTACGCTCGGCACGGATGCCCCGGACGGCAAGTGCGTCCAGAATATCCTGCATGGAGAGCAGATGCTCCTCGTCCGACTGCCGCTCGAACAGTTCCTTTAAATACAGCAGCTTCAGCTTCTGATTCTCCGTCCTTCCCATCGTCTGCGCCTCCTGTCAGTGTGGTATATGTGGTATAGTTATTGTACAGATTTTCCGCGCCGGGAGCAAGTGGAATTGCGGATTTTCCGGAATTGTGATAAAATACAGAAAACTGATTCCGGGAGGCCGCTTATGCTGTATCTGGGCTGCCATTTGTCCTCGTCGAAGGGCTACGCTACAATGGGAAAAACCGCGCTGTCCATCGGCGCGAACACTTTTCAGTTCTTCACGCGCAATCCGCGCGGCGGCGCAGCAAAAAGCGCCGACCCGGCGGACGCCGCCACGCTCGTACAGATGCAGCGGGACGGGCAGCTGGGCCCGCTCGTGGCGCATGCGCCGTATACGCTGAACCCCTGCTCCAAGGATGAGCGGACGCGCGAGTTTGCCCGCGAGGTTTTCGCAGATGACCTGCTGCGCATGGAACTGACGCCCGGCAATTTCTACAATTTCCATCCCGGCAGCCACGTCGGGCAGGGCATCGAAACGGGAATCGACCTGATCGCCGCATGTCTGGACGCAGTCGTCCGCCCGGAGCAGCACACGACCGTTCTGCTCGAAACGATGTCCGGCAAGGGAAGCGAGGTCGGCGGCAGGTTTGAAGAACTGCGCGCGATTCTTGACGCCAGCCGCTGCGGAAAGCTTCTCGGCGTGTGTCTCGACACCTGTCATGTATCGGATGCAGGCTATGACATCAGAAACGATCTGGACGGCGTGCTGGCGGAATTTGACCGCGTGATCGGCCTTGACCGGCTGAAGGCACTGCATCTGAATGACAGCAAAAATCCCTGCGGCGCGCATAAGGACCGGCACGAAAAAATCGGGCAGGGCTATCTGGGCCTCGAAACATTCCGGCGCATCCTGCACCACCCGGCCCTGCAGGGGCTGCCCATGATTCTCGAGACGCCCAATGAACTGCCGGGCTATGCGGAGGAACTCGCGCTGCTGCGCACATTAGGAGAATCTCTGAATTGACGTTTTCCGCCAAATATGATACCTTAAATAAAATAATACGGAAACAAAAAAGGAGAGTCGCGCATGAACGAACACCGGGACAAGCCATACATCAAATGGGGTCTGACAGCGCTCGTTGTGATCTTTATCAGCATTCTGCTCGTCGTGATCTTTACGAATCTGCCGGGCTTCTTCGGCGTTCTGACCGCGTTGGAAACGATTCTGGAGCCGCTGATCTTCGGCGTGGTGATCGCGTTTCTTCTGAACCCGATCGTACGCTTCGTTGACAGCCGCCTTCTGCCGCTGCTGGAACAGAAAACGAAACTCAAGCCCGCGCTCGTCCGCAATCTGAGCCGCGCAGCGGGCATCTTTGTCGGCGTTGTCGTGGCCGTTCTGGTTTTGTACGCATTCTTCTCCATGCTGCTGCCGCAGTTGTATGAGAGCGTCGTCGGAATCGTGGACAACGCGGAGACATACTATACCAGTATCGACCGCTGGGTCACGACCATTCTGGAGGATAATCCCGAAATCCAAAGCTACGTCGATACAGCGCTCGGCAAAATCTACGACTTTATCAACAACTGGATCACCACGACGTTTTTGCAGGACGTGCAGAAGCTTCTGACCACGCTCACCAGTTCCGTAGTCGCCTTTGTCAAGGGCTTTATGAACTTCCTCATCGGCTTTGTCGCGTCGATCTATATTCTCTGGTCGAAGGAGACATTTCAGGCGCAGAGCAAGAAAATCATCGTCGCCCTGTTCCCTCCCAAGGGAGCCGATCATATTTTCTACCTCGGCCGCAACATCTACCGCGTGTTCAACGGCTTCGTCATCGGTAAGATCGTCGATTCCGCCATCATCGGCATTCTGTGTTACATCGGTATTCTGATCCTCAAAATGCCGTACCCGGCTCTGATCGCCACGGTCATCGGCGTGACGAATGTCATCCCGTTCTTCGGGCCGATCATCGGCCTTGTGCCGTGCGCGTTCCTCATTCTGCTGGTGAACCCTCTGCAGGCGTTCTATTTTGTCATCTTCATTCTTGTCCTGCAGCAGGTGGACGGCAACGTCATCGGGCCGAAGATTCTCGGCAACACCGTCGGCATTTCGGGCTTCTGGGTGCTTGCGTCCATTACCATTGCCGCCAGCCTCTTCGGCTTTACGGGCATGATTCTGGGCGTGCCGGTGTTTGCGATCATTTACCTGCTCATTTCCGACTCTGTCAACAATAAGCTTCGCAAAAAGAATCTGACCACCGACACGACAGCCTACTGTTCCATCAGCGAAGTCGCCGACCTGCCCGGGGAGGCGCAAAAGACCGACGTTTGAACAACGGCTGCTTCATGGAGAATTTCGCATGCAGGACGCACTGACTACGTTTTTTTCACAATTTGAGCCCGTCCCGTGGCTGTGCTATCTGTTCCCGGTGCTCGCGCTCGGCATTCTGATCCGCTGCGCGGTGAGTCTGCTGACGTTCCGGCCGGAGCCGGAGGTTTGGGCATGGCTCACTACGCCGGACGGCGCACACATCCCTGTCACGCACTGGGAAAGCCTTATCGGCCGCGGTGCAGGCTGTGATGTACAGCTTGGCTACCCAACCGTCTCGCGCACGCACGCAGTCTTAACGCGCTACGACGACGGCAGCTGGACGATCTCGGACGCGCACTCCAAATCCGGCGTATTTGTCAACGGAAAGCAGACGGCTCTCTCTGCGCTGCGCTTCGGTGATGTCATTACGATGGGCGGTATAAATTTTACGCTCATCCCTCTGACAAAGGAGCAGGAGCGCATTCAGGCCGGCACCCGCACGCGGGCCGGCCACGCCGTGCATCAGGTGCCGACGCTGCTGCTTCTGACGCTGTTCCAGCTGCTGACAGCGCTGCAGCTGATTCTCGGCGGCTGCGATCCCGCGCTGGAGTTGACCGCCTTCGGCGGACTGATTGGGCTGGAGTGGGCGCTGTATCTCGGTTTACGCGTGTTCCGCAGAACCGGCTTTGAGGCGGAGACACTGGCGTTTTTCCTGTGCACGATGGGACTTGCCGTTGTGTCGAGTTCCGCACCGGAAAGTCTGATCAAAGAATTGCTTGCAATCGTTGCGGGCGTGTGTGTATTTCTGGTCGTCTGCTGGTCGCTGCGCGATCTGGAGCGGGCAAAGGCTGTGCGGTATCTGGCCGCCGTAGCAGGTATCGGACTGCTGGCATTTAATCTACTCTTCGGCGTGGAAAAATTCGGCGCGCGCAACTGGATCCAGCTGGGCGGCGTGTCGTTCCAACCGTCGGAGTTTGTCAAGGTCTGCTTTATCTATGTCGGTGCGTCCACGCTCTCACGGCTGATGGCAAAGCGCAATATCGTGCTGTTCATCGCCTATTCCGCCGTGATCTGCGCGTGTCTGGCGCTCATGAAGGACTTTGGCACCGCAATCATTTTCTTTGTCGCGTTCCTTGTCATCGCGTTCCTGCGCTCCGGCAACTTTGCGACGATCGCACTGGCCATCGCCGCGACAGGCTTCGCAGGCGTTTTGGTGCTGCGGTTTTTACCCTACGCGCGAAACCGGTTTGAGGCGTGGGGCCATGTGTGGGACTATGCGCTCACGACCGGGTATTCCCAGACGCGCTCGATGATGTGCATCGCCTCAGGCGGCCTGTTCGGCCTTGGGCCGGGAAAGGGCTGGCTCAAATATGTTGCGGCGTCGGACACCGATCTGGTCTTCGCCTTCGTTTCGGAGGAATGGGGGCTTATTATGGCGGTTCTGATGGTCGCATGTATTGTGATTCTCGCCTGCTTCGTCGTGCGTTCCGCGCCTGCGGGCAGAAGCTGCTTTTATACCATCGGCGCCTGCGCGGCCGTGACGGTCATGGTCACGCAGACGATTTTAAACGTGTTCGGCATGGCGGATTTCCTGCCGCTTACAGGCGTGACGTTCCCGTTCGTATCGAACGGCGGGTCGAGCATGGTCTGCGTCTGGGGCCTGCTGGCCTTTATTAAGGCCGCCGATACCCGGCAGAACGCCTCCGTTGCCATCCGCGTCCCGCACGGCGTCACGCCGCTGCCAGAGGAACCCGACGCAGAGGAAGACGCCGTTGACGAGCCTGCGCCGGAGGATCCCGACGCCGCCTGGCGGCGTCCTGCCGAAAAGGAGGCGCGCAGATGAAAAAGGTATCGCGCCGCGCGCTGTTCGCGCTGGCTCTGGCCGCCGTGCTTGCCGTGGGCACGCTGGCTTTCTGCGTCAAATACGCGGCAAACGCCGAAAAATGGGTCACGTTTTCCGGCAGTCCGCACGTCTATACCGGCACGAATCTCACCGGCGGCAAAATTTACGACCGCTCCGGCGTGCGCATTCTGAACACGACCGACGGCCGTGTGTACAGCACCGACGAGGCCGTGCGCGAGGCGACCGTCCATCTGCTGGGCGACCGCTACGGCTATATCAGCGCGCCGCTGCTGGGCAATTTTGCCGAGCAGATGATCGGCTATGATAAGATCACAGGCCTGAACGAGGCGTCCAAGGGCACGGCCAGCGCAAGGCTTACCATCAGTGCCGAGGTGCAGAAAGCAGCTTTGCAGGCGCTCGGCAGCTATCACGGCGCAGTGGGCGTCTATAACTACAAAACCGGCGAAATTTTGTGCGCCGTGACCAGCCCCAGCTACGATCCCGACAACATCCCCGACATTGCGGGCGACGAGACGGGCACATATGACGGCGTGTATCTCAACCGCTTCTTTGACGCGGCCTATACGCCCGGCTCCATTTTTAAACTCGTGACCAGCGCCGCAGCGCTGGAAAAAAGCGCGTCCGCGCAGACCGAGACACATACCTGCACCGGGAAAACCATCATCGGCGGGCAGGAGATCATCTGTATGTCCAGTCATGGGACGCTTGCCATGCCGGAGGCGCTGGCGCATTCGTGCAACGTCTATTACGGCGAACTGGCCGCGTCCCTCGGCAAAGACACGCTGCAGGCGGTCTGCGATAAGCTGGGCCTCAACGGAACGCTCACCTGCGACGGCTATACCGCCCGCTCGACCGTCGATTTGTCAAACGCAGACGACGGCAGCGTCGCCTGGGCCGGAATCGGCCAGTACACCGACCAGATCACGGCAATCCAGTTCCTGCGCTTTATGGGCGTGATCGCAAACGGCGGAGAGGCGGCGGAGCCGTATCTCATGCAGAAGATTTCCCGCGCGGGCCAGACGGTCTATGAGGCAGAAACGAAAACGACCGGGCGGCTGCTGTCCGAAGAAACTGCCGAGGCGCTGGGCAGCATGATGCGCGGCGCGGTCGTGAACCAGTACGGCGCGTGGCAGTTCGGCTCTTTGACGGTCTGCGCCAAGTCTGGCACAGCGGAGCGCGAAAACGGCCCGGCAGACGCAATGTTCGCGGGCTTCGTGCAGGATGAGGCATATCCGCTCGCGTTCGTCGTCTTTGCCGAGCGCGGCGGCTCCGGCAGCCAGACGGCCGCGCCCATCGCCGCAAAGGTCTTAAACGCCTGCAAGACCGTGCTGGATGCGCCGAACCCGAACGGTTGAGCGCTTGGACAGCCGGCAGGCGCGAAAAGCAGTCGTCCGCCGGCAAATCCATGCAGCCACATAAAGTATAAACGTAGGAGAATCCCACTATGACTGATTTCCATGCGCTGATTGACAGCTACCAGAACTGTGCCTGCGGGCAGGCGCATACTTGCGCCATCCGGGATATTGAGATCGGCAGCGGGCTTGTGTCCGAGGTCGGCGAAATTCTGAAGAAAAACGGCTTTGGCCCCCGGCTCCTGCTGGCAGCCGACGAGCAGACGCCTTGCTGCGGCGGACGGCATCGAGGCTTCCCTGTCCGGCTTTACCATCGTGCGGCACATCTGGCCGTCCATCCGCGTGGCGACCATGCAGGATGTGAAGAAGATCGAAAGCTACTTTGACCGCGTGGACGGCGTGCTTGCCGTCGGTACGGGATCTGTCCACGATCCCTGCCGCCTTGCCTGTGCGCGGCATGACGTGCCGCTGTGCCTGTTCGCAACAGCCCCATCGATGGACGGCTTCGCATCCTATTCCGCGCCCATTGTAAACGGCAATTTCAAGATCACCTATCCCGCAAAATGCCCCGAGGTCATCATCGGCGATACAAAAATTCTCGCGGCCGCCCCGGCAGCGCTCAAATCCGCAGGCTTCGGCGACATGGTCTCGAAATACATCGCGCTCATCGACTGGCAGGTATCGAATCTTCTGACCGGGGAATCCTATTGTGAGCGTGTTGCCGCCTTGACGCGGCAGGCGACCGACCAGATCTTCGCCATGGCTGGACGCGTTACAAAGCGCGATGAAAAAACGGCAGCGGCAATCTTTGAGTCTCTCCTGCTGACCGGCATTGCGATGAGTTTCACCAAAACCTCCCGCCCCGGCAGCGGCACAGAGCATATCATGGCCCATTTTTGGGAGTGCATGGAACTGCTGGACAGTAAAACGCCCAACTACCACGGCGAGGATGTCGGTGTAACGACGCTTATTATGCTTCGGTATTATGAAGCACTTGCCCGTCTGCCGCAGGTCACAACCCACCCGGAAATCTGCAACTGGGATGAGATTTACAGCATCTACGGCCCGCTGGCTCCGGACGTGCAGAAGCTTAACACCCCGGACACCATCACAGACGGCATCGCCCCCCGCTGGATTGAAGCCTGCTGGCCCCAGATCCGCCGGATCGTGCAGTCCGTGCCGTCCTATGACGCCTGCCTTGCCGCCATGCGGCAAGCCGGATGCAAAACGACGATCGAGGAGGTCGGCAAAGCGCCGGACTTCGTCGATATCAGCTTCCGTTTCCATCCATATATGCGCCGCAGGCTGTCACTGAAGCGTGTGAGCCACATGCTGGATCTGCCGGAAGACCTTTTTTGAACAGACTCGCTGAGAAGGAGCATAGAACCATGGACCACTATGATGAAAAAATGAACTACAGCTTTGAGCCTGTCGCGCCCGAAACGCCTCAGCCGCCGCTGGAACAGGCAAAAGAAGAGATCCGGCGCAGCGGCAAGCACACCGGACTCAAGATTGCAGCGCTGCTGGCCGCGGTGGCGATCGTCGCGGGTGTCGGCGGCTCTGCGCTGACGAAGGCCATCGACGCCATCGGGCAGAAAAACCTCGCCGAGCAGGAATCAAGCGCCTCTGTCGGTGCTATGGCTGAGCAGTCTGTCGAACAGGAACAGCCCGCAGCGCAGAAGCCGCAGGCCGACGCCTCCTACCGGCTCGAACGGACGCCGCTGCCGGAAACGCTCAAATCCAACGAGGGCGACAAAGCGCTCACGCCGGCGCAGGTCTATAAGATGAATATCGGTGCAGTCTGCGGCATTTCTACACAGGTCACGGCAAGCCTCTGGGGCGTGGAAACAACCGGTGTCTGCACGGGCAGCGGCTTTGTCCTGACGGCAGACGGTTATATCGTCACGAATAACCACGTTGTAGCAGACGCAGACGAAGGTACGGTCGTCGTGCAGTTCTATTCGGGCGAAGAATACCCCGCCGTCATCATCGGCACGGACAGCATGAACGACGTCGCGCTTCTGAAAATCGAAGCGGAGGGCCTGCAGACCGTCACGGTCGGTGATTCCGACGAGGTCGAGGTCGGCGAAACGGTTGAGGCCATCGGAAACCCGCTGGGCGATCTAACGTTTACCATGACCGCCGGTTACATCAGCGCACTTGACCGTGAGATCGACGCTGATGGAACACCCATCAACATGCTGCAGACCGACGCAGCCATCAACTCCGGCAATTCCGGCGGGCCGCTGTTCGACATGAACGGCAATATCATCGGCGTTACGACCGCAAAGGTATCCGGCACAACGGACAGCGGCGTGTCCATCGAGGGCCTTGGCTTTGCCATCCCCATCAACGACGTGCTGCGCGTAGTCTATGATCTGCAGCAATACGGCCGCGTCCGCGGCCGGGCCTATCTCGGCGTCACGCTGCAAAATCTCGACGCAGAGGTTGCGGAAATCTACAGCCTCCCCTCAGGTCCGCAGGTCGTGACTGTAACGGAGGGCAGCTGCTCAGAAAAGGCCGGGCTGCAGCCGCACGACATCATTTTAGAATTCGACGGCCGCGAGATCAACACCTATTCTGATCTTGTTTCGGCACTTTCCAAGCGCCGGGCGGGAGACACAGTTAAGATGAAACTCTACCGCGCGGGCGCAGAAATCGAGGTCACGCTCACGCTCGATGAACGGCCCGGCGAGGAGGAGATCGACAAAGCCGAGCAGCAGGCGCAGAGCGAATTGGAAGGCCAGTCCCAGCCCGACGAGGAATTCACCGTCCCCGACTTTGACGGCTACGGTTACGACTACGGCGGATAAGCCAAAACTGTCGGCTAGACCGAATCTCATTAAGATAAGTCTCCAAAAGAGCAGGCACCGGGGGAAATCGCGCAAAGTGATTTCCTCCGGTGTTTGTTATTTTTTTATTCGGCAGGTATCATGTTTTTCTGCGCGGATTACAACCACATGACAAACGGACATGGCTGGGCGGTTTCTACGCAGCATAGATTCCCCCTTGGTTTTTCATATGAATCCGTATGCTGTTTCATAGATTGCAGCAAGGAGGCGGTGCGAGTGAAACCTGCAGATCATGATGTCCGCGAAATCAGACGCGAAGACGGGGTCATGATCCGTCTGCACTTTTCGTCGGGCGGAGCCGCCTTGCAGGAAGGTATGGTGTGTATTTTAGAAAAACATATTGAAGAATCAACGAAAAGCTGAGAAGCCGTATTCCGATCAGGCATCCGCGCGGGAAATGACAGAACAGATGATGCGTGAGCACCCGAAAATTCGCTGTATTGTCGGTGTGTCAGATATGAGTATTCTGGGCGCATATGACGCTTTGGAAGCAATGAATCTGCTGAATGAAGAAATGTGCCTGGTTGGCATTGCTGCCAGCGCACCGGTGCTGAAAAAAATTCAGGAGGGGACCGTGATCCGTGGTTCGGTTTCGCAGGACACAAAGGGCTTCGCCGAAGTGACCATCCATGCAGCCATTGCCGCAATTCAGGGTAATCCGCTGCCGGAAAGCAGCATCAAAATTGAAGCGGTTACAATGGAAAACGTAGCAGCCTACTTGCAGGCGGAAGCAGCCTCTCATAGCACACCAGCCAGTTGACCGCCTCGATAACGGAGGCATATTCCCCTGTCCATCGCATAAGGATGGACAGGGGTGATGTTTTATGAAGCGATTTTTCCGGCAGTACGGCAGACTGACGCTGGCGCTGGCAGCAGTGCTGGCGTTCTGCGCCGTTTTGCCGCTGCTGTTCCAGCAGAGCCGTTCGATTGAAACAGGGTCGTGGGGGCTGAGTTTCCGGACAGAGGGCCAGCCGCCCGTCGGCAATGCGTCAAAGGAAGCGCTGCGGCGCTATGACGCGGTTTATCTCGGTGATGAGACGCAGAAGAAGATCTATCTGACCTTCGACGCAGGCTATGAAAACGGCTGTACCGAGCCGATTTTGGAGGCACTGGCGAAGCACAATGTCAAAGCCGCGTTCTTTGTCGTGGGCAATTACATTGAGCAGAATCCGGATCTTGTCCGCCGGATGCTGCGCGAGGGGCACATCGTAGGCAACCACACCTACCATCATTATGATATGTCAAAGCTTTCGGACGAAGCCGCCTTCAATCAGGAACTGACAAGCCTTGAAACGCTCTACCGAGAGACGACCGGCGAGGATATGCCGCGCTATTACCGCCCGCCGCAGGGCATTTACAGCGAGTGCAACCTCGAAATGGCGCAGAAGCTTGGCTACCGAACGGTATTCTGGTCGCTGGCCTACGTCGATTGGTACCAGGACAATCAGCCGACCGACGAGCAGGCGTTTTCCAAGCTTCTGCCGCGCATTCACCCGGGCGCGATCGTGCTGCTGCACTCGACATCGCAGACGAATGCGCGAATTTTGGACACGCTGCTGAGCAAATGGGAGGAGATGGGCTATTCCTTCGGAACGCTTGACGAGTTGTTCGCGTAGCCGTCACCATTTTCGGACCTCTGCATAACATGGAATGAGCGAGCGATCAAACGCTACGTTATCTTTCAGGAGGTCTTGTTATGTCTTGTAATCAGTCCGGATTCTGCGCCTTCGGCAACAGCTGGTGGTGGATCATCATCCTTCTGCTGATCTTCGGCACCGGCAACAATGGCTGCGGCAATTCCTGCGGCTGCGACACCGGCTGCGGCTGCTGACAGTTCTACATGACGCAGAGGGGAGCGGCGCCGGCCGCTCCCCTTCCGTATCTCAAATCGTCCGGATTTTTACGGTTGACGGCCTGCGCAGCGATAGATTACAATAGAAGAAAATGCAAAGGAGACTTCTGCAATGGACGTGACGCAGATCCCGAAGATTGAACTGCACCTGCATCTGGACGGCGCTGTTCCGCCGGAAACGATGTGGCAGATGGCGCAGGAGAAGCACGCTGCGCTGCCGGTGGACACGCTGGACGCATTTTACGCATGGCTCGTCAAAACAGCGGACTGCCGCGACGTGAATACATATCTTGCCCGGTTTGAACTTCCCCTGCAGCTGATGCAGGACGCGCCCAGCATCACACGCATTACCCGCGACGTGCTCACAACGCTTGCCCGGCAGGGACATGTTTACGACGAAATCCGCTTTGCACCGCAGCTGCATACGCGCGCCGGACTGCGGCAGCAGGACGCGATCGAAGCCGTGCTGGCAGGCCGCGAACAGGCGCTGCGCGCCTTTCCGGACTACCGCTGCGGGATTCTGCTGTGCTGCATGTGCATCGGGCCTGAGACGGTCAACATGGCGGAAAATCTCGAAACGGTGCGGCTGACGCGGGCGTATCTCGGCTCCGGCGTCGTGGGCATGGATCTGGCGGGCGCAGAGGGGATCGTTCCGCTGCGGAATTTTCACCCGATTTTTGATCTCGCACGGGAACTTGCGCTGCCCTTTACCTGTCACGCAGGTGATTCCCAAGGGCCGGACACTGTCCGCGACGCGCTGGACTTCGGCGCGAAGCGCATCGGCCACGGGCATCATATTTTCGATGATCCCGTGCTCTGGCCGCGCGCAATCGAGGCCGGCGTTACGCTTGAGATCTGTCCGACGAGCAACATTCAGTGCAAAACGCAGCCGTCTTATGCGCTGCATCCGGCGAAAAAGCTGCTGGACGCCGGACTTCGTGTGTGCATCAGCACCGACAATATGACACTCGCTGCCGTAACGCTGGAAGACGAGTACCGGCACTGCATTGCGGATATGGGTTTTACACCGGACGATCTGCAAACCATGGCACACTTTGCGCTGGACGCCGCGTTCCTGCCGGAGCAGGAAAAGCGCGCACTTGCTGGAAAAATTTAATTTCAAACAAATATTCTATTATTTCTTGACGCATCCGCCCCGCTCGTGATAAACTATGCTCACAAGGAGGCGGATGTTGTATGCTGCGCGATCAGGAACTTCTGGAGATGGAACGGCCCGTCTCCGCGCGCCATGCGCCGATGCGGCGGTGTGACCGTGCGGCGCAGTTTGCGCCGTTCGCCGCGCTGAGCGGCTTCGA
>ENA-OROD01002770-OROD01002770.1-human-gut-metagenome-genome-assembly--contig:-NODE-2770-length-12385-cov-20.909002_pt1 | contig 12385 bp, 13 predicted proteins | sample MGYA00242123_ERZ509038 | MGnify/ENA primary metagenome ERZ509038 (study PRJEB26280, sample SAMEA2338719) | human gut metagenome | biome: human gut; feature: human-associated habitat; material: faeces... | reverse complement strand
TTCCCGTTTGCCTTGTTTGGGGGCAGTTCCTTCCAACTGTTTTGCTCATCTCTTATCTCCGGATATGTTTCGTGGACCTTTTTGATAAAATGATCCATTTCCGGAAAGAGGGAGACAATGGTAAGCGGCTCGTGCGTCTCCTCGGCGGCGTCATCCCGTCTGCCGCAGGCGGCGAGGGTGGTGAGGGTGCAGGCCAGTGCCAGAATGAGCGCGGTGATCCTTTGCGGTTTCATGAGGTGTCCTTTCTCTGCGTATCAGCGGTGTGGTGCGGTGTTATCGAAGGAGCGCGGCGATCTGTGTCAGCACCCGGTCGTATGCCATGGCGGCTGCGTCGAAAAGTGCGTCGTCGGGAAAGCCGGAGGGAGAACGCAGCGCGTCCGTCAGCCGGGCGGCCGCCTCCGCCAGCTCCTTCAGCCCCAGTGTGGCCGCAACCCCCTTGAGCGTATGAGCGGCCAGAAACGCGCTCTCAGGGTCGCGCTTTTCTCTGGCGTCGGCCAGCGCCGCGTAGGAGGGATCTGCGGGAAATTTCAACAGAAACCGTTCTATCATGCTGTCACACGGTATTCTGCGGAACATTTCGTCATAATCGCCGCCGATGGACTTGTAGAAATCCCTGATCTTCATGCTGTGACTCCTTTCGTCAGATGCGGATGCCGCTGAATCGCGGCGGGAAGGGGTCAATAAGCGGCGGACAGCGCGGCGGCATACGCCATATACGCCTGCCGCACCGGCTTTACGCCCCGCTGCCGGATGGGGATGGTCTCGCCATTGGACAGCAGACACTCTTTGCCGATCTGACGGACGTGATCCATGTTCACCAGAAAGCTCTGGTGGCAGCGGAGGAAGCAGGGGGCGTTCAGCTCCTTTTCGATGGTGTTTAGCGTTTTATAGGCGGTGTGTACGCTGCCGGATATCGTATGGATCATGCACTTGGAATTGGAGCTTTCGATGTATAGAATGTCGCGGTACGCGATCCGTGTCACGGTGGCTCTGTGCCGTATCTGGTAGGTATTGGGGTCCACATGCTCCGTGATCCGGTCCAGAACGGTTTTCAGCCGCTCGTAGCTGATGGGCTTGAGCAGGTATCCGCTGGCGAACACGTCATAGCTTTCGATGGCAAAGTCCGGCGATGCGGTCAGAAACACAAGCTTCCCCCGATAGCCCATGCCGCGCAGCCGGTGAGCCAGCTCATTGCCCATCGTATCCGGCAGGTAAATGTCCAGAAATACGATGTCGAAATCCGCGCCCTCCTCCACATCGTAGAGGAGGTTCATTCCGAATTCATAAGGAACCAGCTCCACAGGGAGTGATCGTTCCGCGGAACAGCGGTTCAGCAAATGCACGACCATATCCCGTTGGAGCTGGTTATCCTCACAGACAGCGATGCGCATGGGTATCAAGATCCTTTCTTCCCAAAAATCAGATTTCACTGCCGGAAGCAGAAGCCAGTGGGGCGGCGCTGCAAAAAAAAAGGGCGGCTGCCGCCGCCATTTCTATCGCAAACTCCGGAATGATGTCCCGTAACAAGATCGTTCGATCGCTACAGTCACTGGGGTCTCCTGCCATGGCTGCGTTTTCGTTTATTCATTCTACACTTATGAGACAAAAAATCAATATAATTTTTTGTTAAAAATTCTCCATGATTCGACAAAATTACTGAAAATACAAGTAAATCAGACAGCAAGCATGCCGTTCCGACACTTTCCTCCTGAGAAAAAATTTGATGAATTCATCGGTTTTTTGCGAATATTCACAGTGAGCATGCACGACCCTTTCCGCTTGCTATAATAGCGGCAGATCACAACCACGGCATAAAACACGAAAGGGATGCACCGATCGGAGACGGTCGATCACAAAATGAAAAGGGAGAATAGCGTATGAAAAACAAGATGAAGGTCGTATTGGCAGACACCGACGAGAGCTTTCGCATGATGCTGCAGCGGATGATCGAAGCCGCAGGGGATTTCAGGGTAGTGGGCAGCGTCGGCAGCGGCGCAGACGCATGGTACGTCATCGAGCGGGAATGTCCGCAGCTGGTCATTATGGACGTGATCCTGCCGGAGCTTGACGGCTTTGGCCTGCTGGACCGGATGGCGGCCATGGCGGCAAGGCCGAGGGCCATACTGGTGTCCGCGTTCTGTCAGGGGCAGGTGGTGAGCCGGGCTATGACGCAGGGAGCGGAATCGTTCCTCCCCAAGCCCTGCGAGGTGAACGAGCTTCTCGGCCAGATGCGTCATGTGGCGCAGCGTGCGGAGGCGGAGGATGCCCGCAATGCCGCGCTGGAGCGTCTCGTTACCCCCGTTATCCATGAGGTGGGTATGCCGGCCCATATCAAGGGCTATCAGTACGTCCGCGAGGCCATCATCCTGACCATCAAGGACGCCACCATGATCAACTCGGTCACAAAGGTTCTGTATCCGACGGTGGCGCGGCGCTACAACACGACCCCGTCGTGTGTCGAGCGCGCCATCCGCCACGCCATCGAGGTGGCTTGGAACCGGGGAGATCTGGAGGTTTTGCAGCGCTTTTTCGGCTATACCATCAGCAACGCCAAGGGAAAGCCCACCAATTCGGAGTTCATCGCCATGATCGCCGACTACCTCAGCCTTCAGGGTGCGGCAAAGCCCGCGTGAGACGGCGGCACCTGACGATGCTGCGGGCGGAGACCGGCATAAATCGTCCTTTTTCTTGGCAAACGGCAAAGCCTGTGCTATAATGGGAGCATCAATTTGATGAGACGAGGATGAGAGAAACATGGCCATCAAACGTAAATTCCCACCAAAGACGGCGACTGTCCATTGCAGCGGCGGCTGTCGCGCCAAGAAAAATGAAAACGGCGAGTTGCTCTGCGCCTATGGCTGCATCGGCTGCGGTGCATGCGTAGCGGCATGCAAATTCGACGCCATCCGCATCAACGATCTGTGCTGCGCCGAAGTGGACGAGGAGAAGTGCATCGGCTGCGGCGCGTGTACCCGCAAGTGTCCCAAGGGGATCATTGCCCTGCGGCGGGAGGCTGACCGTATCGCGGTGCTGTGCTCCAACCGGGACAAGGGCTTCGACCCAGCCACAAAGACCGGCGCAAGGACGGCGTGCGACGTGAGCTGTATCGCCTGCGGCCTGTGCGTGAAAAAGTGTCCTGCCGATGCCATCCATGTGGAGGAGCTCCACGCGGTCATCGACTATGAGCGGTGTCTGAGCTGCGGCGCCTGCGCGGTGGCCTGTCCCCGCCATGTCATCCATGACCGCTTCGGCATCCTGACGGACAGGCGCTGAGCGCGGCGATACCGGTCCAGCGGCAGACAGAATATAGAAATATCCCGCTGTGACGCTGCGCCACAGCGGGATATTTTAACGCACTTACCGCAGCAGCGGCACGCCAACGGCGTGCCGCTGCTGCTTTGTATGTATGGATTTGGGGAGAGAAAAAAGATGGCGTTTGGATTGCCTTATGCGGCGGCGTGAGCGCTGCGGCGGGCGGTGTGCTCCTCGTAGTCCAGCTCCAGCAGACCGGCCTTGCTGGCAGCCCATGCGGACACAACGCCGAACACCACGGGCAGGTAGTAACCGGCCTGACGGATAGGCTCGTCAGCGGCGGTCATCAGGAAAGAGGTGGCAATGACCAGAATCAGGGAAACGATAGCGGTCAGGATGTAGTTATTGATGTTCTTCATGGTAAATTCCTCCTTAAAGAAATGTTTGTGTTTGTATGTGATTTGGGGGTGTTTTCCTTTTGTGCCTGTATAGTAGAATATTTAACAGGAAAAGTAAAGCTATGGAATGTAATAACGGATGTTAGTAACGCTGCTATCAAAAAGCGGTTTAATCTCCGTTTAACATTTTCCCGTAATATGTAATATAATCATATCATTGATACAGGGGAGGGATGGGCATGACCATCAGAAAACGGCTGGCGCGGTCCAACATCGCCATGCTGGTAATACCGATCCTTGCGGCGGCGCTGCTGCTTTTGCTGGGGCTTGGCGCGGCACTGTTGCTGCTGCGGGGGAATCTGATGACGCTGCATGACGCGGTGGAGCAGATAGAGACGGTGCTCCACGGCTTCAAGCTGACGCTGAGCGTCTTTGCCGCCGTTGCGGTACTGCTGATGCTGGCTGCGGTGGCGGAGACCACCGTGCTGACCATGGGGCCGCTGGCGGCGGACACCGCCTGCCACCGTATTACCAAGAACGGCGCGGAAGTGCCGCTGAAAAACAAAGAGTATGAGCTGCTGCTGTTTTTGATGCGCCATCCGGGACAGGTGTTCAGCAGGGAGGACCTGTACGAGATGATCTGGGGGCTGGAATCTCTGGGCGACAACATCACCGTGGCGGTGCATATGAACCGCCTGCGGGAAAAGCTGGAGGATGACCCTTCCCATCCCAAGCTGTTGCAAACGGTGTGGGGCGTGGGCTACCGGCTGACGGTTTAATTCCTGTTTAAAAGTCCTTTATACGCAATTTAACGGTTTCCTCTATCATGGAACTATCCAAGATAGAGGAAACCGTTTTTATGTTTGATGGAGGTATTCATATGCACGAAAGAGTAATGCGGGAGAACTATGCCAAGGCTTATAAGCTGGTGGTGATACTGGCTGTGGTGCTGGCTGCTGACGGCGGCGTGGCTGTATCGCAGCGCCGTCAACGAGGGGATGAACAAGTCCCTGTGGATGATTCTGGGCTTGGTGGGCAATCTTCTGGCGGTGGCCGCGTTCCTTATCGTGCGCGACGCGCCCCGGCGGAAGAAGGCGGCGGTGTGACCATGGGCTTCCTGACACCGTTTCATGGCCTCTGCATGGCGCTGGCGGACAGCGTGCCCGGCGTGTCCGGCGGCACGGTGGCGTTTATTCTGGGGTTCTATGATCGCTTTATCAACGCCCTCCATGACCTGTTCGTTCACTATCCCAGCGATGTTCTGGCTGGAGCGGTGCTGGGCGCGGCCATCGGACTGGCGGTGTACCGCGTCGGGATGCGGTATAAAAATTCCGTGGAATAATGTCCTGAAAACGATCCGGACGAATGTTATACGATACCCGAAAAGTCAAGGCTGCCCCGCGAAGGGGCGGCCTTAACTGCATATATGGGATGCACCATCAGGCGCGGTAGTACATTTTGGCGCAGTATTCCCGCTGGATGGTGATGCGGCCCTCGTCGGTGAGCCAGTCCACAAAGTTGGCAAAGTTCCGCTCGATGATGGAGAACTTGAACTCGTTCTTTGTGCGGATATTCTCCCGCTGGCAGAAAGCGGCGATCCACTGGGCAAAGGTCATGCCGTCCACCAGATCCTCCAGCAGCTCGTCAGCCTTGCGGTAGATGAAGGCGCTGTTGCTGTCTACCAGTGCGTCCAGTGCCGTGTGGTCCGTTATCACCGCCTTGTGGGCGATGATATAGGCGTCATACCGGCTCTGCCGAAGAAATTCCTTGCTTTGCAGGTCGCGGGCGATGAACATGGAGGTGGGCAGCTTGGCGTTGTCGATCTGCTGCTGATCCAGCAGGCAGTCACCCACATAGGCCACGTTGTCCGGCGTCACCACGCCGATATGACCGGCGCTGTGGCCCGGCAGCTGCAAAATGCCGAAGCGCGCGCCGCAGAAGTCCAGCCATTCATCCTCCGGACCGATAATGGTATCCGCCACGAAGCACTCCTCCAGAAGATACTCCCGGCTCTTGCCGTAGGTCAGGGCCACATAGTTGGCCCGGTAGGCGTCGGGGTTCACAGAGATGCCCGCCTCGATGATATGGGCGGCAGCTCTGGCGCCGCAGCGCTGCTGCAGATAGCGGACGTTGCCGCTGTGATCGAAATGTGCGTGGGAGCAGATGACGCCCAGCAGCCGGAAGCCGTTGTCCTCGATCATGGCGGTCAGCCCCGCGCGATCCAGCTTGGCATAGCCGGTGTCGATCAGCACGATATCCTTTTCCGTCACATGATAGATGCCCAGCAGCGCGGTATTGGCCTCCGCCACCCATGTATTTCCCAAAACATGACGCAATTCCATGGCACGCACATCCTTTCTATCCGGCAGTATAACAGCTTTTTCACACCGCCGCAACAAAAGAATCCGGAAATTTTTGATTTTCCCTCTATGCAAACGCAGAGAAATAAGGTAAAATAACAGGGAATAAATAATAGGAGCGTGACACATGGACGAACCGAAATATAAGCGGGTGCTGCTGAAGATCAGCGGCGAGGCGCTGGCCGGGGATAAGCACTTTGGGCTGGACTTCAAGGTGATGGGTCAGGTGGCCGACGTCATCAAGGAGTGCGCCGCCATGGGCGTGGAGATCGGCGTGGTCATCGGCGGCGGCAACTTCTGGCGCGGCGTCAAAAACGGCGAGGGCTATATCGAGCGCTCCCGTGCCGACCATATGGGTATGCTGGCCACCACCATGAACTGCATGGCCATGGCTGACGTGCTGGAGCAGAAGGGCGTGGACGTCCGGGTGCAGACGGCGCTGGAGATCCGCGCTGTGGCCGAGCCCTACATCCGTGCCCGCGCCATCCGCCATCTGGAGAAGGGCCGGGTGGTCATCTTCGGCTGCGGCACCGGCAACCCCTATTTCTCCACCGATACCGCCGCGGTGCTCCGCGCCGCCGAGATCGGCGCCGACGTGATCCTGCTGGCCAAGAATATCGACGGCGTGTACGACAGCGATCCCGCCACCAACGCCGACGCGGTGAAGTTCGACGCCATCACCTATGACGAGGTGCTCAAGCGCCATCTGGCTGTGATGGATTCCACCGCCACCAGCATGTCCATGGACAACCACATTCCCGTGCTGGTGTTCGCCCTGAAGGACCCCTATAACATCGTCCGCGCCATCCGCGGTGAAAAAATCGGAACAATTGTCAAGGAGGACTGAAAGACATGTTGAAGGATGAATACAAAATCTACGAGGAAAAGATGAAGAAGAGCATCGAGTCCGTGGAGAATGACTTTGCCGCCGTCCGCGCCGGCCGGGCCAACGCCTCCGTGCTCAACCGCATCAACGTGGATTACTACGGCACTCCCACCCCGATCCAGCAGATCGCGTCCGTTGGCTCCCCTGATCCCCGCACCCTGCTGATCACCCCGTGGGACGCCAACGCCCTGAAGGGTATCGAAAAGGCCATTCAGGAGTCCGATCTGGGCATCAATCCCCAGAACGACGGCAAGAGCATCCGTCTGGCCTTCCCGCAGCTGACGGAGGAGCGCCGTAAGGATCTGGTCAAGCAGATCCGTAAGTATACCGAGGGCGGCAAGGTGGCCGTGCGCAACATCCGCCGGGACGCTATGGACAACTTCAAGAAGCAGCAGAAGGCCTCCGAGATTACCGAGGACGAGCTGAAGATGGCAGAAAAGGACTTGCAGAAGATGACCGACGACAGCTGCAAGGAATTGGATAAGCTGCTGGAAAACAAGGAAAAGGAACTGATGTCCGTCTGATGGGCCTGTTCCGGAAGAAGCATGCAACGGCGGGACAGGTGGACGTGGGCCGCCTGCCCCGCCACATCGCTATTATTATGGACGGCAACGGTCGTTGGGCAAAGAAGCGTGGGCTTCCGCGCACTGCCGGCCATAAAGTAGGCGCGGAGGTGTTCCGCGATATCGCCACCTACTGCAAAGAGCTGGGTGTCCAGTACCTGACGGTATATGCCTTTTCTACCGAGAACTGGAAGCGTCCCAAGGACGAGGTGGATACCATCATGAGCCTTCTGGAGCAGTATCTGCAGGAGGCCATCGACACCATGGAACGGGATCATATCCGCCTGAAAATTCTGGGCGATACCACGGCGCTGTCTCCCAAGCTGCAGCAAATGATCGCCGAGACCAACGCCATCTCCACCCATTATCAGGGCTTTCAGGCCAACATCTGCCTGAACTACGGCGGCCGGGCCGAGATTTTGCGTGCCGCCCGCCTGTGCGCCGAGAGCGGCGAGGAGTGGACGGAGGAGAACTTCGGCAAGCACCTGTGGTCGGCGGGCATCCCCGACCCGGAGCTGATCATCCGCCCCAGCGGTGAGCTGCGGCTGAGCAACTTCCTGCTGTGGCAGTGCGCGTACAGCGAGTTCTATTTCTGCGACACCCTTTGGCCGGATTTCAAGCGCCGGGATCTGGATCTGGCGATCATTGATTTCCAGCATAGAGACCGCCGTTTCGGCGGCGTGAAGGGGTAGAGATTTCGTAGGGCGGGGTGACCACACCCCGCCGACCGATGATGCGGTGCAGCATCGTTGGTTGCTTCGTAGGGTCGTCCGCCCCTACGAAATCCTATCGTACCCCTCTTCGTATTTTTCCTTTTCCCCAACCCTTACATAACAAGGAGCAACTATGTTACAGAGAATTCTCGTGGCGGTGGTGGGTATCCCGCTGCTGCTGTTCGTTTTGATCATCGCGCCGGACTGGGCCACGGCGGCGCTTTTGTGCGCACTGTGCGCCGTGGGCGCTCATGAACTGCTGGCGGCCGCATGCTCCAAGGATATCACCCGCCGCTGGTGGGGGCTGAGCGCCATCATGGGCGTAACAGTGGTGCTGCGCACCTACCTTGCCGGTATCGGCGAGGACGGCGCAGCCGCGCTGATGACATGGCTGCTGGCGGCGTGGCTGGTGCTGCTGTTCGTCAGCGTGGTGGTGGAATACGGCACGGTCAGAGCATTGGCCTTCCGTGACGTATGCACCATTCTGGTGGCGGGCGTGGCCATCCCCATGGCATTCCAGTGCCTGATGGCGCTGCGGCTGCTGGAGCACGGCGGCGGTCTGGTGATGATCCCGCTGGTGGCGGCCTTCTGCTCCGACTCGGCGGCGCTGTTCGCCGGGATGGCGCTGGGTAAGCACAAGCTGGCGCCCCGTGTCAGCCCCAAGAAAACCGTAGAGGGCGCCGTGGGCGGCCTGCTGGGCGGTATGCTGGGCATGGTCATCTACCGCATCATCTTCTTCCTTGTGACGGAGGTGCAGCTGAATATCGCCTGGTGCCTGCTGCTGGGCCTTGCGGGCGCGGTCATGGGCCAACTGGGCGATCTGAGCTTTTCCGCCATCAAGCGGGAGTGCGGCGTGAAGGACTATGGACGTCTGCTGCCCGGTCACGGCGGCGTGCTGGATCGCTTTGACAGCGTGATCTTTGCCTCGCCGCTGGTGTGGCTCATCATCAAGAGTGTTACCCTGTATTGAGGAAATCATCATGACAAAAACCATTGCCCTGCTGGGCAGTACCGGATCTATCGGGCGGCAGACGCTGGAGGTAGTCCGGGAATTGAAGCTGCGGGTGGTCGCGCTGGCGGCCCACAGCAGCGTGGATCTGATGGAAGCGCAGGCGCGGGAGTTCGGCCCGCGCCTTGCGGTGCTTTATGACAAGGCCGCGGCGGAGGAGCTGCGGCAGCGTCTGCGGGATACGGATATCGAGGTGCTGTCGGGGCCGGAGGGCCTTCTGGCGGCGGCACAGGCGGAGGAGGCCGACACGGTGGTGACCGCCGTGGTGGGCAGCGTAGGACTGGAGCCGACGCTGGCCGCCATCCGCCTTGGGCGGCGTATCGCCCTTGCCAACAAGGAGACACTGGTGTGCGCTGGAGAGCTGGTGATGGCCGCTGCGAAGGAATACGGCGCGGACATCGTGCCGGTGGACAGCGAGCACTCCGCCATTTTCCAATGCCTGCAAGGCTGCGCCGACCGCCGGGAGATCAAGCGGCTGATCCTGACCTGCTCCGGCGGGCCGTTCTTCGGCAAGAGCTACGACGAGCTGGAGACCATGACCCCCGCCCACGCGCTGAAGCATCCCAACTGGAGCATGGGCGCCAAGATTACCATTGACTCCGCCACGCTGATGAACAAGGGGCTGGAGGTCATCGAGGCTATGCGCCTTTACGGGCTGCCTTTGGAACAGGTGGATGCGATGGTGCACCGTCAGAGCGTCATCCACTCGCTGGTGGAGTTCCGGGACGGGGCCGTGCTGGCCCAGCTGGGTACGCCGGACATGAAGCTGCCCATCCGCTACGCCATGACATGGCCGCAGCGGGCGGCATCGCCGGAGGAGCCGCTGGATCTGCTGCGGTGCGGGGCGCTGACCTTTGCTCCCATCGACGGGGATGCCTTCCGCTGCTTTTCCATCGCACGGCAGTGTGCCAGGGAGGGCGGCACCGCCTGCGCTATCATGAACGCCGCCAATGAGGAGGCGGTGTGGGCGTTTTTGAGGGGTGAAAATTCCTTCAACGGCATCCACCGCACGGTGGAAGCGGCGCTGAACAAGGTAACGGTGAAATATCAGCCAAGCCTTGCGGATATACTGGAAGCAGACCGTCTGGCCCGTGAAGCGGCACGGGCGGTACTGTCACGATAAAGGAATTATTGCGTTATGACGACCATTGTCTATCTGTTGGTGGCGATCCTCAGCTTCGGCGTTCTCATTGCCGTGCATGAGCTGGGCCACTTTCTGGCGGCCAAGGCCTTTGGCGTGACCGTCAACGAGTTTTCCATCGGTATGGGGCCTGCGTTGTGGAAAAAGCAGAAAGGGGAGACCCTCTATGCCCTGCGTGCCATCCCCTGCGGCGGCTTCTGCGCCATGGAGGGCGAGGATGAGGATTCCGACGATCCCCATGCCCTGTACCGACAGGGCTTCTGGGCCAAGCTGGTGATCTTCACCGCCGGGGCCTTCATGAACTTCGTCACGGGACTGGTGATCCTGCTGATCCTTTACAGCGGCGCGAAGGCCTTCTATGACCCCACCATCACCGCCTTTGCCGACGGCTGCCCGCTGGAATCCGAAAGCGGCTTGCAGGTGGGCGACAAGCTGTTGTCCATCGACGGCGAGCGGGTGTATATGTACTCCGACGTGAGTCTGCTATTCAGCATGAACCACGACGGCGTATTCGATCTGGTGGTGCAGCGTGACGGCAAAAAGGTCACGCTGAAGGACTTTCCCATGGAAAAGGCGGAGTATCTGGACCAGAACGGCAACCCCTACACCGGCTACGGCCTGCTGTTCGGCGTGAAGGAGGCCACGGTGGGCGACCGCATCGCCAACAGCTGGAACAACGCCATGGACTTCGTGCGGCTGGTGCGGCTGAGCCTGAAGATGCTGGTGACCGGCGAGGCGGGGCTCCGTGACCTCAGCGGCCCGGTGGGCATCGTGTCCACCATGACGGAGGTGGGCGAGTCGGCGGAGACCGTGGGGGCCGCCATCGGCGATATCGCCTATCTGGTGGCGCTGATCGCCGTGAATCTGGCGGTGATGAACCTGCTGCCGCTGCCGGCGCTGGACGGCGGCAAGATATTCTTCCTGCTGGTGAACGCCATCTCCATGGCACTCATCAGGAAGCAGATCCCCCTGAAATACGAAAACTATATCCACTTCGCGGGTCTGGTGCTGCTGCTGGGACTGATGGCGCTGGTGACCTTCAGCGACGTGTGGAAGCTGTTTACCTGAGAGGATGCGAGAAGCAATGAGCAGACAGATGAAGATCGGCGGCGTGACCATCGGCGGCGGGGCGGAGGTGGCTATCCAGTCCATGTGCAACACCCGCACCGAGGATGTGGCCGCCACTGTGGCCCAGATCCTGCGGCTGGAGCGCTCGGGCTGCGAGATCATCCGCGTGGCGGTCCCCACCATGGAGGCGGCCCGCGCCGTCGGGCAGATCAAAAAGGCCATCCACATCCCGCTGGTGGCGGATATCCACTTCGACTATAAGCTGGCGCTCTGCTGTGCCGCCGAGGGTGTGGACAAAATCCGCATCAATCCCGGCAACATCGGCGCTCAGGAGCGGGTGCGGGCCGTGGCGGAGGCCTGCCGGACGCATCATATCCCCATCCGCATCGGCGTCAACGGCGGCTCGCTGGAAAAGCTGCTGCTGGAGAAGTATGGCGGCGTGACGGCACAGGCGCTGGTGGACAGTGCCATGGGTCATGTGCGCCTGCTGAACGACTGCGGCTTTGACGACATCTGCCTGTCGGTGAAATGCTCTCATGTGCCCACCAATATGGCGGCGTATACCATGCTGTCACAGCAGACGGACTATCCCCTGCATCTGGGGGTTACCGAGGCGGGCACGCCGGAGATGGGCGTGCTGAAATCCGCCATCGGCATCGGCGGCCTGCTGTGTCAGGGCATCGGCGACACCATCCGGGTCAGCCTGACCGCCGACCCGGCGGAGGAGATAGTGGCCGCCAAGAGGATATTGCAGGTCACCGGCCTGCGCCGCACGGGGCCGAATCTTATTTCCTGCCCCACCTGCGGCCGGACGAAATATGACATGATCCCCATTGCGCGGGAGGTGGAGCGGCGGCTGCAGGGCTGCACAAAGCCCATCACCGTGGCGGTCATGGGCTGCGCCGTCAACGGCCCCGGCGAGGCCAGAAGCGCTGACGTGGGCATTGCCGGCGGCGACGGCTGGGGCATGATTTTTGAAAAGGGCGTGCAGGTGG
>ENA-OROD01002768-OROD01002768.1-human-gut-metagenome-genome-assembly--contig:-NODE-2768-length-12388-cov-6.225411_pt1 | contig 12388 bp, 11 predicted proteins | sample MGYA00242123_ERZ509038 | MGnify/ENA primary metagenome ERZ509038 (study PRJEB26280, sample SAMEA2338719) | human gut metagenome | biome: human gut; feature: human-associated habitat; material: faeces... | reverse complement strand
CGTTTTCTTCCAACTCTAACATATACTTATCAAAATCAGACATAAACAATCTGTCCTGAACAACTCGATATTTCTCAAACTCAGTCTCAGCATGAAGCTTTGCAATCTCAGCAGACACCTTACCTGCATCCTGCAAAATCCCATAATCAAACATTTCAATAAAACTATTAAGACGCTTTTCCCAATCCTCCATAGTCAATGGAATATGCCTCAGTGTCATGTTTTCAGCGAAATCTAAATACGCAGTAACCATACGATTTAATTGTTTCATTTCATCCTGACTCAAATAATTTTTAGCAATTGTAACATCACTTTTCTTAATTTTTCCTTCAGGAGCATCTGCCCAAGTAGTTAATCCCATATGTTCTTTGGTATGGTCTGCTCTTTCTACAATCAGCTCTGATGCTGTATGTCCATGAACCGCAAAATGCATCTTATTCTGAACAGTAGCATAAAATCTCTTTGTTGCAGCTGAATTTTTATCATAATCTATTGCAGTAGCATAAAGGTCTGTAATTTTCTGATAAAACTTTCTTTCACTTGCTCTTATTTCGCGAATGCGCTCTAACTGCTCGTCAAAGTACTTTTCTGTCAGATAAGTTCCTCTTTTTAACCTTTCATCATCCATAGCCCAGCCTTTGATGGTGTAGTCCTTAACGATATTGTTAGCCCATTTACGAAACTGCACTGCACGCTCATTATTCACTTTAAATCCGACTGCGATAATCATTTGAAGATTATAATGCTTGGTATCACGTGTTACCTGACGGGAACCTTCCGTTTGAACTATCCGGAAATTCCGGATAGTTGAATCTTCTTCAAGCTCTGACAGAATAAATCTTCTTGATATGCTCATTGATTGTGCGAACATCCACATCATACAATGTGTCCATCATAAAATTTCAAACTTTACATATAATGATATTGCAGATTCAGCCCAAGTTCCGCTTGCATTTAACGGAAATTAGTGGTAGCGTATCTGTTAGTGATCAGGTTGCAGAAACTTGCGATGCCTGCGACCGGAAGGAAGACCTGCGGGCCTTCCTTTTTTTGTACAAAAATACATGGAGAAAAATATGCCAAAGAAACCAATTAAACCCTTTATTACATACTCTGATCAGATAAATATTCTGACTCAGAAAAAACAACTTAATATTTCCAATTTGCCATATGCTGAGGGGAAATTGCATGATATTGGCTACTACTCCTTAATTGATGGATACAAAGATATATTTTATAATCCAATGACCAGAACATATGAAAATGGAACAAAATTTACTGACCTTGTTGCATTATATGAATTTGACGAAAATCTTCGTTCCCTGGTATTCAAATATATTTGCCATATTGAGCTGAAAATCCGTTCGCTGATTTCCTACTCTTTTTGTGAAGCTTTTTCAGAAAATCAATCAGCATATTTAAATCCACTCAATTACAATGTTTCAAGAAAAAACAGACAAGATATATCTAAACTAATATCTATGCTGACATACGAGACAAATCAAAATACAGAGCATAATTATGTAGTCTACCAGAGAAAAACTTATGGTAACGTTCCGTTATGGGTTATAATGAAAACTCTTACACTTGGTCAAACTTCAAAAATGTATTCATTTATGCTTCCAAGCATAAAGTCCAAAGTTAGTGTACATTATGGCAATATTACAGAGAAAGAATTAATCCAATATTTAAAAGTTCTTACTGTATTTCGTAATATATGTGCACATAATGAACGGCTATTTTCTTTTGAAAGCAGATTCTAAATACCTGATACTGCACTACATAAGAAAATGGACATTCCTCAAAAAGGTACTCAGTATCTTTATGGTAAACATGATATGTTTCTTCAATAGTATCCTTATCTCCGGATAATCTGCCAGTTTTTGAAAAATCATAAAACTTATGAATTTAGACTCCGGCATCGGCATCCATCCTGCTTTAGTTGCTAATTTCGAAGCTTCATTCGGGTTCAAACACAACTTCTTTACAAGACTTAATTTGTCTTAGGACATGCAATCCCCCTCTGTCGCTTTATCAATTCTTTACAGATTCTTATGGTGTCTTCTGCAAGATATACACTTTGTGACCACAATCCACTTTCATGCATCTTGTCAGATGTGATTTCCTAAAACCCCTGGATTTCGATGCATTTTAGCAGAATTTATGTATCTTATATAATGACAGTGTGTTGACATTAGGCGCACATTTGAGTATACTATACTTGAATGGAGGTGTTCTGTATGGCAACAACTAATTTAAATATTCGTACAGACAAGGCAATCAAGGACCAGGCGGAGGAAATCTTCAATGAACTTGGTCTGAATATGACAACTGCTGTAAATATGTTCCTGAGAACCGCTATCCGTGAGCATGGTATTCCTTTTGAATTAAAACTGGAAGTACCGAATGATACGACAGCCGCTGCCATTGAGGAAGGCAGAAAAATGATGAAGGATCCTTCTGCTCCGCGTTATTCCAGTATGGATGCGCTTAAGGCAGCTCTCGACGTATGAAATACGACATTCAGTTTACCAATCAGTTTAAAAAGGATTTGAAGCTTGCCAAAAAGCAAAATAAAAATCTTGATAAGCTGTTTGAGGTAATCGATATTCTGGCAAATGGCAGTACGCTGGATGCAAAATACAGAGACCATGATCTTACAGGCAACTATAAGGGCACGCGTGAGTGTCACATTGAACCGGACTGGATACTCATTTATGAGATTCAAAACAACGTTTTAGTACTCATGCTTTACAGGCTTGGTACGCACTCAGAACTATTCAAAAAATAAATTTAAAAAACAGAATAGCAATTCAGAAAGCATCGGGAGTATCCCAAGTTTACTTACGAATTCTTTGATAAGAAGTAAGCCTGCATCGGAGGATAACTCTCCTCCATCAAAATTTATTTTAATCTGTCTATTGCTTTCTAGTGATAAGGTGTTTACAATACTCATAAAGGGCTCCTTTGTTGGTTTCTATTAAGTCTTGAACACCTTAATTTTACCACAAATGGATGCTCTTTTTTCATTCACTTGATAGGTGAAAAGCAATATTCAGTTAAAATCCAGTAACTAAGTGGTTTTCAGCTACTTTCACGGCTGTGCCGTGAATAATCTAGGTTTAATTAAGTTTTTTTTGCAGTGTATTAATTAATACGTCAATCGCATCTTTCTCTTTAAAATCTATGTATCTATAATCCTGCACTAATGGCGGCAATTCATCATGCGGAACATCAAAATTTACAATTATAAAAGTTTTATCTTGATTACGCATTCTTCTTTGTATAAAAAAGTTCAGTTCACTTTTTGTCCAGCCGCTAGGTGCATTTAAAAAATTACTAGATATGCATATAATTCCTATATCACTTTCATCTAATCCTTGGTTTATTTTCTCTGTAATGCTATCCCCTGGTTCTATCTCATACTTATCATACCAAGCACTAATTTGACTCTTTTGAAATTCATTAAAAATCACATCAACAATTTCTTTATCTTTACTTGAATGAGATAAAAAAACTTTTGGTGTCCTTTTTATTTCTCTATTACTTCCCCATGTTTTGTTTACAATTTCTTTGCTCGGAAACAAGAAAAGACCATTTGGCTCATCTGTAATTATAAAATCAACCTCGTCTGCCTCTATAAAAGTTCTTACATTATATCCTCTTTTATAAAACGATTCTATTATATCATCAAAAAAATAATTAAACACTCTTTGCTTATCATTAAAGTGCTTTTTCATAAAATCTTCAAACCTATCTGTATCTTTTTCTAATGAAGCAAAAAACAGCAATTCTAAAGAATATGGATTATTATTTACAAAAATGCCACACCCCACGAGCGTGTTACTATCAAATTCTCTTAAAACCGCCTTAATAAACTCCTTTTCTTCCATGCGATTCCCATAATCAAGGCTAAATATATATATTTTTGTTTCCATAACCAATCTCTCCTTTTCATCTTATTGCAAAATTCTTTTACCACTTTCAGCTCATATCCACCACTACCAGTTCTATTCCGACACTCACAGGAATTTCTCTTTTTAACTCCTTTTCCAGTACATTTTCCGCATTTGGTGTAAATACGAAATGGTCGAAAAACTGCGTAAAATCAAGGATTTCTAGGTATCGGTGCGACATAGCAACACACAACTCTCCACATGGCACGATACCTTCTGATTGATGTCTGATTTTGTGCCCGTTTGCGGAAACATATCCTGTCAAAACGGAAACATGTCCACAGATCTAATATCGCGCATTCACAGTTGCAAGCAGATGCAATCTGTAGCAAAATTGGCATCCATATCCAGGTCTTAACCGTTGAAGTCTATGGAAACAAGTCTGTATAAAGCCTTTGCTACCTATATAAAACAAGGCAATTTTACACTGCTGCTCCCTGCCACTATCTCGACAGTTGAGACAGTGAAAGCCGCTCAACTTCTACTCAATTCATCCGCTCCGATCACGAATTTGCCATACACTCGCAGGGAGTTGAGTTGCCGGATTTCACCGTCTCGACCTGGTATCCGGTCATCATTTTATCGGTATCACATATCTCCTAGCCACTATTCAGTTTGAACTGTCCGGAAATTCCGGATAGTTCATTCAAGCTTATCGGATAACTGACCACTCTTGTAATTATGAGTTATTCGAATTTTTCGAATGACTGAATCCTGTTGCAAATAAATGCTATAAATAAACCTTTCCTTATTTTTCAAGCAATTTTATCATTCGCTGAACAATACGCTCAACCTGCCCGGATTCCACTCTCTGATTAAAAGCGCCATTACAAAAATGATCTTCTCTCAATAGCATCGTCAACAAAGCTGAACACAAATCATAATCAGCGCATTCCAGGCGTTTTAACTCTTCGTTACAATTTATAGGCTCTGTGGTCATATAATCCCAGTAGTTTGTTCTTAGGTCACCAGTCTCTTCAAGCACCTCATAGCCATTGCTTTAATATCATTACTCACGAACGAATAGACCTCCTTCAAATGCAACATAATTACCATCATTCATGTCTTATAAGAACTCTCTTCGTGTCCTTATATTTTTCACGTAATGACGGAATATTTACATCAGTACTTAATACTTCACGCACGACGCCCCATAGACCACCTTTTTCATCCGGAAAGCTATCCATATACTGGGTAAATGGGAGCTCCATCACGAACTTCGCCTGATCCTCGATGCCTCTTCCTGGAACGCCATAATCCAGTATAGGAGGCAGTCCTGTTTTGATATCTTTTCCAAGAATAATCACTCCTGATGCCGGTGCTCCCCCAAGCATTGTCATGCTTATTGCAAGATCAATCATTTTATCATCAAGGCTAATCCACGAATGATCAAAATACAATCCCTGACCAAGCACCTCACCTATACATAGCTTAGGTTTGTATCCGAGCTCAGACAGGCAAACGTATAACGCAGCACATGAAGCGTGGCAGGCCCCCCACCATTGCTTTCTCTCCATGTACCTATACATATTTGCAAGCACATTCCCGATATCTTCATTATATCCGCTCTCTTTAACCGCTTGTTTTATACGGTCAGGGATGCTCATTGTTTCCTTTCGGAGACAACAATTCTTATATTTCTTTCCGCTTCCACATGGACACGGATCATTTCTTCCTATTTTCATCATGCGCTCCTTCTTTATTGCTTTATAAACGGCACAATCACATCGTAGAACTTCTTCGTCCAGTCGGCGTGGAAGTTTGCCATCTGGAGCCAGTCGGTCTCATTTTCAATGCTGACGTTATTCAGCTGAATGAAAACCTTGGACGATTTGATATCGTCACCACGGTTCCACTGGAGCGTCGTGCCCAACGCTGATTCTATTTCCGCTTTATGTGTGTACAGGCTATCGAAGGCGTCCTTGTTTTCTTGCTTATTTCCTCTGCCAAATACGACCTCTGCCCGTGCTGCATCATAGTTTGCTACGCAGCATAGATAAAAACCGCCGATACCGAAGGAGCCATTGATCCAGTTATCCCTTGACGGATTAACATTGGAGAAAGAACCGTCCTCACCGTGCGCTTTCTGGATAATCGGAAGCGCACACGTCCAGTATTTTCTCCGGAGCTCGTAACAGCTGCCCGGCTCATCCTCATTGGCCTCATTTTCATCACGTAGATAAAAAACTAAATCAGAAGGATCTTCATTGTACAGTTTGAAGAGGCGACTAAGGACAGACAGTTTGCTCTGCGTGCTGGTGTTTGTCCATACATAGATGCCGTCACCAATCTCCACTGACTTCGTGAATGCATCCGGATTAGTGTTGAAGTGAAGAGCAATATTCTCCTCCTCCGACATGGCCAGCTTTGTGATAATAGCCTTGTCCTCGGCATACAGAATCTGAATAACCTTTTGGAACATCTCAACCCAGCTCGTTACCGGCTGTTCCGTGTTCTTAAAGGTGAATTTTGCAATCAATCGTCCGGTCAGCTCGCCCTCATCTTCAAGCGTATAAGTATCAAGCTGCTTTTCTTCCGGTTTGTATTCTGTGACAGGTGCTGCCCAGATTGAAAGAGCCCGACCCATGAGATATTCGCTGCGTTCCTCCAGTTCTGCCAGCGTCCACTTGTTCTTCTTGGCAATCCAGGTATTCATGCGGATACCACTATCATCAAAGCCATTCTGCATGGTTTTCTTTTCGGTGAATGAGCTGTTGCTGTACTTCGAGTTATAGGCCGTCAGTGTAAGATTTGCCATACGATGTAGCCACTCTTCATGTATCTGCTCATAATCATCACCCAGTTCTTTCTGCCATACTGGTGTCAGATGCTGAGGCATGATGTGCTCAATGGAATAGGTGCCGTCATCACAGTGGCGGTATACATCCTTATCCTCCGAAGTGCCGAAATTCTCGAAGCGCTCAAGGATGTAAATCTTATTCTTACTGTTCATCAGATAAACTGGACGTTCCTCAAATGCCACCTTAAACTCCACATCGTCCGGGAAGCGGGCACGCTCCTTCTTTGAGAGAAGCGCATACTTGAACTTCTCGACATAGTCATCCTCGGTGCCGTCGTACCGGACGATTTCCCGGTGTAGCATGAGAAAAATCTTATTCAGAGCATTTGTTGGCAGATCACACATCGTCCTGCGGAACAGATAGCTCTCTGTCGTCAGGAAAATCTCCGTGACCTGTGTTAAAGTCAGTTTGCTTTCATTATATAGGCGAAGCACCTCGAGGAAGTACGGCCTTGTTACCGTAGTCTCCAGACGGTTCAGTCGGTCAATACAAGCGTCAAGGGTAGAACTTCCAGAATTACCATCAAGAAGAATCTGGTATCGCTTTGCATAGGCCAGCATCTCAGCGAGCAACGGTTCGGTGTCAATCTTGCTGAGCTCCACAAAGTCCTTAAAATTGATGTAGATTTTCTTCTGCTGCGGGATGGCCTGCTGCTTTACACTCAGGTAATCCCGGATGAAGGCACTTACATCATATTTCGTGCAAACCTCGATCTTATTCCAATATTTCTCGTAGTAGGCCTCTTGCTCCTTGGGCGGTAAGCCCATCAAAATAAAGTTCCTGATCTTGTCGCCTTCGCTGAGGTCAAGGCCGGTCGAGTTTAGGCTCTCGAAAATGAGCTGAGGATTGTCATCCATATCCAGACGGATATTTATAATCTCCAAACAGCAAATCGCATCATAAAGCTGGTCGATGGTGATTTCCTGCTTCTGAATCCGGTCATAGAAATAATCGTAGTTCACGGTCAGATTTGACTCGCGGATATGCTCCGTCGGATCAGAGAACAGCTTTCCAAAGGCGGTCTGGTCATTCTTTACCGGTTTGAGTTTGATACGAGTATCCTCCGGCTTCCACTTATCCACAAGGTATTCCTCAAAAATCCGCTGCTTCAGATTAGCGGTCTCCGGAACGATGATACCCTTATCAATCAGGTTATACATGGCAAGGAATAACAATGATACAGTCGTAAGACGCTGCTGGCCATCAATAATCAGGAACTCTTCATTGTGACCGTCCGGATTGTAAACGGAAACGAGGCTCCCGAAGAAGTGGTTCTTCCGGTGTCCCTTAATAATTTTTACAAGATCATCGTACAGCTGCTTGCAGTTCTCGGTCTTCCAGTCATAGTTTCTCTGGTATACCGGGATGACAAAGCGCTTATCAGAGCCCTCCATATATTTTACGAGTTTGCATTCTGAACCCTTCATTTCACATCAATCCTCCTCGTTCTACTGAAGATCGGGATCGCTCCCCAGAGGAGTAATTCCGTTTTCTTTGAGCATTTCATTTATTTCATAAATCGAATTCTCAGCGCAGGCCGCTAATACACATTGATAAACGTAACCTTCGTTTTTCATCGAATTCAATTTAAAACCTGTTTTACCGAGAAACATCTCAGCCTCTGGCAAAGGCAACTTCAGACCTACGCATAACGCCAGAACTGTCTGCACAGATGTTGGATACTCTTCATCGTTTCTCAAACGCTGAATGGTTTTTTCTCCCACAAGTGAGCGGTCAGCCAACTGCTTATTTGAGAGCTTCCTTTCCTTCTGCAGCGCTACAAGCGTCTCAGCAAAGGAACCGGGATATCTACGCATAGCTTCTGACCGGCGCTTTGCGTTCTTGATCTGCTCAAGAAGTGTCTTGTTGTGCGCATTAAGTTCAAAGGAATATTCAACCTGATTTTCAACCGGTGCGGCATTCCGCATAAACTGCGTGTAATACCTTGCCCCTTGATATTTCGATTGATAGCTATATCCCTTCGAGAAAACGACACAGCACTCATCCATGTGCGAGAGAGCATATTCTGACAGCGTAGCATTCCCGGACTGATCTCTCGCTATGTATTTCTCGTTATCGAGAACGAGATGACGATCTGCAAAAATAAACTGTCCGCTGTCAATCAGCTTCTTAAACTCACGATCAAAGCAGTACGCTTTAAACAGATCGGCATAGGGAATAGTGAATGTCTGATTCTTATCCAAGGCACCTGCTTCAAATGAATATCCGCGAACATACTGACCATCCACAAATGGATATGCGCCCTCGGCTTTTGAATACCCAAGATCCATCAGGCGAACCTTGGCGGCCTGTCTCGACACATCGAACAACTCCGCAAGTTCATCAATGCCATTCTCATAGGCTGCAATGCTCGCATCATCAGCCCCGCCATAAACTGCAAGGAGCTGATCTGCCTTCAAACGCGTCGGTCTCGCAGGCATCAAGATTCTCGGAGCGACGCCTTTGGCTTGCCACTCCATCCAGTCTACAGCCTTCCATTTATCTGAATCTATGGAATTAGCGGCTATCTGACATTGAATTGCTTTTCCCAGATTATCATCGGCACCTATCATTTTCATCAACACATGATAAGGCTGATGACGGTACCAGTGGAAACATTCATGAGCCAGAGTAGTGCGCTTTGTTCCTACAGATCTTTCATAGGAGACACGCGGATCAAGATAAACGGTTCCTCGCTTGGCATTGCGAATTGTAATCTTCCGGTGCTTATCGAGAACATTCCCGTTATCAAATATGATAGTCCCAAAGTAAGTAAGATCATCTGACAGAGGAACATCTTCGATAACCTGTAGTTTCATATCGCTGGCTATTGTCTCGATTGGAACCCTCATCGGTTTATCCAGTGCTTCCGGACAATACCTTGTCAGGAACTTCTCAGCCTCGCCTTCAAACTGGTCGCGAGAGATAATAGGTACCAGCTCTCCGGACAGACGGTCATTATCAGATTCCTCTTGCGGCTCACAATTATCAACAGACATGATCCGAAACCCGCTCATATCGATGCCAAGAGTAACCTGACAATGGATCTTAAGCCAGCGCTCATTAAAATATCCCTTGCGAGATGCGGATGGCATTTCGACATCGCATGATGCAATTACATCGAAAGCAATCACGCCATCCTCCGGCTGTTCAATATGGATAACATTCTCGATTTCCATATCAATGACCGATAGTCTTTTCGTGTCACCAGAATGATCCTCTTGAATATAAGCTATGGCCGCATCCCGGATGTCGTCATAACGAGATTGGTCGATCAGTTTCTGCAGTGGGCTTTCATCCTGCGCTTCATAGTAGTCCAGTCTGCTGTCGTTGAGCTCTTTACGTATTTCACGCCAATTAGGCATGTGCCTATCCATGTGTGCGATGAATGTAGCATCATGCTTTCTTGTGATTAAATGTGTAAGCTCATGCAAAACAATATAATCAAGGCAGGCATACGGTTTCTGGGCGAGCTGCAGGTTGAACCACAGCTTCTTTTTATCTGTGCTGCAGGCACCCCATTTTGTGACCATATATTTCGTTTGCCAAGAATCACATTTAAGTCCTGTCTGTGTCTCCCACTTAGGCAGACGCTTTTCTATTTCTTCCTTTAGGATCTTCCTATATTCCTCTTTCACATAAGCGTCTCGCTGTTTCACGGTACTTTTGGCGCTCATGGATAGAACAATATTCTGATTCTGAATCTCGAAGCTGTTCTTTTGATTGTCCGGCTTGAAGACAAGAAAGTATTGCTTCCCCCAGATATACATCGTCTCGCCGGAAACATACTGTCGCTTCGATGCTCTTGGCTGATCCTGAAACTGCGCAATAGCCCTCTTGATAAAGCCCAGCTGAGTTCTGGCATAAGCCTCTATAGCTTTATCGTCCACGGATAAAGGCGCAGAAATTACCACATGTCCATCCGGCGGCTTCACCTGAAGGTGCATATTCTTTATATTCTTTTTTTGCACATCAATCGGAATCCCGGAAATGACAATGCGCATTAATACTCCTCCTGTTTCTCAATGATCCTATAGATGCGCTCCACCTCGGAATCATCACCCAGAATCTCAAAGAGAGCCTTTTTTATTCTTCTGACAACAACCTGATTATCCCTGAAACCAGACAGAACTTGCTTTTTCACGGCTTTGTGAATTCGTAGGGCAAGTTTCTCGTCCTCGCCGGTGTTGTCATAAATAGCCATAAGTGCCTTGCTCTTACGGATGCTTTCCGGATATTTATCGTTATCCTCCGGGCAATCAACGTCCTTAGCCAGCTTTATATATTTCTCAAGCATCTCAGCATAGTCAAGAACTCCCTGCTTACGCTCTTCAATGAGCTTATCAAGGATTTCTGACATTTTTGCGTAGTAGCGCGGATTGACAGTGACCTTTTCGATAACCTTCTTACGGATGTTATTCTCGATGGCCTCTGCTGCACCTTCTTTGTGGCCGCTATCGCCTTCACCGGTAAGCATCTCACCCTGCTTTGCTACGAAATCCAATAGGGTAAGATCATCAAAATCACCGATCTTTTCTGCGTCCGCTGCCGTGATGTAGTTATCGATCATCTTTCTCATATCAGGCTCATAGGCCTTCAAATCGAGGAAGTCACCACTGGCCGTACCGATGGTTTTCTTCAACTCAATGTAGAAAGTGACCTTCTTGTCATATTCATTCAGTTTGCCAGATGAGATGTCATCAACCAGATATGGTTTTGCTTCCGCGAACGCTCTGACAAGACTGCTCACCAGACGATAGAGTTTTTCTCTCAGGCGTGCATAAATCTCGTCGCTCTCCTCCGACTGACCGGAAACACCACAGAAATAATGGATGTACTGGATTTCCCCACGAGGTTCCTCGATGCCTTCGCAGAGTTCTTCGACGGCATCATACACTTCCTCAAAATAGGATACCGTAGCATCGTGGCGATCCTTAACAAGTCCTTTTACATCCTCCGGATCATATCCTTCAAAAGCTCCGGAAGTATAGTCCTTCATTGCAGTCTGGAGTTGTCCAAATAGCTGCTTGTAATCCACGATATAGCCGAAGTCTTTACTATCATCATCAAGGCGGTTGACGCGGCAAATCGCCTGAAACAGGCCGTGATCCTGCATCCTCTTGTCGATGTAAAGGTAGGTACAAGGAGGCGCATCAAATCCGGTGAGGAGCTTGTCCACGACGATAAGGAGCTTCATATTCGCGGGCTCCTCTACGAATTTGCGCTTTGCCTCCTTTTCAAATTCCTCCACCTTAGCCTGAACCGATCCTGCATTCGGAAGGTCAGACGGATCAAGCCCCAGCATCTTCAAATACGTCTCATATTTGAGGAAGGTTTCAGTATCATCCTCATCGCTGACAGTATCAGTGCGCAGTTCGCCCTTGTTCGGTGTATAGGAAGATATGATGGCACACTTCTTAAAGCCCATCTGTTGGAAGATTTCGTAATACTTACAAGCCGTAGGAATACCATCAGCTACAAGAATCGCATTACCGTTTCCCTCCATCAGTCGCGGCTTCATATTAAAGTCCTGAATGATGTCCCATGCAACCTTTTCCAGACGAGAGCGGGAGCTATATACCTTCTGCATCGTGCCCCACTTCTCCTTGAGCTTTGCTTTAGCACGAGAAG
>ENA-OROD01002762-OROD01002762.1-human-gut-metagenome-genome-assembly--contig:-NODE-2762-length-12417-cov-2.857628_pt1 | contig 12417 bp, 11 predicted proteins | sample MGYA00242123_ERZ509038 | MGnify/ENA primary metagenome ERZ509038 (study PRJEB26280, sample SAMEA2338719) | human gut metagenome | biome: human gut; feature: human-associated habitat; material: faeces... | reverse complement strand
ACATATAATATTCCATAAATCTACACCCATTTTTTATATTATATATTACTTATATCAAAACGCTTTGTTTTTTTCAAGGTTAATATAAAAATTATTTGTATTATTCCTAAATAGCCAAATATAGGATAAAGTAAATTTATTAATCCAGAAAAACTAAAAGTGCTTATTAATATAGAAATAGTACAAATTAGCATAGATAAAATCACATAACTTTTTCTTTTTTTAGTGCAATTAGTTAAAAAACCATATCCAGCAGAAATCGCTGACGTAAATATTGCAACCAATATTACAAGTCCATAAATATATTTGTATATATTTCCTAAAAGTCCTGCAATGTATACGATTGGTATTTCTATATTATTTAAATCTTTTATAAATACTTGCATCAAAAAATATATTACTGCTGAAAGTATTGTCATTATAATTGTAACCATAATAAATATTATTGTTATCTGTTTCTTGTTTTTTATCATATCTTTTAAACTTATTAAAATAGGAATTAAAATTATGCTATTATAACTTGCATACAAAACACTACTTAACAGCCAGTTTTTATTACTTAAAGTTTCTTGCGTAAAAACTATATTGTTAAAATCAATTTGTTTAAAGCCTAACCAAATAACTAGAATTATTAGTGCTGGTATTAAATATGTATTTGTTTTTACAATTCCATCTATACTTTTAGAAAAAGTTATAAATGATAATATTGCTATTATTACTCCTCCATATATTTTTGAAATTTGAAACTCTTGAAAAAAATAGCTGGCAAATCCTGTAACCATTATAAAAAATGATATAGCTAAAAATATATTTATAATATTGTTTATTGTAAGTAACAATATTTTATTGTTTTGCAATCTGTCTGGAATAATAGTTTTTATAAATTTATTATAATCTATTTTTCCTGCTTTTAACGAAATTGATAATGTTTTAAATATTACTATGCCAAGTAATAAACATGATATACATATTCCAAATAATCCTTTTATTCCATATACATTAAAAAAAGTATATATTTCTTGACCAGATGCAAACCCCGCTCCTATTATAGTTCCAATAATTACAAAACTCACTTTTAAACATGCCACTTTTCTAATCACCTTACCTTTATTAATGTATATGTTGGTATATTAATATTTATTTAGAATATATTTTTTTAGGTGATTATTTTGGATTTTATATACCCATTTTTTATAGCTTTTATTCTAGTTTTTATATCGGAACTTGGTGACAAAACTCAACTTATTGCATTGTCATTTTCATCAAAACTAAAATTTTATGTAATTATATTAGGAGTAGCACTTGGCTCATTTTTTAGCCATGGTATTGCAATTTTGTTTGGAAGTTTTTTAGGAAATATAGATAACCCTATATTTCAAAATACTTTAAAAATTATTACATATATTTCTTTTATTATTTTTGGAATTATAACAATAAAGCAAAAAAATTCTAATGACAGCACCTCTTCTAACACTAATAGCAGAATGCGAAAGAATATATCCTATATATTGTTTATTGCTTCTAGTATTGCTATTGGTGAACTTGGTGATAAAACATTTCTTGCATCAATTGGTCTAGGTATACAATATCCATGTTTTAAAACAATGCTTATTTGCGGAGCTATTTTAGGTATGATTGTAAGTGATTCTATTGCTATTGTTTTTGGAAAGCTATTAAGCAAAAAAATTTCAGATAATATTATTAGTTTATTCTCTGGATTGCTTTTTCTAATATTTGGGGTTGCTGGATTTATTAATTTTATTTATTAATTTTGTTGTAAATGTCTTGACTACCAAAAAAAAATGTGTTATCATATTACTCGTTCCAATAAATGGTCCGGTAGCTCAGCTGGATAGAGCAACGGCCTTCTAAGCCGTGGGTCGGACGTTCGAGTCGTCTCCGGATCACCAAAAAGAACCTGTTAAAAACAGGTTCTTTTGTTATTTGTTTATATTCTAATTCCAGATTGTTGGCCTAAACGTTGCTTTCGCACTAGGTCTACCTAAGTCATAATCGTCATGAGAATCTGTTCCCATTTCAAACAACCCTCTTCTGTGTATATATGGTGAAACAAACTGGTTTCCTGTTTTATTTGCATATTTTTCATTTCTAAATTCTGATATAGATATATTTTCAACATACTTTGCGCCTTCTGCAAATAAACTCTTTCCATTTTCTTTATACTCATCTTCCTTATACTTATCTTTTGATAAGTTTTCTCCTATATACCCTGCAGTCATTGTAATATTTCTACCCCAATCCATAACTCCTGTTGCATTTCCATTTGTAGAATTATGTACATTACCATTTATTGTTATTGATTTTACTCCTTCCCCTGATGTTCCATAATTGCTATTTGAAAAATAACTTACAATAGCCCATTCTGTGTTTGTTACTAGATGTGGTTCAACATTATCTTGGGTTCCTTCTAGTCCTTGTCCTACATTTTTCATTTGAAGTGACATATCATAAAAATTAGATATTGTTTGATTTGTTAATACATTTGTTCCTGATTCTTTTATTGCTACCGCTCCATTTACAGTATTAATCATTCCTAAAGCTATTACAAGTAGCATAATTATAATTAAAATTTTTATCCTTCTCATTTTATTTACCTCCATATTTAATTATTTATTGGTTCATATTTACTTACCCAAATTCCTTTTTTATTGTTATTCTTTAATGCCTCTGGTATTGTATACCCACTTGGAAATTTGCTTCCATCTATTGGATTGTTATTTTCATCTATTAGAATTATGTCTGTTAAGTCATTTTCATTTCTATATGCATATCTTGGTATATACACCCACCATGTTTCTATATTGTTTTTTATTATTTTAATATTTGCCCATATTTGTTTACTATAATCATACCATAAGTTTCTATTAACAAACTCTTCTAAATTATTAATTTCGGATAATTTAACTTCCTTAACAAATGACTTGCTTTTTTCATCATATATTTCTAAATATGTATTCTCTTTATCAAATCCATTAACGTTTGGCATATTAGCAGATTTTAAATTAATAGTATATGGACTATTTACTGGAACTGGTTCATATTTACTTACCCAAATTCCTTTTTTATGGTTGTTTGTAAATGCCTCCGGAATTGTATATCCATTTGGTAAAGTAGTTCCATCTATTTGATTATTGTCCTCATTTATAAATATTATTTCTGTTGATGTTCCTTCATTCTTTAATGCGTATCTTGGTATCCATACCCACCATGTTTCTATATTATTTTTCACTATTTTTATATTTGCCCATATATTATTATCATAATCGAACCAACAATTATTTTTAGAAAAATTAGATAAACTATTTACATTTGCAAGTTTTTCTTCCTTTACAAACTGATCCTTTTGTTTATCATATATTTCTAAATACGTGTTTTCTTTATCAAATCCATCAACATTTGGTATATAATATGCAAATTCTGTACTTCGTTTCCTTGATACACTTATTGGCTCATATTTACTTATCCAAATTCCTTTTTTATTATTTGTAAATGCCTCTGGTATTGTATATGTGCTAGAATCTATTGTTTCATCTAATGAGTTGTTTTCTAAATCTATAAATGTTATTAAAGTTGTAGTTTCTTCATTTTTTAATTTATATCTTGGTATCCATACCCAATTTGTTTCTATAGTATCATTTACAATTTTTATATTCGCCCACAATTTTATTGAATAATCGTATAAGTAGTATGTACCATCTTCTCTTATTATTGTGTTTTGTCTTCCACCTTCTAGCCATTCTTTTGCAGGCATTTCGTATGTAGTATCTGTTATTGTATTATCTTCTACTTTATAAAATACTAAACTTGTGTTTTCTTGTGTATATCCATTTAAGTTTGGTTCATAGTATTTTAGTCCATTTACTTCTACTATTTCGGCTTCATAGCTAATTGGAGTATAGTTCTTTCTTTTTGTTCTACTTCCTCCATTTAATATATAGTCTAATTCTTCTACACTGTGTATTTTGTTATTATATATTCTTGTTGCTTTAACTTTATATATAATATCGTTTTGTGCATTATATATGTATTTTTTATTATTTGATTTAATATAATATATATCTTCTACATTTCCTTCTTGTGTTGTTGATATCATATTTGTAAAGTTTTTCTTTATATAATCATCTGTAAGTTTATTTACATCATATTCAAAACTTCCCCAATAAGCTAATTCTTTTTTTAAGGATATTTCCCAGTTATTTGCTTCTTCTACAGGTATTGGCTCAAAATTTTCTAAATTTATACCATTTCCTTCTATAGTAAAATTATTGGGATTTAAATTTTCTCTTACAGTAGCCATCTCCGTTCTAAATGCTGCTTCTCTTGATTTTCCTATTAGTCCATCTCCTTTTATTGCACTTATTGTTACTGTTACCAATATTAGCATAACTATTATTGTAATTATTAGTGCTATTAAGGTGATTCCGTCTTTTATTCTTTTTCGTTTTATTCTCCCCCTTTTTTGGTTAAATTTGATTTTCACGAAGTGTGAGGTGCGAAGTGTGAAAAATGGAGAAAAGTCTTCGAAGCCTTGCTCTATAAATCCCATCTCACACATCACACTTCGCACTTCAATTAAACAATTTATCTTTTTTGGCATAAAAAATACACCATATTTATATATTTTTTGTTAATAATTTTTTATACAAAAAACACATAAATATAGTGTATATATTTATTTTTTTACTTTTTACTAAATTAGCTTGTGTGTGTGTGTGTGTGTTACAGCCCCAATGGTTACATGGTTTGTCATTTGTAATTCTCCTTTTCTCTTATTTTTTGTGGATCTTCCAAAAGTGCGACCCCTACAACGTTTGCAACATATTTTTACCTTTTTCGGGCAGACACAGGGTCTGCCCTTATATGTATTATTTTATATGTTATTTTTATTCATGTCAATGTTTTATTTTACTTTAACTGCATGTAACACTACTCTATACTTTGTATTGTCTGCACACGTTGATAAAGTTAATATGCTGTCTGTTTCTTTAATGTCTACATTAAAGTTCTCTTTACTTCTGTTTTTTATATTTTTTATAAATTCCTCAAAATTTGATATGTTAGTTTGTAAATAATATTCTTCTACCTCTGTTTGATAAACAGAAAATACTTGATATTTACAATACTCTTTTTCTGTAATTAGTGTTATATATTTATTTTCCTCATTATTGTACCATTCTTCTTTAATAACATCTTTTAAGCTTGCAAACATACTTCCATCTTTCATATTGTGCCCATATATTATAATGTTTTTGTCAGTTCCATCAAATTTATTTCTGTAATCTGCAAAAATCCACCCTGCTTTATTTTTTTCTTTATCAAAATTATGTGTTAAATAATATGAATTATCAATTCCTTTTACTACTGGAAAGTCTATATCTGTTCCATTTACTTTTATCCATGCAATAATATCAGAATTTTTTTGTTTTAGTTTCTCAAAATCCACTCTATATTCCTCATTGTTTGAATTTGCTCCATCATTCATTACAATATTTTCTTTAATTTCTGACATTATCTCTTTATTCTTTTTATTACTTTTTATCCACTCAATAATTTTTATTCCTGAAAATATTATAACTGCAATTAATATAATTTGAATAATAAAAATAAATATCTTACCTTTTTTTTTCATTTGGACCTCCTTTATTGGGATGAGCTATCTTTTAAATATACTTTATTTATATCACAGAATACTAGCTTAAACAAGATTTATTCTATTCAATACATATTGCTTTATGCCAACTTTTTTCTTAAATCTCTTGAATAATTACGAAAATAAAGCTATAATATACAAGTATCATAAATTTGCGCTTGTAGCTCAGTTGGATAGAGTGTTTGGCTACGAACCAAAAGGTCGGGGGTTCGAATCCCTTCAAGCGCACCAAATGAACTAATTTACAGCTAAAGCTGTAAATTAGTTCATTTTTTTAGTTTGCTAATTATATTTTATATAAACATGCTGTACTTCAATTGATTACAAATAATGCATTGCAATTCACCATCTCCTTTATCAAAATCATATAAGCGCTTTCCTTATTATATTTGCAATAATTAACATAATGTGGTATAATGTAGATATGCAGTAAATTCTGTAAATAAAATGTTTAATGGGCGATCGATAAGATTGTCAAGTCCAAAGAGGCGGAAAGGATTACATCATGAAGGCATATCAGAAGAAGGACTACACCATGAAGGCAGAATATGATTGTTGCAAATGATATGTCCCTTATTACATTCTTACCTCTTACATACATTGTTTTGCATTCTACAAAAAATGATAAATATCTCGCTTTTACATTTATAATGCAAACTATAGCTGCCAATATGGGTGGAATGATCACTCCTTATGGAAATCCTCAAAATCTATACTTGTATTCTTATTATAATATTGGAACAACTGAATTTTTTAGCATATTATTTGCTCAAGTTATAACAGTTGCTATTTTGCTATGGATTTGTTGTGCTTTTGTTCCAAATGAAAAATTAAAATTAAAAAAATCATCTAAAATTATAATTAGTAAAAAAACTTTAATAGTTTATACAATTTTATTTATTTTAGTAATATTTAGTGTTTTTAGACTTGTTCCATATTTATTAACTTTAGCAATTGTTTTAATAACAATTTTAATTATGGATAGAAAAAGATTTAAACAAGTAGATTACGCATTAATCTCAACATTTTGTGTTTTCTTTGTATTTTCTGGAAACATGGCAAGAATTCCACAAATAAAAACATTTATTTCAGAAATAGTAGTAAAAAAATACTCTGCTTGCAGGAATAGTTTCCTGTCAATTTATAAGCAATGTACCTACTGCAATATTTCTATCTAAGTTTACGCAAAATTATAGAGATTTACTAATTTCTGTTAATATAGGCTCACTTGGAATATTAATTTCTTCGCTAGCAAGCCTAATTACATTAAAAGAATTTTTAAAGCATCAACCTAAAAACTTCTTTAAATATTTGGGTATGTTTACAATTTTTAACACAATGTTTTTGATTGTTTTATTATTAGTAACTAGAATAAATTAAAAATAGTCCCAGGTTTTATTCAAAACCTGGGGCTATTTTTAATTTAGGAAATCTCTTATCATTCTGCGAAATACTTCTTCCTGTCTTTCGGCTTTTTCCTCTTCATCGATTTGAGCATGAGCTTTTTTTATTATCTTATCTTCATCAGATGAAGCAAGAAAATATATATTTCTTTCTGCATCAAATCTTCTGTGGATAATTTTGAATTCCTTCTCAAGGTATTCATCTACTTCTTCTAGAAACCTCAAGCGGGGAATCACGTTCGGATTGGGCATACTAATCACGTATTCATAAGAAATAACTTTATTCGCAATAATTTGTGCTTGAGATTGAATAAATATCTGTGCTACTTCCTCCTCTGTTTTTGAAGAAAAGTAATACATATAAAATCCTGTGTCAAGTTGCTCATTTGTTATTCCATACTTATAAAATAAGCATTTTTGAATATCACCTGTTATGCGCTCTTCCTCTTCCCCTTCAGAAGTTGCAAATGCAATTCCTTCATTTGCAACCTCTAATGCAATTTCTTTTGCATGAGATTGAATCATAGCCTTTCTTAATAGATGTTCGTTCCGTTTCACAAGAACATTCCTCCTAAAAAATATTACAAAGCATTGCTTTGTCTACATAATTATACTATTTGTTGAACAAATTGTCAATCTATGTTTATCCTGTCACTTTATAGTCACTTTAAAATATTATAATACGTTTTGAAAAATGTATTAGCATGCTTTAATTTTAAAAGAAAGGATAGAAACTATGGAAATTTTAAAAGTAGAAAATTTAGTTAAAACTTATGGTAAAGGTGAAAACCAAATCAATGCTGTTGATAATGTTTCATTTACAATTAACAAAGGAGAATTTGTTGCCATTGTAGGAGCAAGTGGTAGTGGTAAATCAACTTTACTACATTTACTAGGAGGTGTAGATAGACCAACTTCTGGAAAAGTATATATAGATGGAAAAGATATTTATTCTTTAAATAATGATAATTTAGCAATATTTAGAAGAAGACAAATCGGATTAATATATCAATTTTATAATTTAATTCCTATATTAAATGTAGAAGAAAATATTACTTTGCCTTGTGATTTAGATGGAAGTGAAGTTGATAAAGCAAGACTTTCAGAAATGCTAAAAACACTAGGATTAGAAAACAGGAAAACTCATTTACCAAACCAACTATCTGGTGGTCAACAACAAAGAGTATCAATAGGTAGAGCAATGATAAATAATCCTGCAATAATGCTTGCAGATGAGCCTACTGGAAACTTAGACTCAAAAGCAAGTGAAGAAATAATTTCATTACTTAAACTTTCAAATAAAAAATTCAATCAAACTGTTGTAATAATTACACATGATTTAGAAATTGCAAAAGAAGCAGAAAGAGTTATTACAATCGAAGATGGAAAAATTATTAAAGATGAAAGAAATTAAAAAGGAGTAATACAATGAATATTTTAAATAAATTTACAATAAAAAGTTTAAAGCTTAATAAAAAAAGAACAATTGTTACTATTATTGGTATTATGCTTTCTACTGCTCTTATTTGTGGCGTTGCTGGTTTAGTGTCTAGTTTTCAAAACTCTCTTATAGACTGGGCTAGAACAAATGACGGAAACTATCACGTTACATTTAAAAATGTGTCAAGTGATACAGCGCAATATGTAACAGAAAATCAAAAAGTTAAAGATTATTTTCTTTCTTCTTCTCTTGGTTGGGCCAATTTAGAAGGAAGTAAAGCAACTAACAAACCATATTTACACGTTTTAGCTTATGATAAAAAAGCACTAGAAAACTATGGTGTAGTATTAACAGATGGTAGATTACCTCAAAATCCCAATGAAATAATAATTACAGAAAGTGTATTAACAGGAGCACGTGTTTTTTTAAAAATTGGAGATACAATTACTTTAAACATTGGAACTAGAAAAAGTAATGATGACTACTATTTAAATGACGACGCTCTATACACTGAAGATGATGAATCTATAGTAGATACGAAAGAAAAAACTTATACAATAGTTGGCTTTATGGATACTCTAGACGTTGAAAATCTTTACTCTCCCGGTTATTCAGCCTTAACATATATGGATGAAACCCCATCTGCTATTGATATATCTGTTTTATATAAATCTCCAAAAGAGTATGAAAAAACTACAAAAGATATTTGTAAAACCTTAAATTTAGATTTTGATGAAGATATATATGTAAATTCAGATTTCTTACGTTTTCAAGGCATTATGAGTGATAACATGTTATATGTTTTATATACCATAGCAGGAGTTGTTATATTTATAATTGTTATAAGCAGTGTATTTGTTATTAAAAATAGCTTTAGTATATCTGTTGCAGAAAAAAACAGACAATATGGAATGCTTTCTAGCGTTGGCGCGACCTCAAAGCAAATACGAAAAAATGTAATATTTGAAGGAATGATTATTGGATTAATTGCAATACCTCTTGGAATTTTACTTGGAATAGTTGCAATAATGATTTTGTTAAAAATAGTAAATTACTTACTTGCAGATATGCTTTCTGGCCTTTGTTTTACTTATAGCATAAACCTACTAGCAGTGCTTATATCTGTAGCAATTTCAGTAATTACAATATATTTATCTTGCTTAATTCCTGCAAGAAGAGCTGCTAAAATTTCTCCAATTGAATCTATTAGAGGAAATAATGATATAAAAATTAAAGCTAAAAAATTAAGAACCTCAAAACTTACTAAAAAGTTATTTGGAATTGGTGGAGTTATTGCTAGCAAGAATTTAAAAAGAAGTAAGAAAAAATATAGAACGACTGTAATTTCGTTAGTTATAAGCATTTTCATATTTATATCATTATCTAGCTTTTTGACTTTAGGAACAAAAACAAGCCAATTTTACTACATGGATTTTAAGTTTAATATGTATGTGCATAGTTTAAGTGATGCTAATACACAAATATATGAAAAAATATCAAAACTAGAAAATGTAGATAATTCCGCATATTGTTATCAATCAAGTTTAGACATTGATAATATTAAATACGCTTCTGAATTTGGTAAGAAATTTTTAGAAAATGACCCTCAGCCTACTGGAATCGCATTTATGGTATATAACAATGAATATTTTAAGAAATATATAAAAGAAATTGGATTAAAAGAAAGTGATTATAAAACAGCAGTAATTTTATTAGACTATGATACTTCCTACAATGAGGATGGTAGCAAAACTGTTGACAGATTATATTCTTTAAAGCCTGGTGATACAGTAAATGTAAAATCTGGAGATAAAGAAAAAACTTTAACAATATCAAAATTTACAGATGTAAAACCTATGGGACAAGAAGCTGTATATTATGATCATGGAATTATAGTAGTATCAGAAGATTATATTAAAGAAGTGTTTAAAGAAGATGTTAATAATTCAGATTATTATCATTTATCAGATTTATTTATAAAATCTTCTAAACCTCAAGAATTAGAAAATACACTTAATGATTTAATAAAACAAGGTGGAGATTATTATGGTCTTACTGTATTTAATTATGAAACATATATGAAACAAGAACAAAGAATGTTACTTGTTGTAAAAATATTCTTATATGGATTTATAACAGTAATAACATTAATTGGTGTAACAAATATATTTAATACAATAACAACAAATATGATACTTAGAAGCAAAGAATTTGCAATGCTAAAATCTGTTGGAATGTCTTCTAAAGAATTTAACAAAATGATAAGATTAGAAAGCATTATGTATGGAACAAAATCTCTTTTAATAGGAATACCTTTAGGAATACTTGGTTCGTACGGAATGTACAAAGCATTTGCACAAGGAATAGATTTAGGTTACACATTACCTTTACCAGCAATTATTATATCAATTGTTTTTGTATTTATAATAGTTGGAATAACAATGAAATATTCATTAAATAAAATAAATAAACAAAATATTATAGAAACAATAAGAAAAGATAATATTTAGTAATAAAAATGTATGGGCACTTTATATTTAGTGCCCTACATTTTTATTAAAGTCTATGATATAATCTTACAAAGGAGAAAATTATGAAATCTATTTTAATTGTTGAAGATAATGAGGCTATTATTAAAGGCCTAAAATATTTATTAGAACAAGAAAATTTTGATGTAACTATATGCAAAACTGCTGAAGATACTATAAATGTTGTAGGAACTAAAACATTTGATTTGATTATATTAGATATCACTTTGCCAGATGGAAATGGCTATGAGCTTTGCGAATATATAAAAAAATACACAGATATTCCAATAATCTTTTTAACAGCTAGGGACGAAGAACAAGATGTAGTAAAAGGTTTAGATATGGGTGCAGAAGATTATATAATTAAACCTTTTAGAAATAGAGAACTTCTTTCTAGAATTAATAATGTACTTAAAAGATTTAATAAAGAAAACAATAAAATAATATATGAAAATATTGAAATAGACTTGGATCAAAAAATAGTATATGTAGAAGGCACAGACATCGAACTTACAGCATTAGAATTTAAAATATTAGTTTTGCTATTTTCAAATATAGGCAAAGTAGTAACTCGTGAACAAATCCTAGAAAAAATCTGGGATGTAGCAGGTAATTTTGTAAATGACAACACCCTTACTGTATATATAAAAAGAATTAGGTCAAAGCTCGGAAGTGCAGATTGTATAAAGACAATTAAAGGAATTGGATACCAAGTGCAAGGAGGTCAAAAGTGAAGTTACAAAAAAATAAAAGTTTACTTACAACAATACTAACAAGTATTATAATTATATTTATTTTTGTAGGTATATTTCTAATTGTTTTGCACACTCAAAACAAACATTATACCAAAATAATAAATGCAAAAATAAATTCAATTGTTAATACTGTTGTTAAAAACTATCCAGATGTTAAGGAAGAAGATATTTTAAAAATACTAAACACTCAAAGTAACTATGGTGAAGATATCTTAAAAAAATACGGATATGATAATGAAGTTTCTAATATAAAAGAGTTACAAGAGGAAATGAATCGTTCAAAAACTCAAGATTTAATTTTAATAAGTTTATTTGGCTTGCTTTCACTTAGTGCATATTTAGTATATGTTGTATCTCAAGAGAGAAAGATTAAAGAAATAAATGAATACATAAATCAAATAAATAATAAAAACTATACTTTAAAAATAAAAGATAATAAAGAAGATGAATTATCAAAACTTAGAAATGAATTATATAAAACAACTATTATATTAAAAGAAGCCGCTGAAAATAGTAAAAAAGAAAAAGAAGAATTAGTAAAAAATACAGAAATGCTAAATATTAAGTTGAGTAATTTTGAAGATAATAAGGAAAATGAATTAATGAAATATATAAAAGA
>ENA-OROD01002761-OROD01002761.1-human-gut-metagenome-genome-assembly--contig:-NODE-2761-length-12422-cov-3.562465_pt1 | contig 12422 bp, 8 predicted proteins | sample MGYA00242123_ERZ509038 | MGnify/ENA primary metagenome ERZ509038 (study PRJEB26280, sample SAMEA2338719) | human gut metagenome | biome: human gut; feature: human-associated habitat; material: faeces... | reverse complement strand
GAGAGTTTTTAGATTAAAAGATATAATAACCTTATGCTGTTTTGCTATTGTAATGGGGCTTACTATTTTTGTTGCACAAAGTGTTAATAAAGCGGAAAATAGAACAGTAAGTACAAGTGGAGAGCTTTCTAGTATTGAGTTACTTCCTAATTCTAAAATTGGTTGGGGAATTAAACGTAGTGATAACCATAATCAACCCGATGTTGGCTCTAAGAACAAGGCTATACTGGATAAATATCAGGGAATTTATATGGGCAATAAAGATAAGAAAACGGTGTACTTAACCTTTGATTTGGGATACGAAGCGGGATATACGTCTAAGATTTTAGAGGTTCTAAAAAATAATGATGTTAAGGCAACTTTTTTTATAACTGCACACTATGTTAATACACAAGCAGATTTGGTAAAGCAGATGATTGATGAAGGACATATAATAGGAAATCAATTTCCACTTAGCTAGATGTACCAAATTTAGAAAATGATGAAAGCTAGATAAATAGCCTTTTTACAAAGATTTTTAATAACGAATTGAATTATCAATTTGTTATTTTTTTGCCTAATTTCATTATTTGAAATCATATATACAAAAGAAATATGCTTAAAAATTGTCAAAATCAATTTAAAACAATTTTACAACATAATTCGACAAATTATTAGCATAAATAAAAAACAACCCAAATTTTAAATATGGAGGAAAATAAAATGCAAGAAAAAAATTCAATAAAAGTATTAGAAAATTTAGGAATAGGAATGTTTTGCAATGTGGGACTACCACTAACAAATTCAATGTCGAGTGATGTAATATCTATTTATTTAGGAAAAGATAAAGACGGAAGATACAATTTTTATGATGGAGGAGGATCAATTGGAACTTTTAAAATGTCAAAAGACTTTATTATAAAAAGAGATATAAAAATATCAAGAGTAAATAACGAAGAAAAAACAAAACATTTATATACAATATTAAAAAAGCAAGAAATAAGGGACAAGCATAATTTAAGAGATAGCAGATAAACGAGTTGTAGAAATGCAATTCGTTTTTTGCTTTTACATATCAGTGAAATAACATAGTCATATTTTATGACTAAAATTCAAAGAAAGGAGGTAGCCAAATGACAAAAACAAAAGTTATAGCTATTGCGAATCAAAAAGGAGGTGTAGGAAAAACTACAACAGCTTTAAATTTAGGCGTAGGACTTGTGAATAATGGTAAAAAAGTATTGCTAATTGATGCAGATCCACAGGGAGATTTGACGACTTGTCTAGGATATAGAAATCCAGATGAGCTTGATAAAACAATAGGAACTGTACTTGATAAGGTAATAAAAGATAATCCATTAGAAGAAAACGAGGCAATATTACATCATAATGAGGGAGTAGATTTAGTTCCATCTAATATAGACTTAGAAACAATAGAAGTAGGACTTGTCAATATTATGAGTAGAGAATATGTTTTAAAAAGCTATATTGATCGAGTAAAAAGCAAATATGATTATGTGATTATAGATTGCAGACCTTCATTAAGTATGATTACACTTAATGCACTAGCTTGTAGTGATAGTGTAATTATTCCAGTGCAAGCTCATTATTTATCAGCGAAAGGAATGACACAACTAATTCAAACTATAAATAAAGTACGCAATAGAATAAATCCTAATCTAAAGATTGATGGAGTTTTAATTACTCTTGCAGATATGCAAACAAAGGTAGGAAAGACAACATTGCAAACACTAAAAAATAATTATGGAAGTAAAATAAAAATTTATGACACAATTATTCCACAAGGAGTAAAGGCAGTAGAGGGGACAATGGCAGGAAAAAGTTTATTTACTTATGATAAAGATAGTAAGCCAGCTATTGCTTACAATAATTTTTGTAAGGAGGTATTGAAAATTGAAAAACAGCGAGCTAGAAATGAAGTTGCCTACACTAGATGATATTTTTGAGCCAGTACAACGGGAAAGATGTTTTAAATATTGAAAAAGTTATTCCAATACCTATAGAAAAATTAGACGATTTTCCAAATCATCCATTTCATGTCAGACAAGATGAGGAAATGGATGATTTAATAGAAAGAGTAAAAAAAGTAGGAATAATTCATCCAATTATAGTAAGACCAAAAAATAATGGGCATTATGAAATTATTGCAGGTCATAGAAGAAAAATGGCAGGGAAATTAGCAGGAATGAATGAAATTCCAACAATTATAAGAAATTATAATGATGATGAGGCAATTATAATAATGGTAGATAGCAACCATCAAAGGGAGCATATACTACCAAGTGAAAAAGCATTTGCTTATAAAATGAGGTTAGAAGCAGAAAAAAGACAAGGTGCAAGAACAGACTTAACTTCTTCGCAACTTGCGACAAAGTTTAAAAACACAGCTGAAAGAGTAGGAAAGAAGTTTGGAGATAGCAAGGACACAGTATATAGATATATTAGATTAACTAATTTAATAAAGGAAATACTATTTGAAATGGTTGATACAGGGAAAATAGCTTTTAACCCTGCCGTTGAACTGTCATATTTAAAAGAGGATGAACAATATGCATTACTTAACTTAATGCAATTTAATGATGCAACACCTTCTCAAGCACAAGCTAAATATATGAAAAAATTAAGTCAAGAAGGAAGATTGACAACAGAAAAAATTGAAGAAATAATGGGAGAACAAAAACCTAATCAAGTTGAAAAAATAAAAATTAAAGCAGAAAGAATACAAAAGCTACTCCCAAAAGAAATAGTAACAGAACAGCAAACAGAAGAATTTATAATAAAATGCATAAAAGAGCATAATCAGAGAGAGGAAAGAAAAAAAGAAATGATACGCTAGGACTATGCTCAAAAATCGTGGGAGTATTTTTTAAAAAAAATTCCCCCTTACAAACCCCTTATATACTTACTCTTTACTAACTGAAAAGAATATATATGAATATACAAATTATCAAAAAAAATAAAAAATGTACATTTGTCTTACTCACAAAGATCTTTTAAAATAGAGTTAGAAAGGGAGGAAAGAGTTATGAAAAAGATAATAATAATTTTTATGATGTTTATAATATCTAGTTGTAGTTACTATGGTAAGGTAAATGAAAAGGGAGAAAGAGTTACTGTTTTTGAAAATGAAAATACAGTACAAGAAAATACAGAACAAGATGAAGTTATAGAAAAAATACAAGAAAATACAATTGATGAAGTAGTTAGTGTGGTTGAAAAAGACGAAAGCATAACAAAAGATGAAAATAAGGTAAATATTGCAAATCAAAAAGAAGAACAGAAAGATAAAAATACTAATAAAAATAGTGGAATACAGGAAACAAAAGAAAAGCAAGATAAGATAAAAAATGATGAAAAAAATAGTAAAACACAGACAAATATAAATTCAAATAACAATGAAAAAGAAAATATTGATACTAATATGGATCAAGAAAAAAATACTAATAATGTACCAAAATGTACGCACTCAAATGATAACTGGTATGCTTCCAAAGCAGAGGCAGAGGCAATATATAATGCTAAAATAAAAGAGTGGGGAGATAAATGGACAAATTATGAAATAGACAATGAAACTTACTATAAAAATTGTCCAAGTGGTTACGAAGTATTTAGTTGTCCATATTGTAATAAATGGACTATAAATTTATTTTATTAAAAAATTAAAATATTAAAGATTGAACAGGCAAATAGCTTGTTCTTTTTTTGGTTAAAGGAGGAAATTTTAATGTTAAAAACTAAAAAAATAGATAAAGTTTTAGCAACTATACTTTTAATTATAACGCTATTTAGCATAATACAACCAGTTCTGGCTGTTTCTGGAACAGGAACTTGGGCAGGTGGACAATATGCTTCTGGAATGAAAACGACAGATAATCAAAATGGTAGTACAGGAGTATTGATTAGAAGGTTGATAAATACAAGTACTAAAGAAAAATTGACAGTTTTTTGTGCAGAGCATGGAGTAGATTTTACTACTGGAACAAGTTATAATGGAGAATATTATACACCAACAAATAGTACTGTTAAAAGAGCTTGTAAAATTGCTTATTTTGGATGGTACAAAGATAATGGTGGTTATGTTGTAGATGGTGGAATATTAGCTTCTGATATGATATGGGTAAAAGAAGCGTATGTCTTCACGCAACAATATATATGGGAAACACTAGGTCAATCTAGTGCAACATTTATAGACTCAGCCGTACAAGACAGATATATAGCGTTTAAAAATGATATAAACAATAAAATTGATAATATGCAAAAAAAGCCTAGTTTTTGTAGCACAACAATAACATTAGAAGCAGGAGAAACAACAACAATAACTGATGCAAACGGAGTATTAGCAGATTATACAAGTGTAGATGTAACAACAGAAGGAATAAGAATTGTGCATAACAAAGGCGAAAATACAATGAATATTACAGTTAATGAAGACTGTCAAAGAGAAGAATACAGAATATCAGATGAAATGATGAAAAATTGGGGAATTATCAAAGAAGAAACAAGAGATAATGACTCAACAATATATTTTTCATTTAAAGAGGGAGTGCAAAATCAACTTTATGCAATGCACTACAATGATCCAGTAACAATGAATTTGGATTTAAAAATAAACCTTCTAGGAAATTTAGAGCTAAACAAACTAAATACTAATGGAGATTTAGTTGAGGGAGCTGTTTTCAATGTTACAGGTGCAAATGGATTTAATAGAGATGTAGAAGTAACAAATGGAAAAATTACACTAGAGAAAATCAAGAAAGGCACTTATTTTGTAAAAGAAAAGTCTAGTCCGTATGGCTATTTGTTAAATACAGAAACTTACAGTGTAGAAGTAAAACCTAATCAAACAGCAACACAAGCAATAGTTAATGACGAACCAACAGGAGAAATAGAAATTACAAAAATTGATATAGATGCAGGAAATCAAAATAGAGTTGATGGAACAAGTCATCATGGGGATGCAAGCATAAAAGGAGCTGAATATACTTTATATGCAAGTTCTGATATTTATAATAAAAAAGGTACAGTAAAATATTTTTCAAAAGATGATGAAATAGCAAAATTCACTTTCAACGAATATGGAGTAGCAAGTATTAAAATCACAAATAACACTACATCGGCACAAATAAGTGTAAATGGAAACAAATTGATAGGTCTTCCAATGGGCAATTTTTATTCAAAGGAAACAATTGTGCCAAATGGCTATACAAAAGACACAAATACTTATACTTATACTCTTTCATACAAAGATAGCAATACAAAAGTTATAAAAACAAGTGGAATAGTAAAAAATAAAGTAGAACAAGCACCTTTTGAAGTAATAAAGATAACTTCTAATAGTAATGAAGTAGCACAAACTGTAGAGGGAGCAGAATTTACAGCAATACTTTCAAAATATGTTGATTTCTACGGTAGTTTTGATGAGGCAAAGAAACATTTAAATGAATTTGCTAAAGACGAATATTCAATTTTTAAAACAGGAAGTAATGGGCGTGGCATTTCTGGTTTGTTGGCTTATGGCGAATATACTGTAAATGAAACCTACACACCATCTCCAGAAATAGAAACAGTAAAACAATTCTATGTAACAATAGATAAAGATAGTAAAACACCAATAAAAGAGCTTGTAGCAAATGATTATCCTTTTGAAGCGTATTTAAAACTTCAAAAACAAGATAAAAAGACAGGAAAATTTGTAACTTATTCAAATGCAACTTTTGAATTATACAGACAAAATGAAGATACAAAGAAATGGGAACAAGTTGAATGTAAAGTAGGATATAAATATTATAAATCTTGGACAACTGACAGCGAAGGTGTGGCAAAAACAGAAACAAAGCTAGAGGCAGGAAGTTATAAACTATCTGAAGTGAAAATTCCGACAGGATTCGTACAACTAGATGGAGAGTTAACATTTAGAGTAGATAATAGAAATTCAACATTAAATTATGATAAAGATCTTGACGCTTGGATTACTGTAACAGCCAAAAATGAACAACCAACAGGAACACTAAAACTAAATAAAAAAGTAGCATTAAGAGAAGATATTGACAAAACAATGATAAAAGATATTGATTTTACAAAAATATCTTTTGAATTAGTAACAGATGAGAAAATAATTGACTATGCAGATGGATCAACTATATATGAAAAAGGAAAAGTAGTAGGAAAATATAACCTAAAAGCTGACGGAACATTGACAGTTACAAGCTTGCCAATGGGACGCTATCATTTAAAGGAATTGACAACAGTAGACGGAGCAGTATTGGATGAAACAGAACACAAAATTATATTTGAACAAAAAGATACGATAACAAAAGAATATATTGTAGAAAAAGACATTGAAAATAAAACAACAGAAATAGAAATTAGCAAGACAGATATTACAGGAGAAAAAGAGTTAATTGGTGCAAAATTAACTGTAATAGATGAAAATAACGAAGTAATAGATAGTTGGGTATCTAGTGAAAAAACGCACAAAATTGAGGGATTAAAAGTAGGAAAAAAATATACCCTAAGAGAACAAATTGCTCCAGACTCATTTGTAAAGTCTACTGATATTCAATTTATAGTAGAAAATACAGCAGAAGTACAAAAAGTAACAATGATAGATAAAATTGTGGAAATTACAAAAGCTGATATTGCAGGAGAAGAAATAGAAGGGGCAACATTACAAGTAATAGATAAAAACAATAATGTAGTAGACGAATGGGTATCAACAAAAGAACCTCACAAAATAAGTGGTTTAACTGAAGGCGAAAAATATATATTACATGAGGAAATTTGTGTGGACGAATTTGTAAAAGCTACAGATGTTGAATTTGAAGTAACAACAGATAAAGAAACACAAAAAATTACAATGATAGATAAAGTAGTAGAAATTGTAAAAACAGATTTAATTACAGGAGAAGAAATAGAGGGAGCAGAATTAAAAGTTTTAGACGAAGATGATAATGTAATTGATGAGTGGGTATCAACAAAAGAACCTCATAGAGTTAGTGGGTTAGAAGAAGGTAGACATTATAAGCTAGTAGAAATTACAAGCCCTTACGGATTTGAAATAGCTGAAAGTATTGAGTTTGAGGTAACAGCAGACAAGGAAACACAAAAAATAGAAATGAAAGATAAGCCAATTTTAACAGATATAAAAGTAATTAAAATTGACAGTGAAACAAAAGAAAGAATCAATGCTAAATTTACATTTGGAATATATGAAGATGAACAATGTACAAAGTTAATAAAAGAAGTTAAATCAAATATTGAAGACGCAACTGTATTGTTTGATGAGATTCGTTATGGTACATGGTATATAAAGGAATTAAAAGCACCAAATAATTATATTTTATCAGATAAAGTAGTTAAGTTAGAAATAAATGATGAAGGTGTGTTTGCAGATGGAAAAGAGCTAAGTAAAACAGATGAAGTATATAGCTTTGAATTTGAAAATGTAAAAAATGAAACTCCAAAAACTCGGAGATGAAAGAAAAATTATACTTGCAGTAGGAGGCTTAATTTTATCTATAATAGGCTTAGTAGTTATAGCAATAAAAAAATTTAAACAAAAATAATAAAGAATAAGTAAATGGTGGCTACATGAAGTAGCCATCATTTTTGATAGAAAAGAGGAAACAATGGCAAAATATAATATAAATCAAATTTCAAAAATGATAGAAAAACTTGCTGAAGCAGGAATAAATACAGAAAAGGCTATATTAAATATGACTTTTGAAGATTTGGAAAAAATACCTAATTACACTATTAAAGACATTAAGACAATAATAAGCCTTAGGAAAGCAATTAGAACAAATAAGAAAGCATTGTTTTTATTTCTAGGAGATGAAGTTTAGAAAAATTCAAAAGGATGGGAGGTAATAGTTTTGACAAGAAAAGAACAAGAAATTACCGAATTGTATTTGGAAACAATACAAGAAGTATCTAAGAATAAAGAAAATTGGCTGTCATTCTTAAAAAGTGCGAGTTATAACTATAAATATAGATTTGATGAACAAATACTTATTTATGCTCAAAAACCAGAAGCAACAGCAGTAGCAGAAACATCAGTATGGAATAAAAAACTAAAAAGATGGATCAATAAGGGTTCAAAAGGAATTGCTTTAATGACAGAGAAAGATGGAGAATTGGGGCTAAGGTTTGTATTTGATGTATCAGACACTAACAGTAGTATGTATGGTAGAAAATTCAAGTTATGGACAGCTGAGGAAAAATATCATAATGATATTATAGAGGCACTAGAAGACAAATTTGGAACAATGGAAAGCAGGGAAAATTTACCTTATGCCATCATGTCAACAGTATTTAATCATGTAGCTGAAAATATGCAAGATTATTTAGAACAATTAAAAACTGTGATAGCCAATAGTAAATTAGATGGACTAAGTGATAAAGAGATAGAAGATATATTTTTAGAACTATTATTATATAGTACAGTAGCACTTACCTTATCAAGATGTGGTGTGAAAGTAGAAAACTATATTCAAGTAGAAGAATTAGAGAATATAACAAAATTTAACACTTTTGAAACAATGACTATATTAGGAACAGCAACAAGAGATTTTTCAAAGGAAATATTATTAGAGATATCAGAAACAGTTATAAATGTGCAAAAACACGAAAAAAATCAAAATTACACATTTGATAAAAATAAACAGCAAGTTTATGATAAGATTATAAAGAATTTGAAAGGAAGTGTTGAAAATGAATATAACCTACAAAGAGAAAGAAAATTATCTAATACCAGAGGTAGTAGTACCAGAGAGCAAGAGCCACAAAGTGAAATTGGGCAAATTAGCAAGAATGAGATTGAATTACTTAAAAGAGAACAAAACTGGAATGTACGAGATACTTCTAACGAGCAACACATTGAAAGATCACTTAGTGGAAATAGAACAGATAGCGAAAAACAGAATACAAGAGATAGTGGAACAAATGAAAAAACAAGAGAAAATAACGGAAGAATTGAAAGCACAAGATCAGATGGAATGGGTAGGCAAGATGAACAATATTCAAGCAACAGCAGAACAGATAGTAATAAGAGAACTAATACTAGCATAGAGAAACAGCAAAATGAAGAAGGAGCAGATAATGCTTCTTTTTTTGATGATTACAATTTTCAAACAGGAGATATTTTCTATATTGGAGAGCAAAGTTTTACAGTTATATCAGTAAACAATGAAACTATGTCAATATATGATACTAATTTTCCATTAGACCAAAGAACAGTTGTGATAAATGATATAATAGAAAGAATTGCAGAAAATCCTGTAAATGATTATTTGAAAGAAAGAGAAATACAAGAGAAAGAAGAGAACAAAGAAAATGTAAATATCTCGTTTAATAATTGGTTAGATACATTTATAGATGAAAAGGGAATCATATTAGATGACACTTTTGAAATAGATGAAAATGGAACATTTCATATTTTTGAAATAGGAAACATTGTAGAAAATATAAAAGCTACGAGTCAAAAAGAACAAGCTGAAATAAAAGATATGCTTGTAAAAATTGATTTTTATAATGGAGATATTGTTGATTATTTTAAACATTTAGCAAGAGCATTAGTAAAAAATGAACAAGAACAGATTATAGAACATCAGAGAGAACAAGAGCAAGAAGAAAATGTAGTTAGTGATGAAATTGCAAGAAAGATAACAAGTAGTAGCAGAAACAGAAATATTGAATATTTTGACTTACACCCAGAAATATCAGCTGAAGAAAGAAACAATTTTACAATTACAAATGATTTATTAGGAGTAGGAACGCCAAAAGAAAGATTTAAAAATAATATAGAGGCAATAAAGGTACTAAAATTATGCGAGGAACAAGATAGATATGCAACTCCAGAAGAACAACAAATATTATCAAAATATGTTGGGTGGGGTGGACTAAAACTGGCGTTTGAAGATGATAACAATAGTTGGTCAGAAGAATATAACGAATTAAAAGAATTGCTTACAGATGAAGAATATAAAAAAGCAAAAGCCTCAAGTTTAACAGCATATTATACACCACCAGTTGTTATAAGAAATATTTATAAAGCATTAGAAAACATGGGACTAAGGCAAGCAAACATTTTAGAGCCATCTTGTCGGAACAGGTAATTTTTTAGGTATGCTACCAGAAGAATTACAGAATAGTTGTCAGCTATATGGAGTTGAGGAAGATTCTGTTTCTGGAAGAATAGCACAACAACTATATCAAAAATCTACAATAGCAGTACAAGCATTTGAAAAAACAAATATACCAGATAACTTTTTCGATATTGCAGTAGGAAATGTACCTTTTGGAGAATATAAACTAAACGATAGGAGATATGATCAATATAAATTCTTAATACATGACTATTTTTTTGCAAAGACACTTGATAAAGTAAGACCCGGTGGAATAGTTGCATTTGTAACATCTAAAGGAACAATGGACAAAGAAAATAATGTTGTTAGAAAATATTTATCACAAAGAGCAGAATTGGTAGGTGCAATAAGATTACCAGACAATACTTTTAAAGGTAGTGCCGGAACAGAAGTTACATCAGATATAATATTTTTAAAGAAAAGAGATAAAATTACAGATATAGAGGACGACTGGGTAAATATAGATACTAATGAAGATGGTATAAGAATGAATAAATATTTTGTTGACAATCCGGAAATGATCATGGGACAAATGGTAATGGAAAGTGCAAGATTTGGTGGAGAACAGTCAGCGTGTAAAGCAATAGAGGGTAGTGATTTAGATTATATGCTACAAAATGCTATTGAAAATTTGCAGGCACAAATAGAAGAATTTGATTTAGATGAGTTAATAGATGATGATGAAAAATCAATACCGGCAGATCCGAGTGTCAAAAATTATTCATATACAGTTATAAATGATACTGTTTATTATAGAGAAAATAGCAGAATGTATGAGAAAGATTTACCGGCGACAACTATAAATCGTATTAAAAATATGGTACAGATAAGGGACTGTGTTAGACATCTTATAGAGTTACAAGTAGAAAACGAATCTGAGCAAGATATACACAAAGAACAAAACAGACTTAATGCTCTATATGATAATTTTGTAAGGCGTTATGGAAGAATAAACACCAGAGGAAATAACCAAGCATTTCAAGATGATAGTAGTTATTACTTATTGTGTTCATTAGAAATATTAGATTCAAAAGGAAATTTTAAAAGAAAAGCAGATATTTTTTCAAAGAAAACGATAAAAGCTAGAGTTGAAGTAACAAAGGTAGATACAGCAAATGAGGCTCTGATATTATCTTTGACAGAAAAAGCAAAAGTTGACATTGATTATATGACATCACTAACAGATAAAACAGAGGACGAACTCTTAAAAGAATTAGAGGGGCAAATCTTTAGGCTACCTAATTCACTACCTGAAGAAAAAAAGTATATTACAGCAGATGAATATCTAAGTGGAAATGTAAGAGAAAAACTTGCTATTGCAAAACAGCTTGCAGTAGCTAATCCAGAGTTTGAAATTCATGTAAGAGAGTTAGAAAAAGTTATACCAGAAGATATAAAAGCAAGTGATATAGAAGTAAGATTAGGTGCAACATGGATACCAGAAAAATATATAGAGCAATTTATTTATGAACTATTAGATGTTAGCAAAAATTATCAAGATAAAATAAAAGTACATTATTCTGAATATTCAACAGAATGGAATGTTACAGGAAAATCTGAAAATAAATCAAATGTGTTAGCAAACAATAAATATGGACTAGATACAAAAATAAATGCTTTTAGAATAATTGAAAATACTTTAAATTTAAGGAATCAAAAAGTATATAAAGATAGTTATAATGAAGATGGCGAGAAAATAAGAGTATTAGATAAACAAAGGACAGCAATAGCACAGTCAAAACAAGATGAAATAAAAATGAAGTTTGATGAGTGGGTATTCAAAGATCCACAAAGGCGTGAAGAATTAGTAAGAATTTATAATGATAAATTCAATAGTATTCGTAATAGGGAATATGACGGAAGTCATTTGAATTTTTATGGAATAAATCCGGAGATCAAATTAAGAAAGCATCAAGTAAATGCTATTGCAAGAATTTTATATAATGGAAATACATTACTTGCCCACGAAGTAGGTGCAGGAAAAACCTTTGAGATGGTAGCCTCAGCAATGGAAAGTAAGCGTTTAGGTTTGTGTAACAAAAGTTTATTTGTAGTACCAAACCACATTGTCGAGCAGTTTGCAAGCGAATTTTTACAACTATATCCAAGTGCGAACATTTTAGTAACAACTAAAAAAGATTTTGCAAAGAATAACAGAAAAAAGTTTTGCAGTAAAATAGCGACAGGGGATTTTGATGCGATTATAATAGGACATAGTCAATTTGAAAAAATTCCAATGTCAATAGAAAGACAAAGACACTATTTAGAAAAACAAAT
>ENA-OROD01002758-OROD01002758.1-human-gut-metagenome-genome-assembly--contig:-NODE-2758-length-12427-cov-2.563046_pt1 | contig 12427 bp, 7 predicted proteins | sample MGYA00242123_ERZ509038 | MGnify/ENA primary metagenome ERZ509038 (study PRJEB26280, sample SAMEA2338719) | human gut metagenome | biome: human gut; feature: human-associated habitat; material: faeces... | reverse complement strand
ATAATACATCTGGACAATGTCTATCTCTGGAAGAAGCATATGTTTCAATTCTCTTAATGCGTAGTTGTTGGTATCATCAAGCACTTCGTCTGCGTCAGCACTGAATATGTAGTCACATCCAGCTTTGGAAAATGCGAAATTTCTTGCGGCTGAAAAATCATTTATCCATTCAAAATCATATATTTTATCGGTGTAGTGAGCGGCAATTTCTTTAGTATTGTCAGTTGAGCCTGTGTCTACAATAATCAATTCATCATAAGTTCCTGCGTATGAATCAAGACACCTTGCAAGAATGTCCTGCTCATTTTTTACAATCATGCACATGCTTATTGATATCATGTTTTTCTCCTGTTCTTAATTGGATTTATATAGGTTATATCGGTAAATGCCTTGATTTTTTTAGGTATTCGTAAGATACTTGTTATCAATGATAACATATATCTGATACGAGGTACACAATGTCAAAAAAGAAATCTGCAGCAGAACCAGTTGAATATATAGACAGTCAGGCTTTTGACGCGGCGAAAGAGAAGATAATCGGCAAAAGCCATAATGACAAGGGGATAGGTACTTTGTCGGAAAAGACGCTGCATGCAGTATTAAAAATGTATTATGAACCCGATGAGGATAATCATGAGGTTGCAATAGATGGTTATTTTGCAGATATATATAACGAGCATGGGATAATTGAGATTCAGACGAGGCAGCTTAACAAGTTAAGGGATAAGTTGTCAGTGTTCCTGAATGAATATCAGGTTAGGGTTGTATATCCAATGCCATATGAGAAGTATTTAAGCTGGATTGAGCCGGAAACAGGGGACATTACTTCTAGAAGAAAGTCTCCGAAGCGATGTTCTGTGTATGATGCGATGTTTGAACTGTATAAGATTAAAGCATTTTTAAAGAATCAGAATCTTAAGGTTACATTGATGCTGATCGATATGGAAGAATATAAGCTTCTTAATGGCTGGAGTTACGATAAGAAGCGCGGAAGTGTGCGTTATGACCGCATTCCTGTTGGAATAAGAAAGATAGTTGAACTGGACTGTCCACAGGATTATATGCAGTTTGTACCAGAGGGACTTGAGAAGAACTTTACTTCAGCGGATTTTGCAAATGCAGCGCATATTGACAGGCAGACTGCTGCCAGTGTACTTGCAATGCTTAATTACATGGAACAGGTTAAAAGAGTCGGAAAGACAGGCAATGCCTATATATATGATATTGAAGAACATTATTGAATGGAGATAGTATGTACTCTGTAAATGGAAACTGCTTTCGAATATCTGTAAGAAATCTTGTGGAATTCATGTGTGCAGAAGGTGATATTGACAACAGGAATACAGGCAGTAATGATGTGAAAATCATGCAGGAGGGGGCAAGGATTCACAGGAAAATCCAGCACAGCATGGGAACCATGTATCATGCAGAAGTGCCTTTAAAGATTGAGATACCGCTTGTATCTGACTTAGGGATTGAGTATGTATTACAGGTTGAAGGCAGGGCTGACGGTATTATTGCAGATATTAATTATGACGAGGATGGCAATAAAGAGCCTGAGAGCGATGCAATAATTGATGAGATAAAGACTATGCAGACAGATGTTTCTCTGCTGAAAGAACCGGTCTATGTGCATAAAGCCCAGGCACTGGTATATGGTTATATATATGCAAGCCAGAAGAAGCTGTCAAAGATTGGAATCCAGATGACTTACGTTACTCCTGAGCCTGAGACAATCAACAAGTTTCTGGAAGAATATACATTTGAAAGAATTGAAGAGTGGTTTAATAAGCTGATTACAGGCTTTAAGAGATGGACTGATTATACATTTGATGAGAGGCATAAAAGGACGGAATCAATCAGAGAACTTAAGTTTCCCTATGAATACAGGGAGGGGCAGAAGAATCTGTGCGTGAGTGTATACAGGGCTATTGAAGATAATACCAATCTATATATTCAGGCACCTACAGGTGTCGGAAAGACGTTGTCTACTGTGTTCCCGGCTGTGCAGGCGTTAGGACAGCAGATGTCAGACAAGATATTTTACCTGACGTCAAAGACAATAACAAGAACTGTTGCGGAGGATACTTATGCTATATTAAGAGATAACGGGCTTCATATGAGAACTGTTACTCTTACAGCTAAGGACAAAATATGTCCACTTGATGAGCGAAACTGCAACCCCGTGGCATGTCCTTATGCCAAGGGGCATTTTGACAGGATTAATGATGCTGTGTATGACATAATAACGAGCCAGATGGTTATCGGAAGAGATAATGTCATGGAATATGCCAACAGACATAATGTCTGCCCGTTTGAGATGTCGCTTGATGTTTCGTACTGGTGTGATGGAATTATATGTGATTATAATTATGTATTTGACCCGGATGCGTCGCTTAAGAGGTATTTTGGCAATGGTGCGAAGGGTGATTATGTGTTTCTTGTGGATGAAGCACATAACCTTGTGGACAGAGCAAGAGAAATGTACAGTGCAGTGTTGAAAAAAGAAGATTTTCTTGCGGCTAAGAAGCTTGTCAAAGAGATGGACAAACGGCTTGCAGGCGCACTTGACAGATGTAACAAGCAGTTGCTCAAATATAAAAGACAGTGCGATACATTCATGGTTGTGAGTGGTCTTGGAACATTTCCAGCCAGCCTTGAGCGTGTCATGGGACTTATGCAGAAGTTTATGGAAAGGCATAAGGGTGAGCCTGTGACTAACGAGCTGCTCGAGTTTTTCTTTGCAGTGAGACATTTTCTTAATATGTATGACTGTGCTGATGAAAAATATGTCTATTATAATGAGCATGATAATGATGGAAACTTTCTTGTACATCTGTACTGTGTTGACCCGTCTGGCAACATAAGTGAGAGACTTTCACAGGGCAGAAGCACGGTATTCTTCTCGGCAACGCTGCTTCCGGTTAATTATTTTAAGGAAATGCTTTCAGGTGATGTGTCGGATAGAGCAGTGTATGCACATTCATCTTTTGAACCTGATAATAAGAGAATTGTCGTGGCTACTGATGTGACAAGCCGTTATACAAGAAGAAATGCAAGGGAATATGCCAAGGTACATGATTATATTATGCATATGATTTCTGGCAGAAGCGGCAGATATATGGTGTTCTTTCCGTCATATTCTTACATGGAGAGTGTTCTTGAGTGCTTCAGGTGGAAAAGTGGTGTTAATGTGACCGAATGTGGTGGAGAAGATACATTTTTACCAGAAAGCTGTGTGAATGTGCTTGTGCAGGGAAGGTTTATGAAGGAGGCTGACAAGGAAAATTTCTTATCAGCATTTTACAAGGAACTTCCAGAAGGGGCTTCGCTTGCGGGCTTCTGTGTGCTTGGAGGAATATTTTCCGAAGGAATTGACTTAAAGGATGAGAGCCTTATCGGAGCTGTCATTGTCGGAACTGGGATTCCGATGGTGTGCAGGGAGCGCAACATTTTAAGGGATTATTTTGATGAGTTTGGCAAAAATGGATATTCTTATGCTTATGTTATTCCGGGAATGAATAAGGTGCTTCAGGCAGCAGGAAGGGTTATAAGGACGGATACAGATAAGGGAGTTATTGCACTTCTGGATGACAGATTTATGACTGGTGAATATGAGCGTATGTATCCTAGGGAGTGGAACAGGATATTTCCAGTCAGTCTGGGTAATGCTTATAAATGTATTAAGGATTTCTGGACGGAACAGGATATATAGGGCATTGATAAAAAATGTACAATGTTAGAACTTGTAGTCGGACTGTATGTGTGATAGAATTTAGACAGATATTATTAAGGTCCGGATATATGATGATTTGTTTTGATTATGGGAGATGGGCTTATGCAGAACGTGGAAGAGATTAATAAGAATATAGAAAACAAAACTGTAGACAAGCAGGTCTGGCAGTCTCTGGGATTTGATGAATTACAGACTATTGAGATTATCAGAGGAATTGAGAATGGCGTTGATGTGAGTGTGTATTGCAAAGAGGAATTTAACGCTGCCCAGATGAAAGCATTAAGACTTGGTCTGGAAGAAAAACTTGATGTAAGCAGATTTGCAGATGCACAGTATGATTATATGCAGATGGAAGAACTGAAGCAGGCTGTGCGTAGCGGAATGAATATGGATGATATATGTAATCCTAAGTTCAGTCATTCTGTTATGAGAGAGATAAGGCTTGCATCAGAGCTTAATTATGATCTGACCAGGTATGCAAAGCTTGGTTATTCAGGAGAGGTATTAAGACAGATAAGACTTGCAAGAAAAGAAGAGATTGACCTTACATTTTTTGTTGAGGATAATTATGATGAATATCAGCTCAATGAGATAAGGCTGGGAATACACAGTTGTGTCGATATAACTAAGTATCTGCTTCATGAATACAATGGGAAACAGATGGAACAGATTAGACTTGGACTTGAGGAAGGGATTGATGTTACTCCATATAACATGGTTGGATTTTCATCAGGACAGATGAAGCAGATAAGACTTGGACTTGAAGAAGGAATAGATGTTTCTGAATATGCAGATCCGTTTATTGATGCGGTAAGCATGAAAGAGGCAAGACACAGAATTTCTGATAAATGGAATGACGAGAAGCCTGCACTTAATGAATTGCAGTCACAGGAAATTCTTATGGGACTTACAAGCGGTGTAGATGTTTCTTTATATGCTGATCCAAGATATACCTTTAAAGAGATGGAGAAGATAAGACTTGCACTTGAGAGGGGAAGTAATCTGGATGGGCTGCTTAAGTATGGATGTTAAGATGCAGCTATTACAGTACAGTGTTTTGATAATGAATGGATAAGACATTCGGAAAGGGGGGAACAGCATGAGCAATACAGAAATAGTTAATGAAACAGCTGATATAGATGATATCGAGTTACATGAGGTTTATGTATATATTGCAGATGATAATATGAGCGCATCAGTCAGGCTTGGCAAATGTGATGAAGGATATACATATGATGAAGTCATGAATAAGCTATCGCTTAATGGAATTAAGACGGGAATAGATGAAGAAAAAATTCGATGGATGATTTTACAAAAAATATATGACCAGCCTGTTGAAGTTGCTTTTGGTAAACCGGTAGAGGCAGGAAAAGATGGATATTATGAGTTTTTCTTTGATACAGATGCAATTAATAATAACAGACCTACAGTAAGAGAAGATGGTTCTATTGATTACTTTAACCAGAAGAGATTTGAAAAGGTTAATGAGGGTGATCTGCTGGCAAGATATCATGAGCCGACTAAAGGGGAGTTTGGCTTTGATGTATGTGGAAAGCTGCTTGTTCCTAAGCAGGGTAAACCAAAGCCAAGACTGCATGGTAAGGGCTTTAAGACATCTGATGATGGTAAAGAAACTTATGCTGCAATATCTGGAAAGATTGAATACTGTAACTATGATTTAAGTGTTGTTAATGTATATGAGGTTAATGGTAATCTAGATATGAGCATGGGGAATATTGACTTTAACGGGGATGTTAATATTACAGGCAGTGTGAGAAGTGGTGTAACAGTTCATGCCATGGGAAGTATATATGTTGGAGGCTTCGTTGAGGGAGCAACACTTATTGCTGGGAAAGATATTGTATTAAAGGATGGCGTTAATACTAAGAATTCAGGAAAGATCGAGGCAGGGGGAAATATATCTGGCAGATTTTTTGAGAATACAGAGGTTATTGCCAAAGGAGACTTACAGTGTAATTATATTCTTAACTGCAGGGTGCTTACATATGGCAGGGTATTTGTTGAGGGACCCATAGGTTCTATTATAGGTGGTGACGTAACTGGTGTTATGGGAATCAGTACTACATCATGTGGGCATGAAAGCAATGTAAAGACTTTGTTGAGGGTTGGTTCGACCAAAGAAATCAGAAAAGAATATGCAGAACTTATTATGGAACTTAAGGAAGTAGACGGACAGATTGAAACTTTTGAAATGGCTAATAAGAAGTTTGAGATGATTAAACAGAACATGCCTGAAAAGTATGATAGTAAAATGGCATTGAGAGTTACCCAGTCAAAGATTGTAAAGATGGCTCAGAAAGCCAAGCTTGAAGAAAAGAGCAAGGCATTATACAATCTTATAAGAGATTCAGAGAGAGCAGTTGTTAAAGTAAAGAATCATATATATCCGGGAAGCAGGATATATATGGATGATAAGACTTACATGCCAAGTTCTGTATTTTCACATATTATTGTCAAGAAGACGCCAAGCACGATTATTCTTAGGGATTATGATGAATAAGTATATTACAGGGAGAGTATTATGATAGAAGAAGTTGTTTCGGTGGAATTGCCGGTGCATGAAAGGCTGGTAGTAAGAAAGAACAGACTTACGAATGAAGAAAACGGCATTGATATGCCAAGGATTTCTATAGTTACAGGCACTCATGGGGATGAACTTGACGGACAGTATATCTGCTATGAGGTTATCAGAAGGATTGAAAGAGAGAAGAATAAGCTTAAAGGAATTGTAGATATTTATCCAGATATTAATCCTCTTGGACTTGATACAGGTTCAAGAGGAATTCCTATGTTTGACCTTGATATGAACAGGGTTTTCCCTGGCGATAACAATGGTGCTATGGCTGAATATGTGGCAGCAGGTATTATTGAAGATATTATTGGAAGCGATCTGTGTATTGATATCCATTCAAGCAATATATTTGTAAATGAGATGCCACAGGTAAGAATTAATGATGATACGCAGGAAAAGCTTCTTCCTTATGCGAAGATGATGAATGCACAATTTGTGTGGATATATTCGTCAATTACTGTGCTTGATGCAACTCTTGCCTATAGTCTTAATCATCTTGGTGTGCCTACTCTTGTTACGGAGATGGGTGTTGGAAACAGAATTACGCCAAAGTATTGCAGGGATATTGTTGATGGTATATTTAACCTTATGTCTCATATGGGGATATGGGATGATGAGCCGAAAGAAGTGAATGAACCTATTATCTCTACAGAGGGTGAGGTTACATTTCTTACTGCTAAGGAAAGCGGAATATTCGTATCAGCAGTTGATTCTATGGGAAGGATTGGAATTGGAACGCATATAGGAGATATTATCGAACCTATTGAGGGAAGAATAATCCAGAGAATTGAATCGCCTACAGATGGAATTATATTTACATTAAGAGAGAATCCGGTAGTACATAAGGGGGCTCTTATAGCAAGAGTTTATGGTGGCAGATAATGAAGAAAGAGATTATTTATTCGTTAAAGGGTATATATAGAGAAGATTATCAGATAGAAGGCTACAGATTCGGCGTTGGTGAGAAGTCGGCATGTATTGTTGGTGCATTAAGAGGTAATGAGATACAGCAGCTGTATATATGTTCGCAGCTTGTTAAGGCACTTAAAGAGCTTGAGGCTCATGGTTCAATATCGCACAATCATGAGATTCTTGTTATACCATCTGTTAACAGATTTTCCATGAATGTTGGAAAGAGATTCTGGCCTACAGATAATTCTGATATTAACAGAGCTTTTCCTGGGGATGTTAATGGAGATACAACCAAGCAGATAGCAGGAACACTTTTTGACAGAATTAAGGGTTACAGTTATGGCATACATTTTGCGAGCTTTTATATGCCGGGTGATTTTATTCCTCATGTAAAGATGATGGATACAGGATTTCAGAGTGCAAGTCTTGCCAATCTGTTCGGACTTCAGTACGTTGTTATTAGAAAGCCGAAGCCAATGGATACAGTGACACTTAATTATAACTGGCAGATGAATGGTACTAATGCGTTTTCAATATATACTAACAGCACAGATATGATTGATGAGAAGTCTGCAAGACAGGCTGTGTCATCTGTTCTCAGGTTTTTAACCAGAATGGGTATTCTTAAGTACAACAATCACAGTGGATATATTGCAAGTGTTATCAACGAATTTGACCTTATGGCAGTAAAGACTTATGATGCAGGATTTTACAAGAGACTTAAAGAGCCGGGTGATCCTGTATATCATGGTGAGCTTATAGCACAGATTCTTGACCCATGTGAGGGTACTGTTAAGAGTGAGATAATATCACAGACAGACGGTATTGTTTTCTTCGCACATACAGGTCCTACCGTAATGGGTAATCAGGTTGTTTACAAGATAATAAGAAGAATGCATGAATAGTTGTTTGAAAATATGTTTTATTGTGATACAATGGTTAAATATTAATAATTAATATAACTAATCTCAGGAGGAAGATATGAGCGGCGTAAAGAGAGTTTTTGTCGAGAAAAAGAAACCATTTGCAGTTAATGCGAAAGAATTACTTGAGGAGATAGGGGGATATCTTGGAATAAAGACTATTACAGATGTAAGAGTTCTTATCCGTTATGATATTGAGAATCTTTCAGAAGAAACATATAAGAAAGCACTTACTACTGTTTTTTCTGAGCCACCGGTAGATGATGTTTATGAGGGAACATTTCCAGCAGGAAATGACGATTTCGTGTTCTCTGTAGAGTATCTTCCAGGACAGTTCGACCAGAGAGCTGATTCTGCAGAACAGTGTGTTAAGTTCTTTAATGAGAATGAGACACCAGTTATCAAGACTGCTGTAACTTATGTATTGACAGGAACTGTTACTGATGAGGAGAAGAACAGGATTAAGGAACACTGCATTAACCCTGTTGATTCAAGACAGGCAGCAGAGGATATTCCAGAAACTTTAGTTACTGAGTTCAAGACTCCTGCTGATGTTATTTATTTTGACGGATTCAAGGATATGCCAGAGGATAAGTTAAAGGAATTATATGATTCTTTAGGACTTGCTATGACATTTAAGGATTTTAAGTTCATTCAGGAGCATTTTGCTAGTGTTGAGAAGCGTGATCCTTCTATGACTGAAATCAGAGTACTTGATACATACTGGTCAGATCATTGCCGTCACACAACATTTGCAACAGAGCTTACAGATGTTAAGTTTAAGGACGGATTCTATAAAGCCCCTATGGAAGCTACATATAACAAGTATCTTTCAGACAGAGCAGAAATATATAAGGACCGTAAGGACAAGTTCGTATGCCTTATGGACCTTGCACTTATGGGTGCTAAGAAGTTAAAGGCTGAGGGTAAGTTAGCTGATCAGGAAGAATCTGATGAGATTAATGCCTGCTCAATTGTTGTTCCAGTTGAGATTGATGGAAAGACAGAGGAATGGCTTGTTAACTTTAAGAACGAGACACATAACCATCCAACAGAGATTGAGCCATTTGGTGGCGCAGCAACTTGTCTTGGTGGTGCTATAAGAGATCCATTGTCAGGACGTACATATGTATATCAGGCAATGAGAATTACAGGTGCAGCAGATCCTACTGTTCCGGTATCAGAGACAATTCATGGAAAGCTTCCACAGAGAAAGCTTGTTACAGGTGCTGCTCACGGATACAGCTCATATGGTAACCAGATCGGACTTGCTACAGGATATGTTAAGGAAATCTATCATCCTGATTATGTTGCCAAGAGAATGGAGATTGGTGCAGTTATAGCTGCTGCTCCAAGAAGTGCAGTTAAGAGAGAGAATTCTGACCCGGGAGATATCATTATTCTTCTTGGTGGAAGAACAGGACGAGATGGATGTGGCGGAGCTACAGGTTCATCTAAGGTTCATACAGAGAAGTCTATTGAGGATTGTGGTGCTGAGGTTCAGAAGGGTAATGCTCCTACAGAGCGTAAGATGCAGAGACTCTTCAGAAGACCAGAGGTTACTAAGCTTATTAAGAAATGTAATGACTTTGGTGCAGGCGGTGTATCCGTTGCAATTGGTGAGCTTGCAGCAGGTCTTAAGGTAGATCTTGATAAAGTTCCTAAGAAGTATGAAGGTCTTGATGGAACAGAGCTTGCTATATCAGAGTCTCAGGAGAGAATGGCTGTTGTAGTTGATCCTAAGGATGTTAAGGAATTCCTTCAGTATGCTGCTGAGGAGAACTTAGAGGCAGTTGAGGTAGCTGTTGTAACAGAAGAACCAAGACTTGTTCTTAACTGGAGAGGCAAGGATATCGTTAATATCTCAAGAGCATTCCTTGATACTAATGGTGCTCATCAGGAGACTAAGGTTGTAGTTGATATTCCTTCACAGGAAGACGATTACCTTAAGCCGGTTAAGGTTACAGATGTACGCGGTAAGTGGTTAAAGACTTTAGCAGACCTTAACGAATGCTCACAGAAGGGACTTGTTGAGAGATTTGATGGTTCTATCGGAGCCGGTTCAGTATATATGCCATATGGTGGTAAATATCAGCTTACAGAGACACAGAGCATGGTTGCAAAGCTTCCAGTGCTTAAGGGTTCATGCGATACAGTAACTATGATGTCTTATGGATTTGATCCATATCTCTCATCATGGAGCCCATATCATGGAGCAATCTATGCTGTTACAGATTCTGTAGCTAAGATTGTTGCTGCCGGTGGTGATTTCAGTAAGATCAGATTCACATATCAGGAATACTTCAGAAGAATGACAGAAGATCCAGAAAGATGGAGCCAGCCATTTGCTGCACTTCTTGGTGCATATGAAGCACAGATGGGATTCGGACTTCCATCAATCGGTGGTAAGGACAGTATGTCAGGAACATTTGAACATATTGATGTTCCACCAACACTCTGCTCATTTGCTATTGATGTAGCTAAGGAAGGAGATATTATTACTCCTGAACTTAAGAATGATGGTGATGTATTAGTCAGATTTGATATTAAGAAGAATCAGTATGATCTTCCAGATTTCGAACAGGTTAAGGCACTCTACAGTGCAATACATGAGCTTATCCAGAAGAAGGCAATCGTATCTGCATATGTTCTTGATGCTAACGGACTTGTGCCAGCACTCAGCAAGATGGCATTTGGTAACAAGTTAGGATTCGAAATCAGTGCAGATGTTAAGGAAGATGACCTCTTTGCACCAGCTTATGGTTGTATCGTTGCAGAAGTTCCAGCAGACAAGCTTAGTGAGATTACTACAGCTTATACTAGGGTTGGTACTGTTAAGGATAATGGTAAGTTCACATACAAGGAAGTTTCAATTAATGTAGAAGAAGCATTAAGCGTATGGGCTGATACCCTTGAGGGTGTATTCCCAACTAAGGCTTCTAAGGAAACTACACCGGTTGAAAGCAAGTTATATGAAGCACCAAGCGTACATGTATGCAAGAATAAGGTTGCCAAGCCAACAGTATTTATCCCGGTATTCCCAGGAACTAACTGTGAGTACGATAGTGCCAAGGCATTTGAAAGAGCCGGTGCTGATACAATCGTTAAGGTGTTCAAGAACCTTGATGCTGAGAGTATCAGAGAGTCTGTTGATGAATTTGAGAAGGCTATTAACCAGGCACAGATTATTATGTTCCCTGGTGGATTCTCAGCAGGTGATGAACCGGAAGGAAGTGCGAAGTTCTTTGCAACTGCATTCCGTAATGCAAAGCTGAAAGATGAGATCATGAAATTATTAGACGAGAGAGACGGATTGGTTCTTGGTATCTGTAATGGTTTCCAGGCATTGATCAAACTTGGTCTTGTGCCTTACGGAGAAATTACCGCACAGAAAGAGGATTCGCCGACTCTGACTTACAATACGATCGGACGTCATATTTCTAAGATGGTGTATACGAAAGTGGTTACAAATAAATCCCCTTGGCTTGCAGGAACAGAGGTTGGAAACATTTATTGTAATCCGGCTTCCCATGGTGAGGGACGTTTTGTAGCACCAAAAGAATGGTTAGACAAGTTATTTGAGAATGGTCAGGTGGCAACCCAGTATGTCAACGAAGCAGGCCGGCCGACCATGGATGAAGAGTGGAATGTCAATGGCTCTTACATGGCAATCGAAGGTATCACAAGCCCGGATGGACGTGTCCTTGGTAAAATGGCTCATGCTGAGAGAAAAGGACGCTCTGTGGCAATGAATATCTACGGAGAGCAGGATATGAAGATCTTCGAATCCGGAGTTGCTTACTTTAAATAGAATTGTTTATCTTCACGCGTAGTTTCACTCGAACTACGCGTGAAATAGTTTTAATAATAGAAAAAAGTGAAAAAACTTGAAAAAAGAGCTTGACATTTCCTGAAATGGGTGGTATTCTATCAAAGCTGTCGCGAGACGGGAACGCAAAAGTGAAGAACGAAGTTAAGAAACAGAAAAAGTTTTGAAAAACTTGAAAAAGTTCTTGACAAGGCGAACTGAGTGTGGTATCCTAAATAAGTCGCCTGCGAGGGCGGCGGTGATAGAACTTCAAGACCTGGCGGATGAGAGAACTTGAAAGAAGCTGAAAAGTTTCTGAAAAAAGTTCTTGACAAAAGGAAAACGAAGTGATATCATTAAGAACCGCTGCGGGACGCAGCATGTACCTTGTAAATTAAACAACGTGACAAACACGAAGCACCAAAAGGTGATGGTTGTTTTTAAAGAGCTTTGAA
>ENA-OROD01002748-OROD01002748.1-human-gut-metagenome-genome-assembly--contig:-NODE-2748-length-12457-cov-2.189082_pt1 | contig 12457 bp, 20 predicted proteins | sample MGYA00242123_ERZ509038 | MGnify/ENA primary metagenome ERZ509038 (study PRJEB26280, sample SAMEA2338719) | human gut metagenome | biome: human gut; feature: human-associated habitat; material: faeces... | reverse complement strand
TCGGATAAAGCAAAAATCCGCACTTTTCAGTGCGGATTTTGGTGGGGGAAGGTGGATTCGAAGTCTGACAATCACGTTTTTAGAAATATTTTTCGTATAAATCCGTAATTTTACGTTCAGAATCCGTAGAATTTCGCATCAGTCAGCCTATTGTTTTATTGCCTGTCCAAGCTGTAAAGGGTCATATTTGTGGTCAACCGAAAAACGTTCAAACGTCAAATCGGTCATACGTCTCATAGCAGTCCAAGCACAGCTTTTTGTCACCGGACAGCCGAATCCAGTTTGCGCCAGTTGTCTCACCACAGCAATCACAGACATAGGAATCAAAAATTCTGGCCTGTTCCGGCAGCCGGATTTTTGTTTCCTTGACATCAAACATTTCATCATCTGCGCAGCTATGATAATAGTCGAACGTTTCTTCCCGCGTCATGTCGCGCGGCTTTGCTTTCAAGACAAGGCGGACAGACTTTCCGGTTTTCCGATTATAGAACGAAAATGCCTGTTTGCCGCGCATATGGAACAGTAAATTGCCCTTTCCGATGCTGCATCCAAGAATCGCTTGAATCGCATCAACGCCGCAGGCATCATTTTCCGTAATACACACGACCTGTTCATCGTCCGAAAATGTCAATCCCAACAGATCAATCGCATACAGCGCCGCACGGTAGCCAATCGTCAGGCCGGGGCATACATGGCCGTGAAAGGCTGCGGCCTTTTCCCAGAGCTTTTTTTCTGAATCCAATTTATGTGCCATATTGTTTCTCCCTTTTATAAACGTGTTGCGTCCTTTTCGTCAACAAGGACAATACTCTGTTTTTGAACCGCTACGACCTCCGCATCTACATGGTACACATCCCGCAGCGCATCTCTGTCCAGAACGTCTTTTCCGCCGCAGGCGTAGACACCGCCCTGACGTAACAGAACGAATCGGTCACAAAACCGCAGCGCAAGGTTCAGATCGTGGATGACAACAATCGCTGTCAAATGCTGTTCATGGCAAATATCCCGCACAATCTGCAAAACCTGATACTGATTTTGAATATCCAAACTGCTCGTCGGCTCATCGAGCAGCAGGAGCTTCGGCTGCTGCGCCAGCGCACGCGCCAGCATAACCTTTTGCCGTTCACCGCCGGACAGTTCATTGAGAAAACGCCCACGCAGCGGTTCAATCTGAAGCTCGGCCATTGCATGATGGACGATCTGATGATCGTCTTCCGTAAATCCCCATTTCATATAGGGTCTGCGTCCCAGCATAACCATATCGTGAACCGTCATTTGTGTACTTGGCACGTTCTGCGCAACAAACGCTACTCGCTGCGCAACCTGTCTGGCGTTCATTTGCAGGAGATTTTCATCATCCAGTATGATTTTCCCCTCGTCTGGTGTAAGAATTTTGTTGAAGCATTTCAGCATCGTGCTTTTTCCAACGCCGTTGTTGCCCAGAATCGCCAGAAATTCGCCTGTGTTTACATTGAAGTTCACGTCTTTGAGAACCGCCGGTCTGCCTTTGTAGTGGTAGGCAAGATTTTCAACGCTCAGCATTTCCGATCTCCTCCTTTGAACAGGAGATAGAGGAACATCGGGCCGCCAAGGAACGAGGTAATTGCACCAATCGGCAGGATAATCGGACTGATGACAACACGCGCAAACAGATCACCCAGCAACAGAATGAGTGCGCCCGCCATCGCAGAGCCGGGCAGCAGATAGACGTGGTTGTTGCCAACAACCAAGCGGACAATATGCGGCGCAATCAAGCCGATAAAGTTAATCAGACCGATATAGGACACGATCACCGAGGACAGCAGGCAGCAAAGCACCATGTTGGAAAGTGTAAGCCGCTTCACGTTAATTCCCAAACTGACGGCTGTTTCCTCACCGCTCAGCAGCGCGTTATAATCCCAGCGGCGCAGGAAGAAGCAGGCAGAGACGCAAATAAGCACGACCAGCATTTTCCCAACGTCGCCCCAGCTCGTGTTGCCGAGACTGCCAAACGTCCAGAACACCAGCGTATTGAGCTGAATTTCATCTGCGAAATACTGCATCAGCGTCGTTGCACCGGAAAACATGGCGCTGATCGCCGTGCCTGCAAGGACAATTCCCTGTGTAGAAACCTGACGAAATCGACTCAGGCCCAAAATAACCAGTGCAACGGCCATACTGCCAACAAACGCGCACAGCGGAATTGCAATGCTGCCGAGGTTTCCTACCGCGCCCATGTTCAGTACAATAATCGCAAACGCCGCGCCAAAGCCAGCGCCCTGTGAAACACCCAACGTGGACGCAGATGCAAGCGGATTGCGGAGAATTGCCTGCATCACACAACCGGCAAGTCCCAGACCAGCACCCGCAATCAGTGCCGTGCAGATACGGGGCAAACGATTGTTGCGAACGACAAGGTTGATTTTATCGTCGGCTGCTTTTCCAAAGACTCCTTTGACCAACTCCGCAATCGGCGTATTGTAAGAGCCTGCCCGCAAGGACAGCACAAGCGCGATCAGCAGACAGATAAACAATATTCCAAGAAAGCAGCAGCTTTTGACTTGATTTCGGCGATAGGCCGTGCCGGAATCGTTATTCGCCGATGGTGACAGGTCTGAATTCATAGCCAGCGTCCTTTAGGTCCTGATAAGGGTTGCTGCCCAGCAGCATTTCAAAAATTTCTCCGGTTTTCGCTTCTACATCCACATCCGCAAACTGCTCCGGATAGAGAATGGTCGCACCATAATACGCATCAGCCAGTGCAGTTTCCAGATTCGATGCGCTGGAGCGGAACGAAATCTGCGAGTAAACATGTCCTTCTTTCACAGCCGTCAGGCTGTTATAGAAATCTGCGTTCGTTGCATAATCTTCTTTGATTAAATCCATACCGTTAAAGTCAACGAAGATCACGTCCGGGTCCCATGCAAGAACCTGTTCCGTGTCAATGTCAAATGCGCCGGTCTGTCCGGTCGTATTTGCAAGGTTATTCGCGTGAATCAGCTCAAACGGGCCATAGAACGCTTCTGTACCCTCGAACCCGTGCGCGCCCTTAAAAGATACGCCGCAGACATAGACAGAGGGTTTTTCTTCCTCTGCAACCCCCTCCGTGCGGGCAGCAAGATCATCTTCAATCCCATGCAGATAGGTTGTCAGGGCTTCGGCGCGATCTTCTTTGCCGTACAGCTCGCCAAGAATCCGCAGCGTTTCATATGCTTTATCATCAAGGGTCGTATCGCTGCCGGGAACCATAACAACCGGAATCCCGGTTTTGCTTTGCAGCTCGTCGGGGTCAACGTTTGCATACGAGGACATAACTATGACCTGCGGACCAACATGGATGATTTCTTCGACAAACGGTTCGCCGTTCGTGCCGGTTACCGGCAACGTGCCGAACTTATCAAAGTTCACATAGTTATACAGGCGGGACATACCGGCTTTGGTTTCGTAATCCTCAACGCCGACAACCAGGTCCTGCGCCTGCATATAGCAGGAGTAGCGCAGCGCGCCTACGCCAACGCAAACTATACTTTCAACCGTCTGCGGAATTTCCACTTCGCGGCCATTCCCATCGGTGATCGTCCGAGTGGCGGCTTCTGCATCCGTGGTTTCAGGTTCGGTGCTGATTTCTTCCGTTTCTGTGGTTGAAGCTGTTTCATTTGTTGCAGCCGGTGTATCCGTAGTTTCTGCTGGCGTTTGTTGTGCGCTGCAAGCGCACAGTCCCAGCAGCATCAGCGCAGCAAGAAGTGCCGCGAGGTAGCGAGTTGCCTTTTTCATCATCTTTCACCTTTCATTTGTACTTGCTCCCGGTGCCGTTTCTTCATGCTCGAAGTTGCTGCAAAAACGGCATCACGCTACTTCTTCCCCAAGATAGCGCGATACCGTTTTTGCATTCGAGGATTGGGAGTGTATGAACTGTGCCTTTATCCTATCAAAGCATTTTTTGATTGTGAAGCTCCCCCGGGGGATGTTTTTTGAAAAATAGACAAAGTTTTTTCGTATATGAGAGCAGCCCAACATCGGCGGGCTGCTCCTGCTTTGCGTCCTCTTGGCTGCTATCGTTCCGATGGGGGCGCACTGTCAAGGTCGGCGCAGTTTGCAAAACTGCGCCGCTCGCGCTGGATTGCTCCAGCAATCCAGCGGCCTTGACCGTGTGCGCACAGCGGAATACAATCCCAACCTCTGAGGACGCAACTGAAATACCTCTGCGCGATTATTGAAAAGCGTCTCTGACCATCATGTAGGCTTCATTTACACGAACGGCTGCTTCATGGATTTCCGCCTGTGAAGCATACCCCTTGCTGTTCGCCCAATGCGCAATCTGATTGACGTTATTCCCGATTGCAGACAATTCTTGAAGCATGTCTACATACTGTTCTGGTGGCTTTTCGCAAATCCGAATGCCTTGAACCAGATTGCGGATAAACGGGTCAATACCTAATCCGCTTCGCGCCGCCTGTTGCTTTAGATGTGTATATTCCTGCTCGGTCATCCACACGCTGATGTGCTTGTTTCGTTTACGCATGAATCGCTCCTTCCTGATTTTATTACGTCTCACGGTTTTGCGTCTCACGAGGAGACGCAAACGCGCTGGGGTTTCAGGGTTCTCCCTGACAAGCGGGCATTTGTGCTACCAAATGCCATACTTGCTAATGCAAATGGATACGTTTTTTGCTCTGCTGAAATCTGCATAACACTGTGCTGCGCGTGACGACCGTGACGGCCGTGACGATGTTTTTCAGCGCACAATAAGCCGTCACGGTCGTCACGGCTGTCACCGGAGATAGGTCAAAATGATTTGTCTCCCGGCGTGTGTCCGGATTGATTCGTAACGAATGTGGTAATCCTGCTCCAGCTTCGCCGCGCGGATATTCAGCCGCATGGAAAGCGCGTTTGGCTTCATTTCCGTACCGAGCGCAGCGGCAAGTTCCGTTGAGCTACCACACCATTTTGTATTCTCCGGCGTGACCAACGATGCTGCCGCCGACAAAACCGGGTCTGGCGGCACGTTCCATAGCTCCGTCTCCTGACGCTCCAGATTCCATGCAAGCGTCTGCTCGTCACGCGACAGATACAGCCGTTGATCCTGTTGATCTCTGCCGGAAATGTCCAACGTAGCAGTTTTCGCGGTGCGAAATTCTTTTTTGCAGAATCAGCGCCCCATCTGCGCAGCCGAGCAAACCGTTTGTTCCGGAGATCATATCGAACCGATCTTCCGCCTGCTGCTTGCGCGTATGGTGTACCAGAAGCAGACAGATTCGCAGCTTTTCGGCAAGCGATTTCAGTTTGCTGATAATCTCATAATCGCTGGCATAGCTGCATTTTTCGTTTCCGGATTCCCGAACCTTTTGCAGCGTGTCGATAATGACAAGGTTTGTATCCGGGTGTTCCCGGCGAAAGGTCTCGATCTGCTGGTCAAGTCCACCGCCCAACGGCTTTGCTGCATTGGAAAAGTAGAGTGCGGGCGCGATGTCCGTGCCGAACATACGATAAAGCCGCTGTTGCAGTCTCTCCTGATTGTCCTCCAAGGCCAGATAGAGAACCGTTCCCTGCTGCACCGCAAAATTCCAGAGTGGTTTTCCGCTGCTGACATGAAAGGCAAGCTGCGCCATGAGAAATGACTTGCCGATTTTCGGCGCACCGGCAAACAGATATGTACCCGGATAGAGTAGATTTTGGATGATCGGCGGTTTGCTGTGAAAGATACTGCCGTAGAGTTCCGGCATGGAATAGGTCGGAAGAAATCCAGGATCGTTGATACGCCGAAAGAAATCGTCTGAAAAATCTTCGTTGTCAGGCAGCGGAAAATCTGCTATACTGGCGTCAGGTTCTTTGAAAAGCGGCTGTTCCCCATCTGTTGCAGCGGATGGATTCGGAACGGTCGTTTTTTCATCTGCTCTCTGCATGGTCACCTCCTGTGTTCCGGTCAATCCAGACGATCAAACGGTCTTTTGGCACCAGCATCCGTTTTCCGATACGAAGTGTCGGAAAGTCCTCCGTATGCAAAAGCTGGTATGCACCTGCTCTGGAAATGCCGAGCGCAGACGCTAACTGCGTTGCGTTCAAGACTGCTGGTAGGCTTTCGTAGTTGTTGTTCATGTGTCCTCCTTGTAAATAAAAGTTCTTGACATAGTAGACTTAATGATATAAAATAATATCAATAGGTCGTCTATGGGATAAGTATAGCAATTCAGATGATAAATGTCAATCGTCTGATTGACTACAAGTTTCGACGATAAGCCTATTAGAGAGGACGTGATGCCGTGATTCCCGGAAAACCGCACCCAACCCCCAACGAAAAAATCTGGGTGGCAGCCTATACAGATGATAGGACGGAGTATGTAGAGCTGCGTACAGTCTGCCCCGACGGAAAAGCGCCGTATCAACGCCTGTGGCACAAAGAGCAGCCGCTCGGTATGGCGATTGCCGATTTTCTCTATGTCGATCTGCAACCGCTGGACGCACATATCCGGCAAATCGGGCAGTTGATCGAGCAGATTGATCGAGGGGATTGTGTGCAGGACTGCTTTGAGCGTGTATTTGAAGTTGAGCTGTTCTGGCTGCGGAAAACGCCGCTCTTTGCGCCGCTGACCGCCGAGATGGAGCGTCTGCGTCTGCGCTATGACCGTGGAGAACCGCACGGAACAGCACCACTGCAAGCGATGGCAGAGCGATATAAAACGCTGCAACATCAGCTTCAATTTGTATCCGACCAATGCTTCGCCGTAGAAGATACTGCGGATATGACGGCGCGCTATCTGGAACTGCTTGCAGCGAATCCAGCAAAAATGCTGCCGCTGAAATATGGAACACTGCAAGTAGAGGACGCAATAAAAGGCGGTAATATCTCTCTGCCCTACGATGATCTGTTGGAGTTCTATCTTTCGGGCGCAGAACTTGTGCTGCCGGAACAGTTTCATACCGAAGTCCTTTTGACGAAAACACTGGATGATCTGGCTGCGTTTTTGCTGGCGCGTTATGCGCGGGAAAATCTGCGCTATCGGAAGTGCAAATTCTGCGGACGCTATTTCGGCGTGGTGCGCAATTACAAATCCGAGTATTGCGACCGTTTGACGGTTCTACAAAAACGTGCAAGGACAGCGGTGCGCTGCGGCTCTATGAAAAACGCAAGCTGGAAAATCCGGCAGTCAAGGAATACAAACGCTCCTACAAGGCGCACAACGCCCGTATTCGCTATGGCCTGATGACCCGTGAGGAATTTCAAGCATGGTCAAAAGAAGCGCGCCAGAATCGCGACAGGTGCGTTGCTGGGGAACTGTCCTTAGAAGAATTTGTCGCTTGGCTGGACAGCGACAGACAATAAAACAATAGTTTGGGCGCTACGTCAACAACAAGACGCTCTATATGAACTTCAAGCGTGTAATGCGATCACTGGGGTTATCAGAGCTTCGGTTTCACGATCTCAGACACACATTCGCCGTGAACAGCCTGAAAGCCGGAGACGATATTAAAACCGTGCAGGAAAATCTGGGTCATGCAACTGCGTCATTCACGCTCAGCACCTACGCACACGCCACGCCCGGCATGAAACGCGAAAGTGCAAACCGCATGGGGCAGTATCTTCGCCGCATCCGCGAAAGCACAGAAGCAGCAAAATCCAGTGTGTGACATTCTATATCAAGTGGTCAGATTGGACTGCCTGAAACCGCCGTATAAAGGGTCAAAATAAGGGTCAGGCAGAATCAGCCGTTCGGATTCAACACTTTCCCATTTGAAATATACCGATTTTTCTGTGAATATACGAAAATCCCGAACACTTTCGTGTTCGGGATTGGTGGAGCAGAGCAGAGCTTAAACGAACACTCAGCCTCGTTATTCTCTACTGCGTTAACTGCGGATTCTATTGGGATCTGGATTGTATTTTTATTGCCGGAGAAGCTGAACACCAGCCGCAGATCATCGTCATAAGCATACACCGCGACCAGGAATGTGTCAAATAGGCGCGCTTGGTACTTCTTATCGTGAACATCGCCATCTCGGAACATCTCCAAGCCGGATATAATGTCATCGCGGCTGACAGTCACGATGTCTGCCCGAGCCGCTGCGATATTAGCTTTGATGGCAGCGCGCTCAGACTCCAGCTCGACCAGCCTGCTTTTCGTGGTTTCGGTGATGATGCCCTGCTCGATGGCGGACATGATGTTTTTTATGCCATGCTCCGTGCCGGCGAGTTGGTCTTCCAAAATGCCGACCTTGCTCTCGGCTTCCTTGCGCTCATTGTAGGCAACCGTGCTGTCGGCGATCCACTCGATAACATCGTCCTTCAGAGCATAGTCCTTGATGGCCTGGGCGACCTGCAGCTCAATTTCATCTCGGCGCACATTCTTTTTATCGCAGGTCTTTTCCGTTCGACGCTTCTGGCAGACGTAGTAGTAATGCAGGTTGCCGGAGCGTCCGGTGCCGGAGACGCCAGTCATGGGGCTTTTACAATGCCCGCAGAACAGCTTGCCGGTAAGCAGATAGTCACCATTGACGCGGTGACGCCCTTGCGGATTCTTCTTCGTGGTGATCACCTCCTGGACCTTGAAGTAAAGCTCGTCGCTGATAATCCTCGGGATGCCGCCCTCTTTGCGGACATCGCCGTAGATATAGATGCCGCGATACCGTTCGTTGGAAAGGATCTTCTGAAAGCTCGACCGCCCCCACGGGCGACCGTACGAGGTATTGATTCCCCGGGCATTCAGACTGGCCATGATATCAACGAAAGCCTCACCGCAGGAAACGCGAGTGAATATCTCCCGGATAACCGCAGCCTTCGGCTCGTCGATGGCATAGTGCAGCGTTTCGTCCGCTTTATAGCCGTAGGGCAGATGGCCGTTCGCCACCATGCAATTCGCGGCGTTGTCATACAGGCCGCGCTTGATGTCCTCGGCCATGTTCTCGGAATAGAACTGGTTGACATTCATCATCGAGCGGGCGGCGAAGCGTCCAGCTGCAGTATCGTCGAAATCCTCCTCCACATAGAGAACGCGAACGCCAAGATCCTGAAGTCGAGCTTCGTTGATCAGAGCCTCCAGCATATTGCGCCCCATGCGGTTAGACTTCCACGCGATTACATAGCGGAACTTCCCTTTTGCAGCGTCAGTCATCATGCGCTGGAAGTCACGGCGCTTGTCGGTGCGGCCAGAAACGGCGCGGTCGGCATAGGTGTCAATGATCCTGATGCCATACTCCGCCGCCAGCTCGTAGCCTTTTTCGAACTGCTGCTCTACGGAAATGTCCTTCTGGTTGTGGCTGCTGTACCGGCCGTAAAGAACGCCCGGCTCCTCGATTTCCAGTTTCTTGCCCCGCTTCGGCTTTGCCGGGTGCTTTGCAGTCTTTTTCGGCAACAGCGCCACCCCCCTTCTAACGATAGATTGCAGTAGTAGAATTTCAGAATTAGAAACAGATTACAGATACAGTCTCAGATACAGATACAGGTACAGAGACAGTGCGCGCACGATCGCGCGCACACGCACGCGCGCACGCGAGGTATCGGTACGGTATGGATACGGTATAGATACCCTATCCATAGGGTATCGGAATATAGGCTTAAATTAAGCGGACAGCTGTCCCGGTCGCGCAGATATTCATACCGAAAGGTGTGTAGCTTACCCCGACAACGGCATCCGCGCCAAGAGATGCCGCTTGTTGCAACAGGATTTCCGTCGCTCCATCGACACCAGCCTGCCAGCCGCGCTGCACACCCTTGTTCCCGCCGGGCATGACCATGACTTGCGCCGCCGATACGATGCCGAGATATTCGGAGACCGTGCGTCCTTCGACAGATAGTGTGGTCGTGATGATCATAAAATTACCTCCAATTTCCCATCATACAGCAACAAAATGTCGTTGTTTGTCAAAAGTGATTTTATTTCTTTTCGAGCAAAAGCGTGTGCATTTCTGTTACAATCCTTACATACACCACCGGCAAGAATATACGATTGGAGTTGATTAGATGCCATCAAGCAAGGAAGCAGCTGCGATACTTCGGATTGTGGAAAAACTGACTCAGGACGAAAAAAGACAAGCTATCAGTCTTCTTGCCGGTTGGCGAGATACTGGAGATAGTGAAGAGCCTCCGCTTTCTTCTCGGGAGAAAGTTGGAGAATAAGCGTCGTAAGCGCAATATCCATATCGTCCATAGGTCCGCCCTCTTTCGTGAGGGCGGACAATTCATTTGCGCAGTCCTCGGAAATATCCGACAGCAGATCGATGGGCATATCGTCCACGGCCGTGAGAAGATCTCCCAGAGACATCCCCATAGCTGTGGAAATCTTTTTGAGAGCCGGCAGAGATGGCGTTAGCGGAAGTCCGGTCTTAGGGTTCAAGTTTCTCTCCAGCATGGAAATATAGCCGTTTGACAGACCACAAATAGCCGCAAACTGGCGCTGCGACAAGTCGTGTTCTTTGCGATATTCCTTCACGAAATCACTGAGCGTCATGAGAATGTCCCCCTAAATTTGTTTAATACATTATACATTGAGGTGTGGCCGGTGTCAATGCGGCTGTGAAATTTATTGAACATTTTTTGTGTAACCCACTTGACATGCCTATGTGCTTAGTGTAGTATGTCTGTGTAATCGGTTGAACACTTCCGTCAACCAAGAAAGGAGGAAACGGCATGGGCTACAAGATTAAGGAACTGCGCGAAGCCATGAAAATGACGCAGGAAGAGCTGGCAGAGAAGAGCGGAGTAAGCCGTGGAACTATTTCTGCCCTTGAAAATGGCATCGACCGAACGACAACCTCGAAGACGCTGGTCAAACTTGCGCAGGCGCTCGATACCACCGTAGACCGTATTTTTTTTACCGAGGGTGTTTAATCGGATAAACAGTATGTGAGGAGGTGACCGCTTTGAGCAGCACTCGCTGTTGCAACGATTGCCCGATACCCCTCGAAGGTGAGCCGGTGGACGAAGTACATATCCGCACAGAAGACATTCCCGAGTTCATGCGGGACAACCTGGCCGCCGCGACGCTGGATCTAATCCACTCGATACTGCGCCAGCCGGGAGGCCGGGAGGCGCTGGACGCGAGGACTGCCGCCAGGCACGCGGCCAAAGCCGTGAAATGAAAGGAGCTGAAAGAATGGCATATTACCGGACTTGCCCGCTTTGCGGGAGCAATAATGACCCGGGTGAAGCCTGTGATTGCCGCGAAACGAAAAAAGAGGCCGCCCCGCTGCATCGGGAACGACCTCAGGCAAATGCTTACCCATTGCCAGTTTATCAACCGTTTTGCCCTAAGTCAAGGGCGAAGGAGGTGCGACCGTGGCTGAAGAGCTGAGAGAGCTGCGGCTTTCCAAGCAGATCCCCGCCAAGGACATGGTCGCTGTCGTGCAGCAGATTTATCCCAAGTACGACAAGACCGTCCAGAGCAAATGCGAAAACGGCGAGATTTACGGCGTAAGCCTGCGGCCGGATGCGATGGCTGCGCTCTACGCGCACTTCGCCCCAGAGGTCGTGGAGCAGCGAAAAGCCGCCAAGAAAGATGCGCACCGTCTGACCTGTCGTATCTCGGCAAGGCTTGAAACCGCCGACTACGAGGCGTTGCAACGGCTGATAGAGGCTGAGGGCTACGCCACCACACAGGACTGGCTGACCGCCACCGTCCGCCGCTACATCGCAGAGGCAGGTGAAACCGAATGAACTACGATCTGCCAGACCACCCCGTTATCCAAAACATGGAGCGCACCGGCTACCCCAATGGCAAAGAGCCGGAATATCCGCGCTGCCCCATCTGCGGTGAAGAGTGCGAGGACATCTACAAAGACAAAGATTTGAATATCGTCGGCTGCGATATCTGCATCAAGCAGTCTGACGCCTGGGAGGAGCCAGAGTGCTTCCCCGGAAAGGAGCATTGATGAAAGGACTGGTTATCACTACCGAAAACAAGATGCAGGTCAGGGAGTTCGGCGAGCCTGCCTATGAGACCATCGGAAAGGCTGTCGGCGGATGGATCGAGGTCGTACACCCGAAGGGCCTGCCCGATCCGTTCTGCATGGTTGTCAACGAAGAGGGTCTGCTGCTCGGCCTGCCGCTCAATTTGTTCGGCTGCATTCTCTATGATACCGTGCGCCACGGAAATCCCATTGTCGGAGACATCGTGATTCTCAAAGAAGGCTTCACCACGCCCGGCGAGAGAGACTTTATCGGGCTGGACGAGGACGACATCAAATTCCTCGGCGCAATGGCCGTCAGTCTGAGCGGCGGCGGCATCAAGTGGGAAAGCGAGGCGCGATAATGGCAAAGTTCTATTTTACCTACGGCACGGACGGTCAGCCGTTTTTCGGTGGCTGGACTGAGGTCGAAGCACCGGACGCTCACGCGGCCTGTGCCGCATTCCGCGCCTATCACCCCGATAAGACCGAGGGCTTAGTGAATTGCTCCAGCATCTATGACGAGGAGAAGTTCAAGCTGACCGGAATGTACCGGGAAAGCAATTTCGGTTTCCGGTGCCACGAAATCATCACTCTGCGG
>ENA-OROD01002746-OROD01002746.1-human-gut-metagenome-genome-assembly--contig:-NODE-2746-length-12460-cov-9.613462_pt1 | contig 12460 bp, 15 predicted proteins | sample MGYA00242123_ERZ509038 | MGnify/ENA primary metagenome ERZ509038 (study PRJEB26280, sample SAMEA2338719) | human gut metagenome | biome: human gut; feature: human-associated habitat; material: faeces... | reverse complement strand
GAGCATATCCTCTTTGATATGGGCAACGTGCTCATCCGGTTCGAGCCGAAGCAGTATGTGAAAAACGCCGGTTTGTCCGAGAGCGACCAGCAGCTCCTGCTGCGCGAGCTTTACGGCAGCATCGACTGGGTGCGGCTCGACCGCGGCACGCTGCTGCGCTTCTCGCATGAGAATCCGGACGTCAAGGCCCTTTATCAGGACTATCTTGGCGCGCCGCTGGGCGAAAAATCGCATCATCTGCTGCACACCGATCACTTCGGCTGGGAAATGCCGCCCAGAATGATTTGAAGAAGAATGGGGCGGAGTCGTTCCGCTTCCGCTGCGGTCACGTCTTCCTGCATGCTGGGACTTGTGGGAGAATCCCTGAAAAATGTTGCGCCTGAAACAGTCGGCGCAATCGCCGCCATGACATATCAGATCCTGTTGATTTCCGCAAACCGCTCCATGGGGGAAATCGGCACGGCGAAAAAGAGCGGGCCGCCGGAGAGGCCGCATCCGTTTTCTCCGCAGAGATAATCGCTCCCGCGCGAGGCGATCAGCTCGCTCAGATGCGCGTGCCGGATAGCCTGATCCAGCGCCTCCTGCGGGAAGGGACGGAACATGGACACATTGTCCCTGATGGAAGCGTTGAAAACAAACACGTTCTGCTGGATCACCGATATGATCTCATACAGGGACTCGGGCGCGATATCCCGCAGCTCGGCGTCGTCCACCAGAATGCTGCCGCGATAGTCCGGCGAACCTGCCATCAGCAGGTGCAGCAGCGTGGATTTTTCGCTGCCGCTGCCGCCGACGACCGCATAGGCCTTCCCTGCGCGAAAAGCTGAAAGATCTCCTTTTCCGCCTTGAAGGTCTTAACTACGGTAAAGCCGCTGAGACAGTCTGTCAGCGCGGCGAACCCCTCTCTGCTCGGCGGAGGCGGCGTGGACGGCTGCATCCATCGCGCGGCAGGGCCGGGGCTGCTGGCCGAGGAACACGGCTGCGAGACAGTGGCGTTTCCGCTGATCGCCTCTGCCATCGCGCTGGAGCTGGATCTGGATGAGACGAAGGATCTGATTTCCCGCGCGGGCTATGCGCTCAGCGCCAGCAGTAAGTTCGATGTTATTATTGAGTATTTCATCGAACGGCAGAGGTACGATATTTTTGCGATCAACGAAGCGCTGTTTGCCTTTGACCAGAGCCTTCTGGGCGCGTAAGGCTTCCGGCGGAAATGAAAGGAGCGGGTGTAGATGTACTATTCCGAGCTTGTCAGAAAAGCGTGCTGGATCATGTATGACGCACACAGGGAGGATGTGGATAAGGGCGGATACCCCTATGCGTTCCATCCTTTTTACCTGGCTGTGCAGATGGACGATGAAGAATCCGCCTGCGCGGCGCTGCTGCATGATGTGGTGGAGGATCACGGCGGCCGGTACTCATTCGACGGTCTGGCGCGCTCCGGCTTTCCGGAAACCGTTGTCCGCGCGCTTCGCCTGCTGACGCATACGGAAGGCGTTGCTTATATGGATTACGTCAGGGAGCTGGCGAAAGACCCCATTGCCCGAAAAGTCAAGATGGCAGACCTCCGGCATAACCTGGATGCCCGGCGGCTGAACGGCGCGCGGCCCGGAAAATACGGGCAGTATTTGCAGGCGCTCCAGTATCTGGAAAGTATGGAGTGAGGAATTCCGCACGGAAGCATGACTCGGACAAGTACCAGCTTGTTATGGGTTTTGCGGAATACTTTGGCGATCTGTCCCGCTCTTTGTATGGAGCGTGGGTCAATTCCGGCGGGCATGGAGACTGATCCGATGATGCGAAAAGGAAATGCCGCCGCAGAGAAACCTGCGGCCGGCGCGTTTAACCGGTAAAAAAAGCAGCCCCTGAAATCATTTGATTTCAGGGGCTGCCGTTTTATTGCATCCGCGCGCGGGCGGAAAAACTACTTGCGGCGGGGAGGCCGCCTGCCGCCCTTTGGCGCGCGCATTTCCCGCATGGCTTCATGCTCCCGCCGGATCTCATCGTGCAGGCGCAGCGATGTCCATGCCGCGTTTTCTTCCGTCACCACGGCTTTGAGCGCAATGCCGGTATGCCCGAGACGCAGCGTGTTCAGCAAAGCATCGAGCTGCGGTGCGGAAAGGCCGCAGAGTACGAGCATTTCATCGGAAAAGCTGCCTTCGGCGGGCTGCGGAGCGGGAGAGTAGCCCTCAAGTCCGCACAGCCAGCCAATCGGATGCCCGTATTCCGGGGGAGCGACCGTTCGTCCCCGGATCCCCAGCTTGACAAACGCGAAGCGGAGCGCCTGAAGCTTGCTCCGGTCGTTCAGGTTGTACAGCAGTGCCAGCGGCATGATGCGCTCCTCCTTATTCCTGTGCGGCTTTCTGCGCCATTACGGCGGGATCGACGCAGAAATAGGTGAATTCGCCGGTAGCCAGCAGCCGCCCGTCCTCGCCAAGGATGTCCACGTCCACAAGGCAGGTGGACTTGCCGCGGTGCCGCACGCGCGCATCGGCGCGAACAACGCCGTGTGTCTGGTTGCGCAGAAAATGCATGGAGCTGGTCTGCGTAACATAAAAGCGCCCATCGGTGTGGGCGGCGTAGCCGGTGGCGTTATCAGCCATGGTGTAGATAGCGCTGCCGTGTACCACGCCGTAGGGATTTTTGCTCTCGGGGCGGATCTCAAGCCGGAAAACGGCGTGATCCGTTTCTACGCGCTCGGGTTCGATGTGATTGTAAAATGAAAATGCGTTCTTTTCGTTCAGTTCCTCCGCCTGGCGGCGGATCTCGGTCTTGTCCATGATAACGGTCTCCTTGCGAAATGTCGCTGCGCCGATCATATCACAAACCGGCGCGGTTGACAACTGCTCAGCCGTGCAGCAGGTGAGAAAACTGTCCCAGCGCCGCCGAGATCCGGATGCCCTGCGGGCATACCTTTTCGCAGCTGCGGCAAGCGCGGCAGGACTGCGGCCGCCTGTTCTCCGGCAGGGCGGCGATGCGCTGCGCGGCGTCTTCGCCGTTGAGCTGTGCGTTGAACAGCGCGAGCAGCGCCGGAATATCCAGATTCTGCGGGCATTTTTCCACGCAATAGTGGCAGGCGGTGCAGGGTACGGCGGTGCGGCGGCACAGCTCCTGCGCAACGTTGAGCAGCGTTTCGCACTCCTGCGCGGAAAGCGGACGGCTTTCCGACATGGTGGCGATATTGCCGCGCAGCTGGTCAAGGTCCGACATTCCGGAAAGCACCATGCCGATCCCATCGATTCCCTGCAGGAAGCGGAACGCCCACGCGGGAATGCTTTCTTCGGGCCGCAGCGCGCGGAGCCTGGCTGCAAGGGAATCGTCCAGCGCGGCAAGCCGGCCGCCGCGTACCGGCTCCATTACCCAGATGGGAATGCCGCGCTCGCGCAGGAGCGCGACCTTGTCCTTCGCGCGCTGGAAGGTCCAGTCCATGTAGTTGAGCTGGATCTGGCAGAACTCCGCCTCGGGGAACGCTGCGAGAAAACGCATGACCGTTTCAAGGCTGCCGTGCGTGGAGAAGCCGAGGTGACGGATGCGGCCTGCGCGCTTCTGCGCGCGCAGAAAGTCGATAATACCGTATTTTGGGTCAAGGTAAGCGCCGATGGTATCGTTGCTGACGTTGTGGAAAAGATAAAAATCGAAATACTCCGTGCGGCAGCGTTCGAGCTGCGCGGCGAAGATCTCTTCCTTTCTGGCAAGGTTTTCCGCGCTGTAGCCGGGGAACTTGCTGGCAAGGCAGAAGCTTTCGCGCGGATAGGCGCTGAGAATGCGGCCCATCAGCGGCTCGGACTGCCCCTTGTGGTAAGCCCACGCCGTGTCGTAATAGTTTACGCCCGCTTCCATCGCGCAGCGGACGATCTCGGAGGCCTTCGCCTCATCGACCTGCCCGTCGTCGCCGTCCAGCGTGGGAAAACGCATACAGCCCAGACCGAGCGCGGAGAGCTGCAGGCCGTGGAAATCTTTGAATAGCATTATCACAAACCTCCTGAAAAGATGAAAAAAGTTGTATCTTTTGACAATTCCATTTTACAGGAAGCCTTGCTATAATGCAATCGTATTTGTGCATTTTTGCTTTTTGAGGGGAAACCTTATGATATATAAAGCTCTGGACACGGCACATGGCGCCGGCGGGCCGGCGATCGTTGCCATAGGCGGCGGAACAGGCCTCTCCACTATGCTGCGCGGACTGAAAAAATATACAGACCGGCTTACGGCGGTCGTGACGGTAGCGGACGATGGCGGAGGGAGCGGCGTGCTGCGCCGCGATATGGGCATTCTGCCGCCGGGCGATGTGCGCCAGTGTATGCAGGCGCTTGCGAATACCGAGCCGGTGATGGAAAAGCTGCTGGACTACCGCTTTCCCGAGGGGCTGCTGCGCGGGCAGTCGTTCGGCAATCTCCTGCTTGCCGCGCTCAACGGCATGGCGGGCAGCTTCGAGGAGGCGGTCGCCATGATGGGGCAGGTGCTGGCGATCTCCGGGCGCGTGCTGCCGGTGACGAATGCGGACGTGCAGCTGGAGGCTATCTTTGAAAACGGCGCGCGCGTGGTGGGCGAATCGAGTATCTTCAGCGCAAAAAAACAGCAGGACTGCCGCATCCACCATGTCCGGCTGCTGCCGGAGCATCCCAAGGCGCTGCCGGACGCGCTGCGTGCGATCGGAGAGGCGGACCTCATCCTGCTTGGCCCCGGCAGCCTTTATACCAGCGTGATTCCCAATCTTCTGGTGGACGGCGTGGCGGACGCGATCTGCGCTTCCCGCGCGCAGACCTTTTATATCTGCAATATCATGACGCAGGACGGCGAAACCGAAGGCTATACCGCGGCCGACCATCTGGAGGCGCTGCTGCGCCACGGCTGCAGCGGCCTGATCGACCTCTGCCTTGCCAACAGCGCCCCGCTCCCGCAGGAGATCGCCGCGCGCTACAGCGCCGAGGATGCAGAGCTTCTGCACATCGACCGGGAACGCATTGCCGCCCTTGGCATTGCGCTTGCGGAATATCCGCTGCTTTCCGGCGCGGGCGGCTACGCCCGCCACGACCCGGCGCTGCTGGCGCGCGCCGTTATGGAGCTTTACCGTGAACGCACGGTGCGTATTTACCGTGGCACACAGCAATACATTACGGAAGAACAGGAGGAAAAGCAATGCTGAACAACAAGGAATTCGTAAGGGAGATGCAGCTGCGGCGCGAGAGCGCGTGGATCAATCCGGACAGGCTGGACGCCGCGCAGGCGCTTACCGCGCTTCCGTTTACGCGCGCGGATGTGGATGATGCGGAGGCCCGTCTTGAGCGCTTTGCCCCCTTCATCAAAAAGGCGTTTCCGGAAACGGCGGAGGAGCGCGGCATCATCGAGTCTCCGCTCACGGAGATCCCGGCCATGCGCGCATGGCTGAACGAAAAAGAGAATGCAGGGATCGAGGGCCGCCTTTTCCTTAAGCGCGACTGCGACCTTGCCGTAGCCGGCAGCGTGAAGGCGCGCGGCGGATGCTATGAGGTTCTCAAGCACACGGAGGATCTGGCGCTGGCGCAGCACCTGGTGGAGCTGCGCGATGATTACAGCGTTTTTGCCGCGCACACCTTCCGCGACTTCTTCTCCCGCTACCAGCTCCACGTCGGGTCCACCGGCAATCTGGGGCTGAGCATCGGCATCATGGGCGCGGCGCTCGGCTATCGTGTCACGGTACACATGAGCGCGGAGGCGAAGCAGTGGAAGAAGGACCTGCTGCGGGAAAAAGGCGTGACGGTGCGCGAATACGCCGCCGATTATTCCCGCGCGGTGGAGGAAGGTCGCGCGCTTGCCGCGCGCGACCCGATGAGCTACTTTGTGGATGATGAGAAGTCGCGCGATCTGTTTTTCGGTTACGCCGTGGCGGCGCGGCGGCTTAAGGAACAGCTGCGCCGGCAGGAAATTATCGTGAACGAAGAGCATCCGCTCATCGTTTACATCCCGTGCGGGGTCGGCGGTGCGCCGGGCGGAATCTGCTTTGGCCTCAAGCAGGAATTTGGCAGCAATGTGCGCGTGTTCTTCGTTGAGCCGCTGGACGCGCCCTGTATGCTGCTGGGGCTTTCGAGCGGCCTGCAGGATCAGATCTGCGTGCAGGATATCGGCCTGAGCGGCCGGACTGCGGCGGATGGGCTTGCTGTCAGCCGTCCGTCCGGATTTGTAGGGGCGGCGGTGCGCCAGCTGGTCGAGGGCGGCTTTACCGTTGCCGACGAGCATCTCTTCTCTTATCTGCGCGCCCTGCACGAGACGGAAGACCTGTTTGCCGAGCCTTCCGCCTGCGCCGGATTCATCGGTGCGGCCAGGGTCTCCGGCATGGCCGATTACCTTGCGCAGAGCGGGCTTGCGCAAACGCTTGCCGGCGCTGTACACATTGTCTGGGCGACGGGCGGCGCGCTCGTGCCGCAGGCGGAGCGCGAAAAATACCTTTGAGCGCGGCTGCGGATATCAATGAAAAGGGGCTTCACGCGAATTGCGTGAAGCCCCTTTTTTCGGTCGGTCACCGCCTGTTCTTTGCGTGTTCGCAGATCGCTTCGTAGGTCTGCTGGCTGATGTCGTGTTCGATCTTGCAGGCGTCAGCCTCTGCTGTTTCCTGGTCTACGCCGAGAGCAACGAGGAACTGCGTGAGCGTGTGGTGGCGGTCGAGCATCTTGGCGGCGATCGCCATGCCGCGATCCGTCAGAGTGATCAGCCCGTCCCGATCCATCTCGATATAGCCGTTTTCACGGAGACGCTTGGTCGCATAGGTGACGCTGGGTTTTGTTACGCCCAAATGCTCCGCTACATCAACGGAACGGATATACCCGCGCTGCTCCTTCATCATCAGCATGGATTCCAGATAGTCCTCGGATGCCTTTTGAATTTTCATGGACGTTTTTACCAACTTCCCGTTAGAATACCTACATAGGTTAACACACTCTAACTAAAAATGCAAGGGTGAAAAAATATTTCGCAAAACCACTTGACAAAATATGTTAGATGGATTAAACTTTCGAGCGAAAGTTAAATGAGACTAACCAAAGAGAAGAGAACGATCAGTACGCGAGCCGCTTTTTTCGGCCGGTAAGTTCGCTCGAACTAACCAAGAGCAGGAGGAATGAACAATGATGCCGCTGACACTGGCAAATGTCGGAGAGGAAAACCTGATCCTGCGGGTCGGGGGCAGCCCCGAGGTACGCAAGCATCTGGAGGATCTGGGCTTTGTCGCCGGCGGAACGGTGAGCGTTGTTTCCTCGCTTGGCGGCAATGTGATCGTCAAGGTCAAGGAAGCCCGCGTGGCCATCAGCGAAGAGATGGCACGGAAAATTATGATCTGATAATTTATAACAGAAGGAGAGAGACTATGAAAACACTGCGTGAAGCCAGGATCGGCGAGACCGTTAAGGTCGTTAAGCTCCATGGCGAGGGTCCAGTCAAGCGCCGTATCATGGACATGGGGATCACCAAAGGCAGCGAGGTTTACGTCCGTAAGGTAGCCCCTCTGGGCGATCCAATGGAGGTCACCGTGCGCGGCTATGAGCTGTCGCTGCGCAAGGCGGACACCGAAATGATCGAAGTGGAATAATTTATTTGTACATAGGTTAGGGTTACTTAACCAGAAGGAGCAGTAACATGGAAAAGCAGATCAAAATTGCCCTTGCGGGCAACCCCAACTGCGGTAAAACGACGCTGTTCAACGCGCTGACCGGCTCCAACCAGTTCGTCGGCAACTGGCCGGGCGTTACCGTGGAGAAGAAGGAAGGCAGGCTCAAGAAGCACGATGATGTGATCATCATGGACCTTCCCGGCATTTACTCTCTTTCCCCCTATACGCTGGAGGAAGTCGTTGCCCGTAACTACCTGATCACGGAGCGCCCCGATGCGATCCTGAATATCATCGACGGCACGAACCTCGAGCGCAACCTGTATCTCACCACGCAGCTCACCGAGCTGGGCATTCCCGTGGTCATCGCCATCAACATGATGGACGTTGTCCGCAAAAATGGCGATGAGATCAACGTCAAGGAGCTTTCCCGCGAGCTTGGCTGCGAGATCGTTGAGATCTCCGCCCTCAAGGGCGACGGCGTGATGGAGGCTGCCGAGGCGGCCATCCGCGCGGCAGGCGGCGCTAAGACCGTGCCGATGCACACGTTCTCCGGCCCGGTGGAACACGCCATCGCGCATATCGAAGAGGCGGCCGTTCACGGCCTGCCCGAGGAGCAGCAGCGCTGGTACGCCATCAAGATCTTTGAGCGCGACGACAAGGTGCTTGCGCAGCTCAAGGTTCCCGCCGAGACAATGGATCACATTGAAGAGGACATCAAGGCGGCGGAGACCGAACTGGACGACGATGCCGAGAGCATCATCACCAACGAGCGCTACGTTTACATTGCGCAGCTGATGAAGGGCTGCTACAAGAAGAAAAACAAGGGCGGCCTTTCCGCCTCCGATAAGATCGATAAGATCGTCACCAACCGCTGGCTGGGCCTGCCCATCTTCGCAATCGTCATATATCTGGTTTACTGGGTCGCCATGGTCGGCGTGGGCGCGCCCGCGACCGACTGGGCGAACGACGGCCTGTTCGGCGACGGCTGGCACCTGTTCGGCATCGGCGCCGCCGAGTACACCGAGGCAGCCGACAACTACACCGCCGCCGGGGAAGCGGTGAGCGGCTTCTATGAGCTGGACACCGAAGCCGATGGCTTCGACGCTGACGCCGCTCTCGCGGACATGAAGGCCGTTCAGCCCGCCGAGGATTCTGTAGTGATCGGCGTTGAGGACGAGGAGACGCTCGCCATCAACGATATGACCGTCTACTATTCCGCTATTCCCAAGGATGCTGATGAGGACTCCACCGTCCCCATGACCTATGTGGACGCCGTCAGCTACTTTGAAGAGAACGGCTTTGACGAGCCTGACCCGGCCGGCTACGGCGTGTGGGTCCCCGGCGTGCCTGTTCTGATCGGCAATGCGCTGGAATCCGCAGGCACTGCCGAGTGGCTGCACAATCTGATCATCGACGGTATTGTCGCCGGCGTTGGCGCAGTGCTTGGCTTCGTGCCGCAGATGCTCGTGCTGTTCCTGATGCTCGCTTTCCTTGAGGCCTGCGGCTACATGGCCCGTATCGCCTTCGTACTCGACCGTGTCTTTCGCAAGTTCGGCCTGTCCGGCAAGTCCTTCATCCCGATGCTCATCGGCACCGGCTGCGGCATTCCGGGCATCATGGCCTCCCGTACCATTGAAAACGAGCGCGACCGCCGCATGACGATCATGACCACGACCTTCATCCCCTGCGGCGCGAAGGTACCCTTCATCTCCATGGTGGCCGGCGCGATCTTCGGCGGCGCCGCATGGGTCGCTACCTCCGCTTACTTCGTCGGTATGGCCGCCATCATCATCTCCGGCATTATGCTGAAAAAGACGAAGATGTTCTCCGGCGACCCGGCTCCCTTCGTTATGGAGCTGCCCGCTTACCACTGGCCGACCGTCGGCAATGTCCTCCGCTCCATGTGGGAGCGCGGCTGGTCGTTTATCAAGAAGGCCGGCACCATCATCCTGCTCTCCACCATCTTTGTCTGGTTCACCACCTACTTTGGCTGGGTGGACGGCACGTTCCAGATGCTCTCTGAAGAGCAGATCGACGCCTCCATCCTCGCCAGGATCGGCAGAGGCATCGCATGGATCTTTGCGCCTCTCGGCTGGGGCAACTGGCAGGCGGCTGTCGCCTCTATCACCGGCCTTGTCGCCAAGGAGAACATCGTCGGTACCATGGGCATTTTGTATCCCGATGGTTGGAGCGAGATCGGCGCGGCCTTCACGCAGATCAGCGGCTATTCCTTCCTCGTGTTCAACCTGCTGTGCGCTCCCTGCTTCGCGGCCATCGGCGCGATCAAGCGCGAGATGAACAACGCCAGGTGGACGTGGTTCGCCATCGGCTATCAGTGTGGCTTCGCCTATGCGATCGCCCTGATGATCAACCAGTTCGGCAAGGCCTTTACGGGCGAGATGAATGTCATTGGTCTCATCGCCGCCATCGCAGTTCTGGCAGCTATCGTCTATATGCTCTTCAAGCCCTATCAGGAAGCTACGAAGCTGAGCGCCAGGGTTTGATAACCGCTTATCATCAGTTTTTTCTCAAAGGAGTGATCTTTCATGTTGAACTGGTTGACCGCAAACCTTTCGACGATCATCGTCTCTGCCATTTTACTTGCCATAGTCATCCTTATCTCCACCTACCTCATCCGGCAGAAGAAGGCGGGAAAGAGCTCCTGCGGCGGGAACTGCGCGCACTGCGCCATGCACGGCGGGTGCCACTCCGGGCCGCAAACATAACCTGAGAGGCGCGGGCGACCGCGCCTCTCCTCCCTTATGATGCAGCGCCCGCTTCCGGCGGGCGGAAAGGATGCGATTCCATGTTTGAAACCACGATAAAGATCAGCGGTATGATGTGCGGCATGTGCGAAGCGCACGTCAACGACGCCGTCCGCAGGGCGGTTCCCGTAAAGAAGGTGTCCTCCTCTCATGCGAAAGGAGAGACGGTCATCCTCAGCGAACAGCAGCCTGATGAGCAGGCGCTGCGCGCCGCGATCAGTGAAACAGGCTACGATGTGCTTTCCGTCAGCACAAAGCCTTATGAAAAGCGCAGGCTGTTTGGACTTCTGAAAAAGTAAAAAACGAACAGCCGGAAAGGAGGAACGCGGCCCAATGGGCTGCGTTCCTCCTCTTTTGCTATTCCGCCGCGCCGCGCTTTCTGCGGCGGGCGCAGCTTTTCAGATAATCGACAAACTTCTGCTCCATGGGGCTGAAGCGGCGGGTGCGCAGGGTAATGAGATAGATATCGCGCTTGAGCGCGCTGCGATCCATTTCAAATGCCAGCAGCGCGCCGCCGTCGATTTCTCCCCTTACGGCCAGCGCCGACAGGACCGATACGCCTACCCCGCCTGCGACCATCCGCTTGATCGCCTCGGGATCGTCTACGCGGGCGACGATGTCCAGAGCCTCGGGCGGGAAGGAGATGCTGCGCAGATAGTTTTGCAGGCTGCGATCCGTGCCGGATCCTGCCTCGCGCGAGATCATGGGGCAGGAGAGCAGCTCACGCCCGTAAACGCCCTTTTCCAGCAAGGCGCGGTAATGCGGCGTGTTCGGCGCCGCCAGCACGAGCTTGTCCTCCGCAAGGGGAAAGTAGTCTACAAGCTCAGGCTCGCTGACCGCGCCGACAAAGCCGACGGCGATCTGGCCGGATTTCAGCATCCGGTGCACCTGCTCGCTGTCGCCGCGACGCAGGGAATAACGGAACTCCGGCTCGCGCTTCAAAAACGCGGCGAGGTAGCCCGGCACCAGATATTGCCCCGGCACGGTGGACGCGCCGAGCGCGACCACGGGGGCGCTGTCCGCGTCGGAGAACAGCGTGCGCAGCGCGGCGCAGTCATTCAGAATGCGCCTTGCGATGGGGTAGACCTGTTCGCCCTCCTTCGTCAAGCGAACATGGCGGCGGTTGGAGCGCACGAACAGCTCCTTGCCGAGCGCCTGCTCTAAAAGAGAAATGTGCGCGCTCACGGTGGACTGGTTGAAGAACAGCTCCTCTGCCGCACGGGTGAAGCCGCCGTATTCCACAACGGCGACAAAAATTTCAAGCTGCTTGAGGCTGATATCGTTCATAAGACGGGTTTCCTCCGGAATGTCGTTCTACTTTGAAAAGAATAATATGAGAGGACGAAAAAAGCAAGGCGTTTCATCGCTTTTTTCAATGATAAACTGTATTTTATGAAATACAGGAGATGGATCGTGCGCTCTTGCAATTTGCGGGGGAGTTTGGTATCATGGCAGGCAGAACAAAAGAAAAACGGCGGTGATGATAAGATGAAAACAGCGCTTGTGACGGACGGAAAATACCGCTCGTCCATCGCGGCGGTGCGTGCGCTGCACCGCGCGGGCTACCGCGTGGTCGTGACGCAGACAAGGGCGGACGTCAAGAGCGCACCCGCAGTGTCGGTGTCGAAGTCCTGCGATGATTTCCGCTGGATCGACGGCGCGTGCGCGGATGCGGATTACGCCGAAAAGCTGCTGAGCGTACTCAAAGAGTATGAGCATCCGGTGCTATTTTGCGTCGGCGCGGTGACGCTCAACACCGTCGCCGCCCGTCGGGAGGAGTTTGCCGCGCTGGCGAACTTCCTCATCGCGCCGAAGGAGACGCTCGACGCGCTCAACGACAAGGAGAGCGTGCATCAGCGCGCGCTGGAGCTTGGCATTCCTGTGCCGCGCGAGTACGACGGCACGCCGGAGAGCTATCCCGTCGTCGTCAAGCCGCACTGCGGCGAGAAATTCGGCCTCAAGGCCGCCGACCGCTACGCCGTGGCGAACAACGAGGCGGAATTCGACGCCATCATGGAAAAGATGCAGCGCTACGACCCGAGCCCCATCGTGCAGCAGAAGATCACGGGCGCGGGCGCGGGCGTGAGCCTGTTGCTCGGCCGCGAGAGCGAGCTGC
>ENA-OROD01002741-OROD01002741.1-human-gut-metagenome-genome-assembly--contig:-NODE-2741-length-12474-cov-3.438602_pt1 | contig 12474 bp, 9 predicted proteins | sample MGYA00242123_ERZ509038 | MGnify/ENA primary metagenome ERZ509038 (study PRJEB26280, sample SAMEA2338719) | human gut metagenome | biome: human gut; feature: human-associated habitat; material: faeces... | reverse complement strand
CCGGAGGGTGGGAGCTCCGCTCCGAGCGGTTCAAAGGCGGCTCCTCGCCCAAACACATCACCACCCTCGACAACCGTTCCGACACGGTGATCGCTTTCGAGGGATTTATGGATTTTCTCGCTTATCTCTCGCTGAAACATCCCGAACGACTGCACATCGACGCCGCGGTTCTAAACTCGGTCGTCAACCTGCCCAAAGCCGTACCGTTTCTCTCCCGGCATCCGGTGATTCACGCCTTCTTCGACAACGACGAGGCAGGGCGTAAAACGACCGCCGATCTGATCCGTCTTTGCCCCCGCAGCGAGGTAATCGACCAAAGGTATTTTTACAGCGGGCACAAGGACGTAAACGATTATCTGATCGCCCGCATAAAAGGCCATGCGGAAAAACTTCCAGCCACAAAAAACATCTCCGAAACAAAGGCTGTTCAGGCTCTTCGGAATAATCTGCAAGCCCTGAAAGCGGAAACGGCGGAAATTGAACCACCGCGTCGGAAAGGGGTAAAGATTTAAGGAAGGCAAGGTTGTGTTTTCGTAAACGAAAACTCCGCCTTCCCCGCTGGCCGGCGTAAAATCCCGATGGTCTGAACAAAAAAATGCTTACAACCCACTTATCATGGAAACACCGAAAAAAACATACAGCAAACAGGGCGGTCGGCCGAAAGTCGGCATCGGCCGCATCCGCAAATACGTCGTCAGCACGCGGCTCAGTCCCGAGCGGAAACTCCGCTTTTCGGCCCTCTGCCGCGAAGCAGGACAACCGCCAGCCGAAGTCCTGCGCCAGCTGATCGACCGAGGAACGGTAAGAGCACGGATCACCCGCGAACAACTGGATTTCATGGCCCAACTGAAAGGCGTCGCCCGAAATCTGAACCAGCTGACCCGGCTGGCCAATGTCAAAGGTCTGGCGGCTGTCAGGGCACGGCATGCGGCGATCGTCACGGCTATCGAAAAACTCCTGAAGCAGATATGCGATGGTCGGTAAGGTAATATCCGCTTCGTCCTTTTCGGGGACGGTGGGTTATGTGATGAAAGAGGAATCCCGGATACTGGAAGCCGAAGGCATTATGCCTCCGGAAGTAAAGGATATGGTGCAGGACTTCAAAGACCAGACCTTATTGAATCCGCGGCTGAAAAACACCGTCGGGCATATCTCGCTGTCTTTTTCACCCAAGGACGCTCCGCGGATGACCGACGCCCTGATGACGCAGATCGCAAAGGAGTATATGCAAAAGATGGGCATCACCGATACGCAGTATCTATTGGTGCGCCATCTCGACCAGCCCCATCCGCACTGCCATCTGGTCTACAACCGGGTCGGGAACAACGGGCAGACCATTTCGGACAAGAACATCAAGATCCGCAACGCCAAGGTCTGCCGGGAGCTGACCGAGAAATACGGGCTATACCTCGCACCGGGTAAAGAGGAAGTGCGTCGGGAACAGCTGCGCGAACCGGACAAGAGCCAATACGAAATCTACGATGCGATCGAAGGCAGCCTGCCCAAGTGCAAAAACTGGAACGAGCTGGAACGTAAGTTAAAAGATCAAGGTATTACGATGCGCTACAAATATTGCGGAAATACCGACCGCAAACAAGGGGTTTTGTTCTCGAAAAACGGCTTCGAGTTCTCCGGCTCGAAGATCGACAGGGCATTCAGCTTTACGAAACTCGACAACCGGTTCACCCACCTGCAACAGCAGGCGCTGCATCGGGCCGAGCTCCTCGGAAACCTCTCGGCGGCGGCAGGCAATTACCGTTCGGCATTTGCAGGGCTGTTCGGCGATATGGGTAGCGGCGGCACGCGCGAAGAACCGCCGTCGGTAAACCTCGGAAAGGCAGGCGGGATTCCGCTGCCGCCGGCCAGTTCGCCCGTCGGAGTGTCCGCCGAGCAGTTACAGCGCAAGCCGGGAGAAAGTCCCGAAGAGCATATAGCACGAATCACGGCACTGCTCGATGCCGCTGCTGCAGCGATGGCCATAGCCGCAATGGAACGTCGCCGCAGGCTCGAAGAACAGAAAAGAAGAGCCAAAATGAAAATATAACCTTAAAACCGGAAAGCCATGAACGACAAAAATAAGATCGACCTCTCGATTGAGATGTACGAAGACCTCAAGGAAACACTTGTCAAAGCCATTAAAAACGCCAAAGCAGGCGGCGTAGGGAACGCAGGTTGGGAGAATACGCAGCTGGAACGGATCGAACGGCTGATAGAGGCCGCGGAACGCTCGCAAGGGCAGATCGCACAGCAGCTCGAACAACTGCAACGGAATACGGCCTTGTCCGGAGCAAAAACCGAGCAGATGCAGGAATTTACCGACAGATACAACGCGTTGCTGGCGCAGTTAGCGGGGAGACTGGAGGTGATCGACAAGGAGAACCGAACAATAATTACTGAAATTCTAAATTTCAAAAAGTCTCTATCCGAGTTCAAAAACGAAGTTGATACGACAAAGTTCGAAAAATTATCCAACCATACATTATGGGAAATGAAAACCCAGATACGCTATCTCAAACAACCACCTATTGTTCTGAGAACGATCGTATTTCTAACAGTATTATCAATTCTAACAATATTGGCAACCGGGTATTTATATAGAGATCGGAACGAATGGCGGGGCGAAGCTACATATTGGTATAAACAGAACGACCAATATAAAACGACACAGACTAATAAAAAATAAAAACATTTTTTATTACTGGTAAATTTTGTATCTTTGCCACGCAAAGGTTCGGAAAGAAGGCCATATAGCCTCCGACCGATTAAAAGGGAATGCCGTGAAAGTCGGCAACAGTTCCCGCTGCTGTAAGTTCCTGCCCAGAAACGGGCACATGAGGGATCGACAATCTCAGCCACTGGTGAAAACCGGGAAGGCGTCGTAACCGGAATAAGTCAGAAGACCTGCCTTGCATGACAGATTGGTTTCGCAGCCTGCGGAGAATGGGCGTGAATTGATAATGCATGTAAAGCACTTTTCCATTTTGTTTCGTTGCATTACGGCTGTGGAATCAATGGTTACCGAACAAACTATTGATACCAAGCGCATAATGAAGCAATTCTACCTTTCGATCCTATGTCTCACATTTATTGCGGGGGGGGGAATTTCCACAGCAGTTCAGGCATCCGATAAAGCCGATTCCACCACGAACTGGCGTTACGTCGGAAAACTGGACAGTATCCAGAACATCAACGAGGTCGTCATCGACGGCACCCCCGTCATCCCCAAATACCGCGAAGTCATCCCCGCACAGGTCCTCAAAGACGTCGATCTGCAACGGCTGAACAGTTTTTCGGTGGCCGACGCCATCCGCTTATTTTGCCGGCGTGCAACTCAAAGACTACGGCGGCGTAGGCGGTCTGAAAACCGTCAACATCCGCTCGATGGGCACCAACCACATGGCGGTCTTCTACGACGGAATCCAGTTGGGTAACGCCCAGAACGGGCAGGTCGATCTGGGGCGCTTCTCGCTGGACGACGTGGAGGAAATATCGCTCTATAACGGACAGAAGAGTGACATTTTCCAGTCGGCCAAGGATTTCGGAGCCTCGGGAACCATCTACATCACTACGCGGCGTCCCCGCTTCGAGGAGGGCAAACGGGCTAATTTCAAGGCCACGATGAAGACCGGCTCGTTCGGGCTCATCAATCCCTCGATGCGCTACGAGTATAAGATCTCCGACGCCGTCAGCTCGTCGTTCAGCGGCGAGTGGATCAATGCCACCGGCCGGTACAAATTCCGCTACCGCCGCCGCAACACGCTGGGCGAGATCGCCTACGACACAACGGCCTACCGACAGAACGGCGACATCAACGCTACGCGCATGGAGGCCGGACTCCACGGCAAGATGGCCGACGGACAATGGACCGTGCGGGCCTACACCTACAACTCCGAACGCGGCATCCCGGGAGCCATCGTCAACAACGTCTTTCGCCATGGTGAGCGGCTGTGGGACACCAACTCGTTCATCCAGGGAACGCTGACCAACCGCTGGTCGAAGAAATTCCGCACGCTGTTCAACACCAAGTACGCCGCCGACTACACCCATTACGAGAATCAAGACGCCAAGTTGATCCAAACCAAGAACACCTACAAGCAGAAGGAGTTCTATTTCTCGTGCGCTAATCTCTACAACATCTTCGAACACTGGGAGGTGTCGCTGGCCTATGACTTCCAATGGAATACGCTCGACGCCACTTTTTACATGCCCACAGAAAGCGATGGCACCTTCCCCTTTCCGACGCGCTATACCCATATGGCCGCATTGGCCACGGCATTTGAATGGGGACGGTTGAAGATGCAGGCCAGCGTGCTGGGTTACTTTGTCCACGAAAAGGTCGAGCGCTTCGAAGCCCGGCCAGACAAGGCTGTGGCTACCCCGGCGTTCTTCGGATCGTTCAAAGTGCTGAAAAACCACGACCTCTCTGTACGCGCCTTCTACAAACGGATGTTCCGTATGCCGACCTTCAACGACCTCTACTATACGGACATGGGCAACGCCTTCCTCAAGCCCGAATATGCCGAACAATTCAACGTCGGCCTGAAATACACGCGCAATTTTGAGAAATCGCCTTTCATGCGGATGCTCGACGTTTCGGTCGACGCCTACTACAACAAAATCACAGATAAAATCATCGCCTATCCCAAGGGACAGCAGTTCCGCTGGACGATGCTCAATCTGGGCGAAGTGGAGATCAAGGGCGTGGACGCCGTGCTGAACGCCCTGTTCACGCTCGGCAAGCTGGAGGTGACGACCAAGTTCCAGTACACCTATCAGAAGGCCATCGACATCACCGACCCGGCCGACACCTACTACCGTGACCAGATTCCCTACATCCCCTGGCACAGCGGCTCGGCCATCCTCGCGCTGTTCTACAAGGGGTGGGGGCTCAATTACAGCTTCATCTACACGGGCCAGCGCTACAACCAGCAGGAGAACATCCCGCGCAACCACACCCAGCCGTGGTACACGAGCGACCTCTCGCTGCAAAAGACTTTCAAGATCCGCACCCGAACCCTCAAGGCCACGGCCGAGGTTAACAATCTTTTCGGACAGGATTACGACGTGGTGCTCAACTATCCGATGCCGAAGACCAACTTCCGGTTCGTCGTCAGCGTCGATCTCTAACCTCCGCGAGCCATGAAAAGGTATCTCTTCATCGTTTTGGCCGGCTGCTGCCTCGCCGCCGGCTGCCGGAAGATCGAACTGGTGAACCCCACCGAGTATGAGGTGTTGCCGTTCGGGGAGGATCCCGACGCCGATCCGATCGGCATGTATCTCCTGAACGAAGGCAACATGGGCAGCAACAAGGCGGACATCGACTACCTCGACTACCGTACGGCGGTCTATGCCCGGGGTATCTATGCAGAAAAAAATCCCAATGTCGTCAAGGAATTGGGCGACGTGGGCAACGACATCCAGGTTTACGACGGACGGCTGTTCGCCGTCATCAATTGTTCGCACAAGGTCGAGGTGATGGACGCCTACACGGCGCGGCGCATCACGCAGATCGACATTCCAAACTGCCGCTACATCCGGTTCAAGGGCAAATATGCCTACGTTAGCGCGTATGTCGGGCCCGTGGCGATGGATCCCAACGCCCAAAAGGGCGCGGTCTTCAAGGTGGATCTCGACACCTATAAGATCGTCGGCCAGGTGACCGTGGGTTACCAGCCCGATGAACTGGCCATCATCGGCGGACGCGCCTACGTCGCCAATTCGGGCGGTTACCGCGCCCCGAACTACGACTCGACGGTCTCGGTCATCGAACTGGAAACCATGCGCCAAATGTACAAGATCGACGTAGCGATCAACCTCAGCCGCATCAAAGCCGACGCCTACGGCAACCTGTGGGTCTCCTCGCGGGGCAACTACGACGACGTTCCGTCGAACCTCTACCGGCTGGAACCCAACGGCGGACGTTACCAGGTGGCCGAGGCGATGAACATTCCGGCTTCGAACATGATCATCTCCGGGGATTCCCTTTATGTCTACAGTGTCGAGTACAGCAACCAGACCTCGAAAAACACGGTAACCTACGCCATCATCGACGTCAAGAAAAAGCGTGTCGTATCGCGCAAATTCATCACCGACGGCACAGAGCTCGATATCGTGATTCCCTACGGCATTGCCATCCACCCCCGAAACGGCGACATCTATGTCACCGACGCCAAGAACTACGTTTCGAGCGGCGTATTGCACTGTTATTCGCGCGAAGGCGTCCACAAATGGAGTGTCCGCACGGGCGATATCCCCGCACACATGGTTTTTCTCGAACGCAAACAGACTCGGCAATGAAAAAGATATTCGCCATCCTGCTGTCGGCCCTCGCGCTCGGCGGCTGTGAAAACGACGGCATCCCCTATGTGAGCCTCGGGCTGGACGACCTTTACAAGGTCGCCCGCATGCAGACCGTCGATCTCAAACCCGCCTTCACGGGCGAAAGTTACCGCTGGACGGTTAAGACCGCCTCGGGAGCCGATTCGCTGCTCTCGGAAGAGAAGGACTACATCTTCCTGATGCAATACCCGGGCACCTATGACGTAACGTTCCAAATCTTCGACCCCGTCAATCCGATCGTGCACCGGATGACCTTTTACGTGGTCGAAGAGGAGGTAGAGTACAGTCCCTACATATCTACGGTCTACGAATACTGCCCGGCTCCGGGACAGTTCGTGAACGCGATGCCCGAATATCGGGAGGGCGACACGGCGGAGACCATGCGGCAGAAGGCCGAGGAGGCCATCGCCGGAAAGATGCAGAGCGGTGTTTCTCTCGGCGCATACGGCGGTTACATCACGTTCGGATTCGACCATACGGTCGTAAACGTTCCGGGCGAATACGACATCCGCATCGACGGCAACTCGTTCAACAGCGCAGCTCATCCGGGCGTCGACGGAGGCAGTTCGGAACCGGGTATCATCATGGTCATGTTCGACGAGAACCAAAACGGCAAGCCTGACGACAAGTGGTACGAGATCGACAAGAATCCGTGGTACACGGATGAGGCGGCTACCTACGGTTATGAGATCACCTATCATCGTCCCGCCCCCGACCATGTCCCGACGCCCGGCGAAGGAAACGACAGCGCCCTGACCGATATGACCTACATCAAATGGGAGGATAATCGAGGACAAACCGACTATGTCTACAAAAACAAGTTCCACGACCAGGACTACTATCCTAAGTGGATCGACGCCGACGAAATGACGTTCCGAGGCACGCTGCTGCCCAAGAACGCCGTGGATGTCTCAGGCAACGGCTCCTATTACCTGCAATACATGTTCAAATACGGCGCCTATGCAGACAACTATCCCAACGAGGCCAAGGACGAAAACGGCAACTATTACAACGGCTTCGACATCGGATGGGCCGTGGATCCCGAGACCCGCGAACCGGTGCACCTGCCGGGGGTCGACTTTATCCGCGTCTACACCGCCCTAAACCAGTACTGCGGCTGGATCGGCGAGACCTCCACTGAAATTTTCATGGCCCGCGACATGCATATCTACGTGCGGCCCGACCAACACCAATAAAATAGAGATTTCACACTATGAAAATGAAAAAACTGCTGTTGCTGCCTGCGTTGCTGCTGACGCTGAGCGTCGGGAATGTCGCCTGCTCCTACCACAACGACGACAACCCCAACGAATACCCCGATCCCCAACCGGAGCCGGAACCCGAACCGGAGCCCGGACCCGACATTAACCAAAAATACCTCGAAGCTGCGTATACCTCTAACTGTTTTATGGTCAAGCCGGGACAGTCGGTCGACATCCCGATACTGAAAGCCTTTGCCATGTGGAACCTCTACGCCGAATGGCTGGGTGAAACTGATCTCATGGGACTGACACCCGAACCGGTTCTGCTTTGGCAGGATCTGCCGGGTTTGATCACGAACGTCGGACTGATTCCTGGACAACAAGCCGAAGAGGGTTCCATCGCCGTATCGACGGCCGACAAGGTGGGCAATGCAGTAATCGGCATCCGCATCGGCGGTGCAATCCGCTGGAGCTGGCATGTTTGGGTGACACGCTACGATCCGGATGCGGAATTGGTAGCTTACGGCAAAATCTACACATGGGACAATAACGGCGACGGAGTTGTAGATTATACTTTTATGGATCGCAACCTCGGAGCCACGATCGACAAGGCGATCATAGAAAATACTGCCGCTGACTCATTGGCCGCTTGCGGACTGATGTACCAATGGGGGCGCAAGGATCCTTTCCCCGGAGACCACGACTTTCGCCGTTCCAACAGTACCGATTACAACTATTTCGAAAGCAAACCGATCTACGACACTTCGGGAACGTTGCTTACCGAAGGAAGTGCCACTGGAGGTACGGGTATCCGCTCCGTTAAGACGGATACGGATCTCACGCGGACGGGGCTCGCCAAATCCATTCTTGAACCGATGACCGTTCTGCTCGGCGCCGAAGGGTACAGCGATTGGTATTGCAGCAGTAAACCCACAGAAATCAAAAAATGCGACACGCTGTGGTGCGGCACACGGGGCAAAACGCCATTCGATCCCTGCCCCGAGGGGTGGCGTGTCCCAGCGAACAAGAATGACAAGTTCATCTGGAACGGGCTCGAAAACGCCACAACCGACTACTCGGCACTGGGAGTATTCCCCTATGCCGGATTCCGCTATCGGGCAGGCGGTGGCTGTCTGAAAAACTCAGGATTCGGAGCCAGTATTTGGTCGGGAACTCCACCGACCGGTATCGGCAATGCCCATGAACTCTCCATCTACATCTCTCCTTCGGAAAAACGACCGATCATCAAATCCGATGTCAGTTGCCGCAGCGACGGACAATCAATACGCTGTGTAAAAGATGCATGACTATGAAAAAAACGTTTTTATTTTTCACATTGTTGCTTCTTGCTAGCGTGATAGGCCCATCGTCATGCTCTTACCACAACGACGACAATCCCAACGAATATCCCGATCCCCAACCGGAGCCGGAACCGGAGCCGGAACCCCAACCCGATGTTAACGAAAAATACCTCGAAGCATCGTACACTCCCAACTGCTTTATGGTCAAGCCAGGCGAGTCGGTCGACATTCCGGTGCTGAAAGCCTATGCCATATGGGATCTCTATGCTGAATGGCTGGACAAGAGCGATTTCACAGGGATGACACCCGAACCCGTCCTGCTCTGGCAGGATACTCCCGGCCTAATTACAAACGTCGGACTGATCCCGGGGCAGACCGCCGAGGAGGGTTCGATCTTCGTATCGACGGCCGACAAGGTAGGCAACGCCCTAATCGGCCTCCGCATTGGTGGCGAAATACGCTGGAGTTGGCATATTTGGGTGACACGCTACGATCCCAATGCGGAACTGGTGGCCTTCGGAAAGATCTACACATGGGACAACAACGGCGACGGGGTAACGGATTATACCTTCATGGACCGTAATCTCGGCGCCGTGATCAACAAAGCGCTCATCGAGAATACACCGGCCGACTCGCTGACCGCCTGCGGACTGCTGTATCAATGGGGACGCAAGGATCCCTTCCCCGGCGACCGCATACTCCGCGGAACGAATCAGACCGACTACAACCGTTTCGATAGCAAACCCATCTACGACGCTGCAGGAACGCTGCTGACCGAGGGGTCGCAATCGGGAGGCACAGGTATCCGCACGATCAGAACCAGCGAAGACCTGACCCGGACGAACTTTGCCAAATCAATATTTTCGCCGATGCATTTCCTGTTAGCCGACAACTGGTTCCCCAGCGAGGAGCCCCTGAAAGTCGAAGCGTGCGACACGTTGTGGTGCGGTGCTCGGGGCAAAACGCCGTTCGATCCCTGTCCCGAAGGGTGGTGTGTCCCGGCGGACAAGAACGGACTGTTCGCATGGAACGGACTCGACAAGGCCACGACCGACTATTCGCCACTAGGGGTCTTTCCCTATGCCGGATTCCGTTACCGCGTCGGTGGCGGATGCCTGAAGAATTCGGGATTCAATACAGGTATCTGGACTCAGGATACCTACCAGCTCTCCATTTACATCATTCCCTACGACCAACGTCCCAGCATAAAAAGAGACAGGGGCTATCGCAGCGACGGATATTCCGTCCGCTGTGCTAAAGACGAATAACTCAACACACCTTTAATTTATAAAACGATGAAGAAATTTACTTTCCGGAGTTTGCTGGCCATTGCGGCCGCAGGCGTACTCTTTACCGCATGTAAAGACGAGAACGACGACGGCAACACGTCGAAGACGACCTATGAATTCTCGGTGAAGGCCGAAGACAACCCCATCAGCGCCCCGGCCGACGGCAAGACCTACACCATCCTGGTCACCTCAACCAAAACGGCTCAGGCCGGAACGAGCGCAGTAGCCTACGAAGTGGTCTCATCTCCCGAATGGGCTCCGGCCGAACTCGAACAGACTGCGCTGGTCATCACGGTCGCCAAGAACAGTTCGACCGAGGCCCGCGAACCGGGCAAAGTGGTTCTCAAACAGGACGAAAGCGACAAAACGCTCGAAATCACGATCAATCAGGCAGGATTCTCCAATTCGATGTCGCTCGACGCGACTTATTCGACCGACCGCTGCAAGGTGCTCGTGATCGAACCGACGATCACAGGCTTCGACCAAAACCCCGTCTACAAATGGACGGTGAAGGGCCCTAACGACGCGGAAGCTGCCGAAGCCGGAACCGACAAGACGCTTTCGTTCATCCAACTGGAAACGGGCGACTACACGATTTCGCTGACAATCTCCGACGACAGCGGCATCACCGAGACCAAGAGCGCCACCGTCACCGTAACGACCGAGGCTACGGCCTATTCGTATTATATCTCGGAAGTCTTGGAGTATAATCCTGCGATTACCAACGGCAAGGGATTGGCATTCTCGACCATCGACACGCCGTCCACGGTATTGGCAAGCGTCAACACAAAACTCGTCGACAAGCCGTTTGACAAAAACGATCTGGGAGTGAATCTCGGTTCGTTCGGCGGCAGCATCGTATTCAGATTCGACCATACAGTGATGAATGTCAATGGTCTGCGCGACTTCCGCATCGGTTCATATGCCACCAAAGGCGCTTATCCTGCACAAGGGGTTGTCTATGTTTCGTCTGACGCGAACGGCAACGGCAAGGCCGACGATGAATGGTACGAACTGGCTGGCAGCGAATACGGCAAGACCGGCGAACGACGCAACCTGAAAATGGTTTATACCCGTCCCGACAATGTCACCCCGTCCGATGGAATGGTAGAATGGGTCTCCTATGCAATCAACGAATCGGAAACCGGAACCTATTGTTATGCCAAGGCTCCATGGGGGACATTCTCGGTCTGGCCCGCATGGTTGATGGAATCGGCCGAGGGCACCGCACTGACATATACGGGTTGCACGATGCTGCCGCCTCTGGCCAAGGCCCCGGAAGATCTGACGAACGGCTGGCCAACTCAAGCTTCCCGCTGGTACGACTACGGCTATGTCTGCAACAGCGACCCCACGGATGAGACTGGATCGTCGTTCGACATCGGCTGGGCTCGCGACAAAGAAGGGAACAAAGTTAATTTGCCGGGCATCGATTTCGTGAAGATCCAGAACGCCACCTTGCAGGATCTGGGCTACGGCTATGGTCCGGCCTGCGTGTTGTTCAACTGCGCTATCGACCTGCACTTGGCGGGAAAAGAGATCGAAACAATTGCGCAATAATATTTGACACGGCGGCGGGGCCTTTTAATCGCGGTGAACCATTGCAAACCTTCCTGTAATTAATCCTGCCGCCATTTTTTTGATAGTCTGTTTGCAGAAACTGGAGAATCACAGAGGTTAGTAGTATGCGTTGTCTGCCATACAACCATACATCCGGTTTCTGCAAACAGACTTTTTAACGGATTCTTATGAAAAAAACAGTCTATTTCATCCTGCTTAGCGCGGCTACCTTCCTTATCTCCTGCGCATCGAACACGACAGGAATAGACGCCTATACGGAAACCCTCTACAAACCGTCCTATGCCTCGGGCTTCGAGATCGTCGGTGCTGAAGGCCGGCAAAGTACGCTTCTCAAAGTATTCAATCCGTGGCAAGGCGCCGAGAACACCGAAACAACGCTCTTCATCGTCCGCAACGGAGAAAAGATTCCGGCAGGTTTCACCGGACAGGTCGTGAAAGCGGGAGCGAGGCGCATCGTTTGCCTCTCCTCTACTTATGTGGCGATGCTCGATGCGTTGGGACAGGTCGACCGGGTGGTAGGAGTTTCGGGAAGAAACTATATTTCGAATAAATATGTAACGACACACCCCGAAGCCGTGGCGGACATCGGCTTCGACGGAAATATCGACTACGAACTGCTGCTCGCACAACGGCCCGATCTGGTGCTGTTGTTCGGCGTGAGCGGCGCAAGCGGCATGGAGTCGAAACTGCTCGAAATGGGCATTCCGTTCTGTTACATCGGCGAGTACCTCGAAGAGTCGCCGCTCGGCAAGGCCGAATGGC
>ENA-OROD01002739-OROD01002739.1-human-gut-metagenome-genome-assembly--contig:-NODE-2739-length-12488-cov-2.722834_pt1 | contig 12488 bp, 8 predicted proteins | sample MGYA00242123_ERZ509038 | MGnify/ENA primary metagenome ERZ509038 (study PRJEB26280, sample SAMEA2338719) | human gut metagenome | biome: human gut; feature: human-associated habitat; material: faeces... | reverse complement strand
AAACCTGCCGTGGACGACTCTGGACATGAGTTCTATCAATGACCCGGAGCAGCTGACAGGAAGCTCCCGTGTATACGCAAATGCGAAGCCGGGAATCATCATGGAGGCATTTTCGCTGTCCGGCCAGTCGAATCTTGTGTTCATCATCAACGAGCTCGACAAGGCTGCGTCTGGAAAAGGAAACGGAAATCCGGCGGATGTCCTTTTGACGCTGCTGGATAACCTTGGATTTACGGATAACTATATTGAGTGTAATGTTCCGACAGTTGGTGTATACCCAATCGCAACTGCCAATGAAAAGGATCAGATCAGTGCACCGATCATGTCCCGTTTTGCAGTTATCGATATCCCGGATTATACACCGGAAGAGAAGAAGATCATCTTCTCCAGATTTGCACTTCCGAAGATCCTGAAGAGAATGAGCCTTCGTCAGGACGAGTGTACGGTGACAGATGAAGGTCTTGATGTGATAATTGAACTTTACTCCAATACATCAGGAATCCGTGATCTGGAGCAGGCGGCAGAGCATATTGCGGCAAATGCGTTATATCAGATTGAAGTGGAACAGAAAAAGAAAGTTGTATTTGATGCAGAAATGGTAAAAGAGCTGCTGGACTGACTGAAATCAGAAAAAGAAAGCAAGCCGGAATAGAAAGCAAGCCGGAATAGAAAGTAAGAAAAGACCCGGGTGGCAGGGCAGGAAAAGATCTGAAGATCATAAAAATGATTTTCAGATCTTTTTTTTATACCCGGACACACAGAAAAAGCTGCCAGTGCCAGGAAATTCTGCATTTACACCAATGTGCAGACTGTATGGATGCAATATGTGTAGTATTTGTGTCTTTAAAAGTAATTTAAAGTTGATTTAAGGTACGACCGATAAAATGCAGGATGTAAGGAGGAAAGAACAATGGCAGTGCAAAAAGTTTTTAAACGTTATGAATATAAATATCTGCTGACCCGGGAGCAGAAAGAGCTTTTACAGAACGTGATGGAAGAGTACATGATCCCGGATGAATATGGAAAAAGTACCATCTGTAATCTGTATTTTGACACACCACAGTATTTGTTGATCCGCAGATCCATAGAGAACAAAGTATATAAAGAAAAAGTGCGGCTCCGTACCTATGGAAGAGCAGAGCCGGCAGGTGAGGCATTTATCGAGTTAAAGAAGAAGTATAAAAAAGTCGTCTACAAAAGGCGAATCTGTACGGAATACGAAAAAGCGATCCAGTATCTTTGCCGGGGCGAACGGGTTGTCGGGGAAAGTCAGATCGGAGAAGAACTGGATTATGCTCTGAGACTTTACCAGGGAATCCGCCCGGCAATGTGGCTGTCCTATGAGCGTGAGGCATTCTATGGAAAAGAAGATCATGAACTGCGGATGACATTTGATCAGAATATTTTATGGAGAACAGAAGATCTTGACCTGAGCAGTCCGATCTATGGAAGAAGCCTGCTGGACGAGGATCAGTCATTATTGGAAATAAAAGTGGGGCATGCGATTCCTTTATGGCTGAGTCATTTTCTTACAGAAAATAAAATGTTCCGTACATCGTATTCAAAATACGGAAATGCATACAGAACACTATTAAGAGAAGGAGAAATAAATTATGTTTAGTAACTTATTTGGAGGAATTTTTGACAGCAGTACAGTGACGGTGATCCCGGTATATCAGTTTCTGCTTTGCGTGGTAGTCTCACTGCTACTTGGAATCGTGCTTGCGGCAGCCTATACATATAAATCAAAATATAATGCAGGATTTGTGAGGACGCTGGCAATTCTTCCTGCAGTTGTATGTATCGTCATTATGATGGTAAATGGAAATGTAGGAACAGGAGTGGCAGTGGCAGGAGCTTTCAGTCTTGTTCGTTTCAGAAGTGTGCCGGGCAGTGCAAAAGAGATCGGAGCGATTTTTATTGCCATGGGAGCAGGTCTGGTAAGTGGGATGGGCTATCTGGGGTATGCAGTGCTTTATACGGTGATCCTTTCTCTAGTCATGGCTCTCTATGTGCAGATCCGTGCATGGGAAAAGAACGCAGGCAGTGAGAAGACCATGGTGATCACGATCCCGGAGGATCTGGACTATACGGAAGTTTTTGATGATCTGCTTGAGGCGTATACGAGCCGTTATGAACTGACAGAAGTAAAGACCACCAATATGGGAAGTCTTTTCAAACTGACCTATCAGTTAAGCCTGAAAGATACTTCAAAGGAAAAAGAAATGATCGACCATTTGCGGTGCAGAAATGGGAATCTGGAAATCATGGTGAAAAATCAGGAAACCACAACTACAAGCCTGTAAAAATATATCTGAAGGAGGCAGGCAGATTGTAATGAAATGGAGGAAAACTCTATGAAAAGAAAATATATGATTATCGTACTGATGGCAGGGGCATTGGAACTGACGGGATGCTCCCAGGGGACTTCAAATTCAGCAAAAAACGGAACGACCGGATCAGAAAATACAATCATATCAGAAAGTGATATTGCGATTTTAGATACAGAGGATATGTTTACTGAACGAGATCGAGACACAGAGTATGATGAAAGTGAATGTACTGCGATCAGTCTTTCGGATGAAGAAACAAAATGCGACAGTGACGGAGTAAAAATGGACGGACAGACTGTAACGATTACAGAAGGTGGAACGTATCTTCTGACCGGTTCGCTAAGTAATGGAAGTGTTGTCGTTGATACAGATAAAACGGAAAAAGTACAACTGATCCTGGAAAATGTATCCATTATAAACGAAGAGGGGGCAGGAATCTGCGTGGAACAGGCAGACAAAGTCTTTATAACCCTCGCAGATGGTAGCACAAATAAAATTGTATCCAATTCTTTTACTGGAAATGAGGATACAAATATTGACGGAGCAATCTTTTCGCGGGAAGATCTGACATTGAATGGAAGTGGTACTTTAAAGATCACCTCTGCTGCCCATGGCATTGTCTCAAAGGATGATCTTGTTCTTACCGGAGGAGTCTATCAGATTCAGTCAGAAAAGCAGGGACTTTCAGGAAAAGAAAGTGTGCGTATTGCAGATGAAACATTTACGATTACTTCCGGTACAGATGCGATCCACAGTGAGGATACAGATGAAGATACAAAAGGATTTGTTTATATAACCGGAGGTGTTCTTACACTGGCTGCCGGAGGAGATGGAATTTCTTCTTCCTATGTGGTGCAGGCAGACGGAGGAAGCTTTGATATTTCTACCAGCTCCACAGAGACAGATACCAGTACGAAGGGAATCAAGGCACAAAAGTATGTCATTCTGAAAGATGGAACATATCAGCTTGCCACGGCGGATGATGGAATCCATTGTAACGGAAATGTATATGTCTGCGGAGGCACTTATTCCATTAATTCGGGAGATGATGGAATCCATGCAGATGACCAGACCGTTGTACTGGATGGGAAAATTGATATAACGAACTGCTATGAAGGAATTGAAGGGCAAAGTGTGACGATACAGGATGGAACGATCAAAATTGTATCCAGTGACGACGGATTGAATGCAGCGGGAGGAAACGATCAAAGCAGTATGGGACGTCCTGGTGAAAATACTTTTCAGGAAGATTCAGATGCATATATCGATATCCTTGGCGGAACAATTGAAATTGATGCAAAAGGTGACGGAATTGACAGTAATGGAGATTTCAGCGTGAGTGGTGGTGTGATCTATGTATCAGGTCCCGGGGATGACGGAAACGGAGCTTTGGATTATGACGGAACAGCGACCATCACAGGTGGAACAGTCGTTGCAGCAGGCATGAGCGGAATGGCACAGAATTTTGGATCAGATTCTACGCAGGGAACGATGCTCATCAATCTGGATACAGATCAGAGTGGTGAAATTACACTGAAAGATACCGATGGAACGGTGCTGGTAAGTTATACACCGGTCAGGGATTTTAATTCTGTTGTGATCAGTTGTGAGGAACTGGAAGAGGGGGCAGCCTATACTCTTACGACCGGTTTGGAAAGTGAAAAAATTACGATGAGCAGCCTGGTTTATTCAGAAGGGCAGAGCATGCAGGGACCGGGACAGGGCGGCCCAAGAATGGACGGTCAGAATGGGCAACCGTGATCGGATATGCGGAAAATCAGGGAAAGGGAGCAGCCCTGAAGACAGCATACAGTTTCCTATACAGAGAAATCCTGAAAATTGGAGGAGTTTCGCTTTTGTCTTTTGGGATTGGTTATACGTTGTATGGATTGCAACACTGACTGCGGGCTGTCTGGTGAGAGGAATCATCACAATTTCAGGAAGAAGCAGTTCCTACGACAGAGATTACTGGTTTGCCGGAGTTGTTTTTTTACTGTGGGCGTGTGGAAATGAACTGTGTGGGATACATCAGCGAAAATGCCGGAGAAATAATATTTCAGTAGGAAAATAAAGATGATCGGGTATACAGAGAACCTGCTGCTGGCAGCTCATCCTGAATAGCCTGGTATGAAAAACTTCCCGGATGAACAGAAAATCGGTTCGCCCGGGAAGTGAGCATTTTATAAATCTGTATTCAATAAAAAATGAAACGACCGGATACAGAAATTACTGTCTGTAGTAACTCAGAAAGTCGCCGATCTTTTCGACGGCTTCTTTTAAGATCTCAATTCTCGGAAGATATACAACACGGAAGTGATCCGGTTCTTTCCAGTTAAATCCGCCACCATGTACGATCAGAAGTTTTTTGTCACGCAGGAGATCAAGAGCAAATTTTTCATCATTTACGATGTCGAATTTCTTTGTATCGATCTTCGGGAACATATAAAATGCTGCCTGTGGTTTTACGGCACTGATACCTGGAATATCGGTCAGAGCATTGTAGATATATTCTCTCTGCTCATAAATACGACCGCCGGGAACGATATAACTTTCCACGCTCTGATGACCGCCGAGAGCAGTCTGCACAATGGACTGTGCAGGTACGTTGGAACATAAACGCATATTGGAAAGCATTTTTAATCCTTCAATATAATCTGCCGCGATTGATTTATTTCCGCTTAAGATCATCCATCCGATACGGAAACCTGCGATCATATGAGATTTGGAAAGTCCGCTGAACGTCACGCAGAACAGATCCGGTGCAAGGGATGCAATCGAAATATGTTCCTGTCCGTCCATAACAAGGCGGTCATAGATCTCATCGGAAAAGATGATCAGCTGATGCTCTCTGGCGAGATCGACAATCTGCTGCAGTACCTCTTTCGGATAGAGTGCACCGGTCGGGTTATTCGGATTGATGATAACGATCGCTTTTGTGCGGTCGGTGATTTTTTTTCGCATATCATCGATGTCCGGATACCATTCGGACTGTTCATCGCAGATGTAGTGGACGGCTTTTCCACCGGCCAGCGTTGCGCAGGCGGTCCAGAGCGGGTAATCCGGGGATGGGATGAGGATTTCATCACCGTCATCCAGAAGAGCGGACATGCAGAGGTTGATCAGCTCACTGACGCCGTTTCCGGTGTAGATATCATCGATAGAAACATTTGGCAGTTTCTTTAACTGCGCATACTGCATGATCGCTTTTCGTGCAGAGAAGAGACCCTGGGAAGGAGAGTAACCCTCGCAGTCGGTAAGCTGATGGCTCATGTCGTAGATGACCTCATCAGGAGTACGGAAGCCAAATGGAGCCGGATTTCCAATGTTCAGTTTCAGAACCTGTGTGCCGCACGCTTCCATACGGTTTGCTTCTTCTACGACAGGTCCGCGGACATCATATAAGACATTGTCGAGTTTCGATGATTTTTTAAATTCTCGCATAGGGGAACCTCCTGTTTTTGTCTGGGAAAGGGAAGCGGCAGATGGATCAGAAAAGGATTCTGCCGGATCGGAAACCGTATCTGCCGTATAGTTTACTGTGGAATCTTTTGCAAGCAGCCAGTCGGGATCGACCTGGAGCACATCGGCCAGAAAGTGAAGAATGTCGGAGCGCGGAACCGTTTTTCCGCTGACATACTGGCTGACATGGCTTTTTCCAAGCTTCACACCGCGCCGCTGGGCCGCTCGGATCAAATCGACCTGCTTGAACTGTTTCGCCTGCATGGCCAGTTTCAGACGGTCGGAAAAGGTTTCATTTGTCATAGAAAATCTCCTTAAAATAGAATGCAAAATAAAGAAAGTTCAAAACTGTGCTTATTGTAGCATGAGTGGGAAGAGAGTTCAATAGAAAAGCTGAAATTTGTAAAAAATATTGAAAAGTTCAAAATAGAAGAAAAATAAGTTCAATTATAATATTTGTCTATTCTGTACAGGTAAAGCGTTAAACCTTGCGCATTTTGCAAATTGACAAACGATGAGATTTCGGTAGAATAAAAAAATAGGATGTTATGCATTTCTGTTGGAATCCGCCAACAGAAACGAGAGTACATTGGGAGAAAAAGGGAGGAAAATGTATGGGGGAAGGTCATAAAAAACTGAATTTTTCCGACTGTATGGGACTTGCGATCGGACAGATCATCGGTTCGGGCATCATGGTACTGACGGGAATCGTCATCGGTCTGACAGGACACGGCATTGCCGCAGCGTTTATTTTAGGCGCCGTGCTTGCCATTATCACCTGTGTACCGTTTATTATCCTGACGTCCGCAATCCCGTCATCAGGCGCCGGCTTTACTTACATCCGACGATTGATGGGTGAAAAAGCCGGCTTTATGTACATTGCGATGTTTGTCTTAAGCCAGGTTCTGATCGCAACGTACGCGAAAGGCTTTGCAAGCTATTTCTGCTCGATTTTTCCGCAGTTTGGCGAGTCGGCTGTCGCAATGGCAGCACTTGTTATCTGCACCGCCATCAATCTTATCGGACTGAAATCGAGCGCACTGGTGCAAAAGGGCATGGTTGTGCTGCTGCTTTTGAGCCTGTTCTTATTTATTGTATTCGGACTGCCCAAAGTAAGCTGGGATGCTCTGAAACCGACGGTATCCAACCTGATGCCGAACGGTCCGAAGAACTTTTTCACAGGTGTAGCACTTTTGAGTTTTGCGTGCGGAGGCGCAAAATTCGTTGCGGAGAACGGTGATGATATCGTGGAGCCGTCCCGCACGATTCCAAAGGTTATCGTGCTTTCCACGAGTATCGTTGCTGTATTCTACGTGCTGATCGGTATCGTGGCAGGCGGCGTGCTTCCGGTCGAAACGGTCGCATTTCAGAACCTGACGCTTGTCGCGCAGGAGATTTTTCCAACCTGGCTGTACCTGTTCTTCGTGTTCGGCGGTGCTGTATTTGCACTGCTCACCACCCTGAATGGAACCTTGAGCTGGGTGACGCGAGGACTGCAGGCGGCCGCAAAACAGGGCTGGCTGCCGGAAAAAACTGCGGAGGAGAATAAAAACGGTGTTCCGGTGATCCTTCTGATGGTCTTTTTCCTGATGGGCGCTATTCCGATCCTTACGGGAATGGATCTGACATTGATTTCCAACATGGGTGTCGGAACCGATATGGTGACGGAATTTATGGTACTCCTGGCCTGCTGGCGTCTGCCGGATATCTTCCCGGAAGAGTATCAGAAGTCTGCGTTTTGTATGAAAAAGCGGACACTTCACATTCTGCTGTTTTTCATCGGCATTCTGATGATCGGAACCTCGTATGTCAATCTGTCGGATCTTACGGTTCCCGCGGCGATCGCATGCGGCATCTATATTCTGGTGATGTTTGTTTACACGCAGGTCCGATATCCGTATGTGAAGGCAAAACAGGAAAAGAAAGAAGACAAATAAAGAAGAGAAATGGAGAAGAAACATGAGGGCAACAACAAAAGAGCAGGGCTTTTACAGCCAGATTTTTAAGCTGGTTCTGCCGATTGTGATTCAGAATCTTTTAAGCGCGGCAGTCAACTCTGCCGATGTCGTGATGTTGAACTACGTGGGACAGTCCGCTATTTCCGCGGTATCCCTGGCATCCAACTATGCAAATGTATTATTTATGGTTTATTACGGACTGGGAACAGGAGCAACACTTCTGTGTGCCCAGTACTTTGGAAAGGGCAATATGCGCGCAATTCAGACTGTCGAGGGAATCGCACTTCGATTCTCCGTCATCATCTCCGTTGTTGTGGCAGGAATTGCTTTTACCATGCCACAGATGATGATGCGTCTGTTTACAGATAATGCGGAACTGATCCGGATCGGTGCTTCGTATCTGCGCGTCATGGGTGTGACCTACCTGTGCTGGGGCATTACGGAGATCTATCTTGCGGTACTTCGAAGCCTCGGCCGTGTGACGATCAGCATGGCGATGAATATGATGGCATTCGCACTGAACGTATTTTTCAACGCATGCTTCATTTTTGGCCTCTTCGGATTTCCGAAGCTTGGAGCAACCGGTGTTGCAATCGCAACGGCGATGTCGCGTGTCATTGAACTGATCGGCTGTGTGATTGTGTCGATCATGAGTAAGGATATCAAGCTCGATCTGCGGTACATGTTCATCCGCAACAAGCTGCTGTTTTCCGATTTTGTGAAGCTGTCACTTCCGGCGCTTGGAAATGATCTTTCCTGGGGCGTTGCATTTTCGATGTATTCTGTGATCCTGGGCCATCTGGGAAGCGATGCGGTAGCGGCAAACTCGCTCGTTGTCGTTGTAAGAAATATCGGAACTGTGCTGTGCTTTGGTGTGGCAAGTGCGGGCGGTATTCTGCTTGGAAATGTTATGGGAGAAGGAAATCTGGAAAAGGCGAAGGAATATGCGTCTAAACTGCTGAAGCTGACGGTTGTTACCGGAGCTGTGGGCGGACTGGTTGTACTGGGTATCACGCCGTTTGTACTGAAGTTTGCTTCTTTAAATGAGACCGCGATGCATTATCTGAAATATATGCTGCTGATTAACACCTATTATATTATGGGGACTGCCGTCAATACAACGCTGATTGCCGGAGTATTCCGTGCCGGAGGTGACACAAAGTTCGGACTGGTCTGCGATACGATTGATATGTGGTGCTACGCGGTGCCGCTTGGATTTATTGCAGCGTTTGTCTTCAAGCTTCCTGTCCTTGTGGTTTATTTCCTGCTGTGTACAGATGAGTTTGTAAAATGGCCGTGGGTTCTGAAACGGTATAAGAGCGGACTGTGGGCAAAAAACATTACGCGGGATCATCTGTTTGAGGATGAAGAAAAAGAATAGATGATATAGAAAAAGACATCTGCAGAGGTGAAAAATCACTTCGCCAGATGTCTTTTTTCGTGTTTTGCAAACATGCTCTAGAGAACGGTATATCCTTTGCTCTTTAAGCTTGCTTCTGTCTCGTACACATCCGGTACATGGAACACCATGATCGGGCAGCCGGACTCGCGGTTGAAAGAGAGATAGATATAGTCGATGTCGATATTTGTCTCAAGCAGTGTTTTCAGAAGGGAATTTAAGTTACCCGGCTGATCAACTACCTCGACACCGAGTACATCCGTCTGGCGTGTCATGTAACCGGCAGCCTGAAGCGCCTGCTCTGCTTTATCCGGATCGGAAACGACCATGCGGACAATGCCGTACTCTGCGCTGTCATTGTTGACGGAACCTAAAATGTTGACGTCATTTTCAAACAGAATCTGTGTGATCTGCTGCATCGTGCCTTTTTTATTTTCTGCGAAAATAGAAAGTTGTTTTAACATAATTGGGGCCTCCTAAAATTGATCTGTGATTCCATTATACTGCCAAAATCAAACGCGTCAACGAATTTTGTGAAAGAAGACGAAAAAAGGTGGAAAAAGCGTATCGTTTACAGAAAAATCAATAGAATAAAAGCATCAATATAAAAAATAAAAAAAGAAATCAATGAGCGAAAAAAAGACAGAAAAGTCGGATAATAAGAGAAAATGCACAAAATACAAATAAAATATGAGAAAACGGGTGAAAAAACTTTTGCATAATGACGAAAAATGCGTTACAATAAAAGCGCTATATGTGAATTTGTTATTGGGAGGTATTAGAATTATGGCAACATTTTATGCATCAAAAACAGGAGAAGTATCTGCTAGAGAAAAAGAACATTCCGCGCTGGTACGTGAACTGGCCGGTGAGTGCATGACACTTCTTGAAAACGACGGAACCCTGCCGCTTGCCGGTGCAGGAAAAGTCGCAGTTTATGGTAACGGCGTCCGCCACACGGTAAAAGGGGGTACCGGTTCCGGAGACGTTAACACAAGAACGGTTGTTACGATTGAACAGGGCTTAAAAGAGGCCGGCTTTGAAATTCTGACCGGTAAATGGCTTGACGAATATGACAAAGTGCTTGCAGATGCGCAGGCTGCATATCAGGCAGAGCTGGCAAAAAAAGCAGAGGAGCTTCACATTCCGATTTTTGCTGTCATGTTCTCGGAAGCATTTGCGCAGCCTGATGTACCTGCGATTACCGAAAAAGAGGACACCGATACCGCTATCTACGTTCTGTCAAGAAACTCCGGTGAAGGTGCAGACCGCTATAACAGAGCATGCGATTATCTGCTCGGCGAAAACGAGCTCGCTGACATTGCCTATCTGGCAGAGCATTATGAGAAAACAGTTTTAATTTTGAATATTGCGAACCTTGTAGACACCACAGAGTTAAAGAAAATCAAAGGACTGAATGCAATTCTTCTTGCAGGACAGGCCGGAAATGCAACCGGAAACATCGTTGCAGACGTTGTTCTCGGAAAGAGCATCCCATCAGGAAAGCTGACCGATACATGGGCTGCTTCCTATGAAGACTATCCGTCCTCCGAAAATTTCAGCCACAACAACGGTGACACTAACGATGAGTATTACAGCGATGGCATTTATGTCGGCTACCGTTATTTTGACACCTTCAACGTAACCCCGAACTACTGCTTCGGCTACGGCAAAGGCTATACTGATTTCGAGACGGAAGTAAGGGACGTGGAGGCAGATGATAAGAACGTTACCGTTACCGCATCCGTAAAAAATATTGGTGATACATTCGCCGGAAAAGAAGTCGTACAGGTTTACTATTCCGCACCGGATGGAACGATTGAGAAACCGTATCAGGAGCTTGGCGGCTTCGGAAAATCCGATCTGCTCTCGCCGGGTGAGTCCCAGACGATTACCATTTCCTTCCCGACGAGATCTATGGCTTCCTACGATGAGAAAAAAGCAGCATGGGTACTCGAAGCAGGAACGTATTACATCCGTGTCGGTAACAGCTCCAGAACAACGAAAGTGGCAGCAGCCCTGAATCTCAAAGAGACCGTTGTTACGGTTCAGGGAAAGAATCTCTTCCCGGCAGATGACGCTCCGCAGGAACTCTCCAAAGCAGGCGTAACACCGTACAGCTATGAAGGTGAGGCAGAAGAAAAAGCAGCTGCAAAACAGATTGAGATTTGCAGTAAATGCATCAAGACAGAGACCGTTATTTACAGTGGAACACCGGAAGCATTCCCAGTTTATGAGGGAGAGAAGCTGACTGCGGCAGATGTAAAGAGCGGAAAAGCGACGTTAAAAGATCTCGTATCGCAGCTGACCGTAGAAGAGATGGCTACCGTTTGCAATGGTACGGCAGACGGCCTCGGACAGGAAGGCTTTATCGGATCTTCTTCCGATATGGCGCCTGGAGCAGCGGGAGATACGACTTCCATTCTTCTTGCGGACAGAGGTATTTACAATACGATTCTTGCAGACGGTCCGGCCGGTCTTCGTCTGATTCCGCACTTTGTCGTTGATGCAGACGGAAAGATGGTATCCTCCGGAAATCCTCTGGAAGATGCGTTTAACAAAAATGAAATCGAAGTTCCGGAAGGCGGCACGGAGTATTTCCAGTACTGCACCGCAATCCCGGTAGCAGCGCTTCTTGCACAATCGTGGAACATGGATCTGATTCAGAAATGCGGTGATATCGTCGGAAAAGAGATGGAAGAATTCCACATTTCCGTATGGCTGGCACCTGGCATGAACATTCACAGAAATCCGCTGTGCGGAAGAAACTTTGAGTATTATTCAGAGGATCCGCTGGTATCCGGAAAGATGGCGGCAGCGGTGACAAGAGGCGTGCAGTCCGTAGGAGGCGTCGGCGTTTCTGTCAAGCATTTCTGTTGCAATAATCAGGAAGATAATCGTATGGAAATGTCCTCCAATGTCACACAAAGAGCCCTGCGTGAGATTTATCTTCGGGCGTTTCGTATTGCGATTGAAGAGGGAGACCCATGGACGATCATGAGTTCTTATAATCGTGTGAATGGTCTGCATGTCTGCAATAACAAAGAACTTTTAACGGATGTCTTACGTGGAGAATGGGGATATCAGGGGCTGGTCATGAGTGACTGGACAGCGACAAATCAGTGTTCCCATGCCAAGGCAATCAATGCAGGAAATGACTTGATCATGCCGGGCGATAAATCAGTCTGGAAGGCGTTAGAACAGGCAAAAAAAGAAGGACTCCTGCAAGAGGATGCCTTACAACAATCCTGTGAAAGAGTCCTGACCTTAATCTTGAGGAGTGAAACCTGTAAAGATTTTCGCTAGGTCGGCGCATTTGCATTTTCAGCAACGATCTGA
>ENA-OROD01002738-OROD01002738.1-human-gut-metagenome-genome-assembly--contig:-NODE-2738-length-12490-cov-2.910414_pt1 | contig 12490 bp, 7 predicted proteins | sample MGYA00242123_ERZ509038 | MGnify/ENA primary metagenome ERZ509038 (study PRJEB26280, sample SAMEA2338719) | human gut metagenome | biome: human gut; feature: human-associated habitat; material: faeces... | reverse complement strand
GAACTCAAGTGTTTCCCGAAGACACCGGCGACGAATTCCTTTCCCGCCGGATGCAGTCCGGGATCGGCATAATAGAGCAGTTCCCATGTGATGAGTTTTTTCACAAACGGCTCTGCATTTGCCATTTGCCGCAGGACACGCTCCGGCCCGGCGGCGCGGCGGGAATTCTCATCGTTGTAAGGGGCACAGCATTCAAAGCATTCGACATTCGACCAGTGTTCCATGCCGAACCGCTCCGTTATTTCATGCCATATTTTCAGAGCCTCGACCTGATGAGGCATGGTGATACAACCGCATCCGATGGAATCCTGCGGTGCAAGAATGTCAGGGTGCGCACCGGAAAAGGCATTGCTCCAGCTTGCCGCCATATCGCCCATTCTGCCGGGATAATATATCGTCGCCGGAGACATCATGATCTTCAGTGAGGGGTCTATGGACCGTATCTCAGAAAAGATGCGCTCGTAAAGACAGGAAAGCCCTTTTTCGAGTTCAGGATTGCGTTCGCCGGCATATGCGGATTCCGGCGCGAAATAGAACCCCTTGAACAGCCTGCGGTAACGCATCAGCTCGCGGTAGCATGCCATCTGCCGTTCGGTTTCCTGGCGGATCGTCCCGGTTTCGAGCTTCCGGCGCCAGCAGGTGACGGAACCATATCCTCCGAGATAAAAATCAAGTCCAAGCTCCGCCGCGGCTTCCAGAGCCGGTTCCAACACGTTCCACGTCTTGAAGTCCCTGAAATATTCCGACGGATAGTAACATTCTTTCAATTCATTCCACAGCGAAGCCTGGAAAATAACGGTATCAATTCCCAACACCTTGAGCTGAGAAAGTTTGCGCCTCCAGTCCGCAGGCGAATAGCGGAACGCCTCCGCGCCTTTGTAATTCGGCGGATGCGCATAGATAAAGCTTCCGGTGACAGGCATTTCCGGCATTTTCGCATCGGGTTCGTTTCCGGCAGCGCGATTCGCCTCCGCCCTGAAACGCCGCCGTTCCCGGGCTTCGGGCGTTTCCCGCCACCCTTCCGGCGGCAGAAACACTTTGTAATCGCCGAGGTTCTTGATCGAATAAAAATCTGTCATTTTCATTTCTCCGCAGTTTCAAATATTGCATAATCTCCTGCCGCCAGCGAAAGCACGCCACCGTCCCGGAAGGACTTTCCGGTTTCGGCATTGCGTATGCCTGCGGGTTTGAGAGCAGAAAAATCAACAGTGCCGGATACAGGCCTGTCCGCAAAATTGACAATGATGACCAGCGCCTTGCCGGGCCGTTTATAGTATCCCGCGGCAAAGCCTTCGGCCCTGACTTTTTTCTGTGACCAGTAGGGATGAAACTCCACGTCAGGTTCCGCGGTCCCGAACGCATCGCGGATTTTCTGAAGCGTTATCATCGGTGCCGTGTCGCACCAGATCGGCCACATGATGCAGTCGTGCGCGGCAATGCGCCCGGTGAGCTCACGGGCGGCGGCGAGTCCCTCCGCCGATTTCTTGTCCAGTTGCGGGCTTTTCGTGAGATTCGACATAATGACGCACGGTATGCCGAACTGGCGCCCCGTGAGTTCCGCCCGCCAGCGTTCCGGAGGAAACGCATAACGCAGAAACGCGGGATCGCCTTTTGCGAGCTTCTCCCGCAGTTCACGATTGTGCGAGGCATACTCAGACAAGTATCTTTCCGATGCCACGTAGCCGGAATTGGAATGTTCAAACGTCATGTTGGCGTCGCAGAAGCTCATGAACGGAATGGACCACGTCGCCGACGCATGGGCAACGAGAATGGCACGCCCGCGCTCCTTCAGGAACACCGCGGCAAAACGTTTCATCAGATCGCGCCGCGCAAACCAGTCCCATTCGCAGCGTCGTTTCCCGTCAAACCCGACATAACCGGCTCCGTGAAGCGGATTCATGTCCCGGATCGGGAAACAATTGTCGATATCCCCCATTCCGTCGAAACCGAGTTTCGCATAACATTCCATGAGAAAACAGGCGAAATCAGCCCAGCCGGAATCGCTGGAAACACGGACCTCGCGTCCGCCTTTGGAGGCGCCGTAAGCGTAAATCAGCTCCGGTATCGTCTGCCATGCTTTCATATTCTCCTGCAGAATCGGGACACGGTAAAGAAAGGCGTCCTCCCCCGCAGGCCTGGCAAGGAACAGATCATTCAGTTGCTGCCCTTTCGGCTGACGGTCCAGATACTTGAGATATCCGATATGCACGCGGATGGGATCGAAATATCCGAGCGCCGGACGCCCCTTTTTATGAAGTTCTTCTGTAAAACGCTTCATTTCAGCCTCGCTTTCCCTGCTGAACAGAGGGGCGGCGGTGGAACGGTATTCATCCGGCCAGACCATCGGCATGGAACCGCAGACGCCATGCGATTTTTCAGAACCGTACATGCCGCGCCGCGTCGTGAAAAGCCAGTTGCGCCATCGGCTGCCCATCGGACGCACAGGCGTCGCAAAAAAGCCGAACGTATAATCCAGCCGGCGGCTTGTTTTCAGCGGCTTCGTGACAGGCGAGACGGTAAAGGTCACTTTTCCGTCTTTTTTCACGGCTTCCAGAGCCCCGGGGCGGTCAGCCTGTTCGTCGGGGTAGAAATTCTTCTCGGAACCGGAAAACCAGAGAAAACCCTTGTCGTTGTCCCCGAACCACACCAGCGTCTTGAACGGTTCCCTGAAAAATATCCCGTCGCGTTCCGGCACCTTGAAACTCATGGATTCGGACGGCACCATAATAGAGAGCCCGTTCACATTCGGACAGCCGATAAAGTGCATGTAAAGGGCATTCTTTTCCGGCAGGCTGAAAGCGTATTCCAGACGGTTGACAACAACTTCGCGCTTCGGCTCCACCGCAAGGTCCACACGCACCATGCCGTCATACTCGACCGTAGTCCTGACTTCCAGAGAGAGTAAATCAGAATCGGCTCTGCCTGCAAACACGGCACGCCCTTTCCGGCTCTCGACAAGACGCGGCGCTCCGGTTCTGTAAATGGTCTCCCTGCCGTTGACGACCGTGCGGAATGTCATCGGTTCCGCCAGAAAGTTTCCGCCGGCAATTCCGGCTTCCGCAATCAACCCATACGGAGAAATGCGGTATTCCCGGTTCCACACCGACGCAGTATCTCCTTTCGCCTCGACCGGGCGGAACGGCGGCAGCACATAATCCGGATCCAATGCTTCAATGCCGCGCCTCGGATTGTTCCAGTCGCGCCGCCCCGACACGGGCCCCGCCTCCACGATCGTCACGTTGTTCTTCATGCGCACATTGGACTCCGACGGCGCCAGCCCCATTTCACGTATGGTTTCCGACGCTGTTTTCCTCCACGCGGGAACATTGGAGCGGAACGCACGGAACTCCATGGTGTAAACCGGCGACCGATATCCCTTTTTCCATTCGGGCAGTTTGTGAAACAGAAAATATTTATGATAGGTCTTGTGATCCCATATCGCATGTTTCCGCACAGCCGTCGGAATGGGAGTCTTCACGCCTGCCGCCACCCCGACTTCACCGTTCCGGCGGTAGAGCGCATAAGAGGATAAATCGGCGTTGAGACACCATGAGCCGTCGGAAACCAGATTCCCGGACGCGCCGCCGGACGGCGTATTCATGATCCAGTCCGTAAACGCCGTATTCCACGGCATTGTGACGGGATAGAAATAAGACGGTTTCTCACCGGATACGATTTCATAGGAAACGCTGTAAATCAAACCGGACGGCGTCAGAGTCATAACCGTCTTCAGGCGCAGACCGTCGAGAAGGCTTGTTTTTGTGAAGACCAGTTTTTTTCCGCTTACCGGAGAAACCGCACGGGAAATCTTAGCCCCGTCCGCCTCCAACTCCACGGACAACACCTTTTCCGGCGTCCGCAGGGGCTGGACAACGCTTCCGGCGGATGCCGTATCCGATGTAAAGAGCTGAATTCCGTCATATGCGAATCCGGAAAGTGAACAGGCGCGTTTCGGCAGCAGTGTCACCGTATAGTCTCCGCTCTTCATCTCGAACAGACCGGAATCAGGCATTTCCGTTCCGGATGCGGTGAGTAAAATACATGCCGTGGAAGCGGCAAGCGGCACAATCATCTTTTTCATATTCAAAAACTCCCTATTGGTTTACGGACTTTGGATTTACTGCTCCAGTATGTATTCCCATTGACGGCGACATTCGCAGTGGAACATACCCCCACATCCTCATAAGCGGTCGGATAAGTATAACCACCCATTGCAGTCAATACGCTCCGGCTGGCGATGCTGCTCACACGTCCGTCGCACCACAGGATATTCACACTGCGCGAATGCACAGGCACAAGCTGTCCGCTGGCATGTGATTTATAGGACGCGAGCATATAATACCCGGTTCGCAGCGACGCGGTTCCGGCGGCGCTCGGCAAACGGGGGTCGCCGCTGTATATGGTCTGATCGGGAAGCAGGATCTCACTCTCTTTCAGCGGGGAGGCCAGATAGGTGTCGGCATCCGAATTGTCAAAAGAATATCCGCCGGAAACAGTAGACATGTTCAACCCGTAACATTGTCCGTTCAAGGGGCCGATGGGTTCCACACCCACAAACGTCGAATCCGTCGGGCAGATCAGCGCATTTTTCTGATTGCCAAGATACATTTTGACAAAATAGTAAGGCCAGAAAACCCGCTGTCCCTCGTATTGCAGATATCGGATCGGATTGAAGTATCCCTGATTGTCATCACGGTACAGAGTCCCGGCTGTGCCGAGTTGTTTCAGATTGTTGATGCACACAGTGCTTCGCGCCCGTTCTCTTGCCTTGTTCAACGCAGGCAGAAGCATTCCGGCAAGAACTGCGATGACTGATATCACGATAAGGAGCTCGATCAAGGTGAAAATTCGTATTTTCACCCTGCGAAGGAAGAATATTGAACAGGGAACAGAGAAGGAAGAAGGAACGGGGAAACAATCAAACAATCGAGCAGGAAAACATTTGAACAATGGAAGGAAGAAGAAAAAAGAAAGGCAAAGGGATTGATTCCATCCTCTTTTGGAAACCGTTCCCAGTCGCGAATTACGGCAGATTTCGACATTGGAAACAAAATCATGGTGGGGGGACTCGCTCCGCGAGACCCTGAAAACATTTTCATCAGGACAGAATTCCGAATCCAGGTTCAGACTTGTTCTTTGCGTTACATCCCTCCGGTGCTCGCGGAGCGAATACTTCACTTTGTCATTGTCTTTCATGAACAGGGCAGAATCGCAATCCGCGGCGCGGAATGGAACTCTCGCCCCGCCTTGCTTCCGCCGGAACGGAATACCCCTTTCATAAGTTTTACTTATCAGAAACTCAATCAATGTAAAATAAACCAAAGCGGGATTCCTTTTCCATTTTGGCGTGGAACGGCGGGGAAGACAGCGTCTTTCCCTCTTTGCAGAACATGGAAGACTGCATCCTCTGCAAATTTTCATGATAAAAAACTCTGTCAAGGCAAGAGTCTCTCTTTTCCACGGATTCAACATTTCATTCCTCCCTTTTCTTTAACGAAACCGGTCATATCAGTTCCTGCGGCAGTTTCCCGTCTTTGCTTTCTGTCGTTTCCGGAAAACCGTATATGATTTCATCATCCGGGCCTCCGCCCGAACTCTCCCTTACAACAAGATACGGACTGACAAGCTCCGTTTTCTCTTTCCCGCCGAAGATCATGCGGATCAGTTTCCTTACCGCCAGCATTCCCTCCTCCATCGTCGGCTGGTGCACCGTCGAAAGGCGCGGCAGGGAATATTTACTCTGCTGCTTGTCATCGTTGCCGACCAGCAGGACACGGTCTCCGGGCGTGATGCCGACACGGGCAAGATGGATCAGCATATTGAATGCATGCACGTCACGGTCCGCATAGATACCCGTCCTGACTGTTGAATTTGCAAGCTCACGGTAATCTTCCGGAGTCCTGAGCTCCTCCGCCGTAAATCCCGCCCGTTTGAGCGCCATGCGGAAACCGTCGATACGGGATTTGTAGGGCATCGGTTCCAGATAGGAGTAGCGGAACTCGCGGCACCCCTGTTTCAGCAGATGCACAGCCGCAAGCATCCCGCCGTAAGCCTCGTCAATATTCACCTGCGGAATTGCACGGAATTCCGCGTCCACCCTGCCCTTCCGGGTATTTGTCGGAGTATTCAGCAGCAGAATGGTATTCCGTTTCTCATGATATTTTCTCAACATTTCGGCACAGCTTCCGGTAAGCGCGAACGGCGGATAGGTAATCACTCCGGAATGGTCTATACCGTCGATCATGCGCAAAAGAAATCCGGAAAGATCGGATTCGGAACCGCCGCGATAAAATTTCAAGGGGAAATTCTCCTCTCCCGCCGCACGGACAATGCCGTACATCAGATCCGCAGTCAGGCGGTCGGCGTTTTCCGGCAGAAAACAGTAGATGGTCGCACAGCGTTTGCGCCCGTTGAACGACGCCTGGCGGTTGGGCTGGTAGCCCATGCGCATGGCGGTGCGCTGTATCAGCTCGCGGGTCTCCGCTTTGACAACGGCATGTTTATCGGGATTCTCGCTCAACGCACGTGAGACCACAGACACGTTGAACTTCACTTCCTTTGCGATGTCGGACAGAGAAACCATAAAAAAACAACCCCTTGTTTTGCTTCTTTTATAGATTATAATGTATTTTACGGATTTGTCAATAGGGATAACAGAAAAAAATCCATAAATCGGGAAAAATATTTGCAATACGGCTGTCGTAAAGTCCGCAGAAAGGGCAGAAAAAAAGACGGAAGCTTCAGGAAAACTTCCGCCTTTCATCAGACTGTGTTTCAGATTACTTTTTCGCAGCCTGTCTCAGAATCTTATTCATCGCATTGTACCCAGCCGGATTCTTGCCGACATGCCCTTCGGTCGGGAAAATCGTCATATGCTTCTCCGTTGCCGCAGGAAGATTGTTGAATACGGCATACACGGAAGTCGGAACACATGTAAGGTCGATCATGCCGACAGTCATGTAGACCGGGGCTTTGATGTACTTGGCAAAGTTCACATTGTCATAATACTTCGATACTTCCGCAGTCCTGGCATCCGCCGGCTTGCCGTCCCTGACGGCAAACAGACGCGGCCAGCCGGACTGGCGCCCGGCAAGATTGCCGCAATGGTCGCTCAATGCCGGAACCCCCGTCAGGCAGAGAGAAACCTGCGGGTCAAGCGCCGCCGCAACGATCGCCTGTGCACCGCCCTGGCTTGATCCGATGACAATCAGATTTTTACCGTCCCATTCAGGAAGCGTTTTCACATAATCAAGAGCGCGGAGGACACGCAGATACATATTCTTGAAATAGAATTTGTCGCGATCATTCTTATTGTTATGGGGATATCCGCGCAACTCATTCGTTTTCAGATTATTATAGTATTCCTTCGGCTGTCCGTTGAGAATTCCATGCGCATTGACGTCAAAAGAAATCGCATTGTTTCTCATCGGTTTATTTGCAGTGTAAACACCTGCGCCATGATAGGAAACCACAGCCGGGAGACTTTTGGGTTTCGCTCCGGCGGGTATCGTCAGATAACCGGAAACCGGAACGTTGTCCACACAATCCACCTTCACATCATAGCATTTGAATTTTCCCGCCTGTTTCCCTTTCACCGGAACCTCCACTTTCACCGCCTTTACGGGAACTTTGGCAAGAGCGGCTTTCTGATCGTCCCAGAATTTTCTGAAATCCGCAGGTTCTTCGCATCCGGCTTTGATCTTTTCCGGTTCCACCATCGCTCCGGCACCCGCCATGATCACTTTCTTGCGCTTCAAAAGCGGCTTGCCGTTTTCATCCAGGAGCATAGCGCGAACCTGAATCCAGCCGGGCTTGTCCAAAGATGCTTCGCAAACCAGCGGCTTGCCGTCCGTCGTCGTGATGATATTCTTCTGAAGTTTGCCGTCGCCGGAAGATACCGCATACCCGATTTTCTGCCCTGAGACCGGTTGTTTCGCCTTGTCGAGCAGCGTAATATTGAAACGAATCTTTTCACCGGTTTTATAAATATTCTTCTTCTCCGCCGGCGTCACCTTGAGACGGTAACTCTCATAAGCAGGCCTTTCCTGCTTCGGCGCTGCCGGTTCCGCCTTTACCGCGGCGGCTTTCTCTGCCGGAGCCTCCGCTTTCTTCACAGGCTGTTCCGGAACGGCTTCCGTCTTCGTACACTCTCCGGCAGTGATGCATCCGCAACAACATGCACTCAGGAAAAGCGCCGCCAATGCGGTCAGCCCCGCCGCACATGAGATTCTGAATTTGACATTCATGAAATTTCTCCTTGATTGATTGATGGTAACACTTGTTTGCATACAGTTGAGGAAAATAGCATCCGGAAACGGAAATTTCAAAGAGAAAAAGAAAAATTCTCCGGAGAGTTTATGAAAAAACAGGCTATGCGGCAATCCGGCAGAGGTCGGAGCAGACCGGATGATAAAAAGCAGCGGGGACCTCGGGATGAGGTCCCCGCCAGTGTGGGGGTGTATCATATTACCGGCTGCGAGAGAGAGAATCAGCCGGTAATCATGGAGAGAGAATTCAATTGATCAGTTGATGAAAAGCATCTCCCGGTATTTCGGAAGCGGCCAGAGATCGTCATCGACCTGCTTTTCCAGGGTATCGACCAGTTTGCGAAGTTCGCAGAGAGCATCCGCAACTCCGACACCGTTTTCATCTTTCGCAAGAACCTTTTCCAGTTTCGCGGCTGCCGCCGTGATTCCGTCCAGAAGCTTGCCGATCCTCTCGGCAAGGTCTTTCTGGGAAGCCAGACCGCTCTTCAGGCCGCATCCGTCCATCACGGCAATGGTCTTGACCAGTTCGGAAAGCTGGCGGCTTCCCGCGGCAAGGATAATCGTCCGCACCATATTGAGGGCAAGTTCGCCTTCGATCCGGATCTTTCTCTCGTATTCCTCAAGGAAGATCTCGTATCTGGAATGGAGCTCGACTTTCGAGAACACATTGTATTTCTCGAACAGCGCCATATTGTCCTTGTCCAGCAGCGGTTTGATGGCTTCCGGCGTATTATGCAGATTCGGAAGTCCGCGTCTGGCGGCTTCTTTCTTCCATGCTTCGCTGTAATTGTCACCGTTGAAGATGATGCGTTTGTGCGCTTTGATAATCTTCTGCAGAACTTTCTGCAAACCGCTGTTGAAATCCGCCTTCGGCAGTTTTTCCAGCTGCGCGGCGATATCGTCGATCGCTTCCGCGAAGATCGTATTCAGAATCACGTTCGCACCGGCGCAGGACTGGCTGGACCCCGGAGCGCGGAACTCGAACTTGTTGTTCGTAAATGCAAACGGGCTCGTGCGGTTGCGGTCCGTGGCATCCAGCGGCAGCGGCGGAAGCGTATCCACGCCGATCCTCATCAGCCCGGCATGTTTCGAAGACTTCAGGTCGCCCTTTTCAAGCTGGCTGATCACATCCGCGAGCTGTTCGCCGATGAAGATCGAGATGATCGCCGGAGGCGCTTCGTTGGCTCCGAGACGATGATCGTTTCCGGCGGAAGCCGTCGCGGACCGCAGCAGATCGCTGTGCCTGTCGACAGCCATGATGATCGCGCAAAGCGTAGTCAGAAAAATCGCATTCTGATGCGGATCGCTTCCGGGATTCAACAGGTTGATGCTGCCATAGGCGGGCGACCAGTTGTTGTGCTTGCCCGAACCATTGATTCCGGCGAACGGTTTTTCATGGAGCAGACAGACAAGGCCATGTTTTTCAGCGGTCTGCTTCAGCACCTCCATGATGATCATGTTGTGATCGACGGCAAGGTTGAGCTCCTCGAATACCGGGGCGATCTCAAACTGCGCAGGAGCGACTTCGTTATGGCGCGTCTTCGCGGGAATGCCAAGCTTCCAGAGCTCGGAATCCACATCCGTCATGAATGCGAGAATACGCGGTTTGATGGCGCCGAAATAGTGATCTTCAAGCTGCTGATGTTTCGGCGGAGGAGCTCCGAACAGAGTGCGCCCGCTCTGCACGAGATCGGGGCGTGCATAGTAGAACTGTTCGTCGATCAGGAAATACTCCTGCTCGGCGCCGAGGGTGATCTTCACATTCTTTGTGCCGTCGTCGCCGAAACATTTCATCATGCGGCGGACGGATTTCGTAAGCGCCTGCATGGACCGCAGAAGCGGTGTCTTTTTATCCAGAGCTTCCCCGGTATAGGCGCAGAAAGCGGTCGGGATGCAGAGAGTCGCGCCATTGCGTCCGCGCTTGATGAACGCAGGGCTGGTGGGGTCCCATGCAGTATAACCGCGCGCCTCGAAGGTGGAGCGGATGCCGCCGGACGGGAAACTCGAAGCATCGGGTTCGCTGACGATCAGATTCTTCCCGGAGAAAGAGAGAATCGCATGTCCGGGCCCGGCAGGGTCAAGGAAAGAATCGTGCTTTTCCGCAGTCGTTCCGGTCAGCGGCTGGAACCAGTGGGTGTAATGGGTGGCGCCCTTTTCAAGGGCCCACTCCTTCATGGCATGGGCGACCGCATCCGCAATGGAGGGGTCCAGCGCCTTGCCTTCGTTGACAGTATCCATCAGTTTCTGGTAAATCGGTTTCGGGAGACGCTCTTTCATGCGTCCGCAATGGAACACATCTTCTCCGAAGTTTTCCGTGGTGAAGGGTTTCAAGGGAATGTTTTCCTTGTCTTCACGGGCAAGAATTCCTTCTATTGCCGTCTTTCTGTCAGCGTTCATTCTCACTTCACTCCTATTGTTTTGGTGATTCTCAAACTGATGCCTGCACATTAAGCAGATTACATGCCAACTTTCAAAAAATCAATCTTTTTGAGTTCAAAAAAACAGTTTCCATAATTCAGCAGAAATCTTTTCATCCGGAAAACCTACATTTTTGTAATGACATTTTTGTCATTCTTACATTTTTGTAACTTGACAATCCGGACGTCTGCGCTATATTCCTTTTTCACCATTGACTTTTCAATCAAACCGAAAGACAGGGACTGGGAATGTCCGAACGAAACGATATCGAGATTGCGGTTTTGAACCAGATCAGCCATGCCATCGTGCATGAGCTGAATGTCTCCGAACTCCTCAACAACATTCTGAACATACTGCGCAAGGAGATGGGGCTCATCCGCGGAACCATCACCCTGAAACATGAGGACACACTCGTCATCGAGGCATCCAACGGACTCACGGACGAAGAAATCAGCCGCGGCAAATACATGATCGGCGAAGGCGTCACGGGCAAAGTCGCGCAGACCGGCAAGCCCGCGCTGATCCCGGATATCTCTCAGGAACCCGAATTTCTCGGACGGACGCAGGCGCGCGCCAAAAATGAACATGTTGCGTTCATCTGCGTTCCGATCGTGCATCTGGACAATGTCATCGGCACCCTCAGCATCGACTGCTCCGGCAGAAACAGAGAGGAACTGGAGCGCGATCTCCGGCTGCTCGACACGGTGGCGAACATCATGGCGGAAGCAGTCGCCTCCTGCCTCAGGAAATATGACGAGCGGCGGCAGCTCCTCGAAGAAAACATGCGCCTGCGCGAAGAACTCGGCACGACGCCCCGCCCCGCCAACATCATAGGCAACTGCAATGCGATGCGTGCCGTCTACAAGATGATCGGACAGGTTGCAAACAGCTCCGCGACGGTATTGATCCGTGGCGAGTCGGGAACCGGCAAGGAACTCGTCGCGCGCGCCATTCAGATGTCCAGCGGACGCCGTGACAAGCCGTTCATCGCGGTCAACTGCGCCGCCCTGCCCGACAATCTCATCGAAAGCGAACTGTTCGGTTACGAAAAAGGCGCGTTCACCGGAGCCGTTTCCCGCCGTATCGGCCGTGCGGAGGCGGCAGACGGAGGCACGCTGTTTCTGGATGAAATCGGCGACCTGAGCCAGCATGTCCAGGTCAAGCTTCTGCGCTTCATTCAGGAACGCACCTTCTCGCGCGTCGGCAGCAACGAAGAAATCAAGGTCGATGTGCGTCTGCTGACGGCGACCAGCCGGGATCTGGAAAAGCTGATGGAGGAGGGCAAATTCCGCGAAGACCTCTACTACCGCCTGAACGTCTTCCCGATTCACCTGCCGAGCCTGCACAAACGCCCGAGCGACATCATCCTGCTTGCAGACCATTTTCTTGAAAAGTACAACCGTCTTCACGGGAAAAGCATCGCGCGCATTTCAACGCCTGCGATCAACATGCTGATGTCCTATCATTGGCCCGGCAATGTCCGCGAACTCGAAAACTGCATCGAACGTGCGGTCCTGACCGCCGGCGACACCGTGATTCACGGCTACGACCTTCCCCCTTCCCTCCAGACGGGCGAAGCATCCGGCACGGCGGTGATCCACCCCGGCTTGCGGTTCCGCAGCAGCCAGACTGTGCCGGCCGTCAGCGTGCAACTTGCGAGCACCTGATTGCCCCATGCGAAGTAGACCCAGAGCTGGTTGAAGGTCTGGGCGCTCTGGTTCGACCACCAGAGCAGGAGCGAGACGACGGCGATCAGCGGCAGGCAGAGCAGAAAGCGGTTCCTGATCGGCTTTTGCTGAATGCGG
>ENA-OROD01002733-OROD01002733.1-human-gut-metagenome-genome-assembly--contig:-NODE-2733-length-12527-cov-4.698845_pt1 | contig 12527 bp, 7 predicted proteins | sample MGYA00242123_ERZ509038 | MGnify/ENA primary metagenome ERZ509038 (study PRJEB26280, sample SAMEA2338719) | human gut metagenome | biome: human gut; feature: human-associated habitat; material: faeces... | reverse complement strand
GAGTTTCTTAATTGTGTCGCCGAGTGTGAGATAGTCACAGCCCAGTATCGATGGTGAAAGAAGTGCCATTTTTGTCTCCGTTCTGCCGCTTTGAATTTTGTACGCTTATGCACACGTCAAGCGGCACTGCAAAGCGTGATCTTAACTTATACTAACTGCCCCATACCGGGCGGTCAATATGTAAAATTGTTTCATTCCACAGGCTTGAGGTCTCATTGGACAAGGCCTATTTTTTATCCTCGCCATTGTCGCGGAACATTCCGAGCGCCGAGTCGTCTATCTTAAAGCCGCCGTCAAATCCGCGGTAGGCGTCGAGGCTGTCACGGTCGATATCGTCAAGCAGACCGTCGTCATCGGGATTTTCTGCTTCGGCGCGTGCTGCCTCGTAAAGCATCGTGCGGCGCTCAATAACGTCGCCCTCCGGATATTCGGCAGGAGATGCAGGATGCTTTCTCCTTTTTATTGCGACCGCCGTCACATATATGACGGCTGCAAGCAGTGCTGCCGCGGAAATTATAAGACCGTATTTAAGACCGGGCGTTTTATAGCTGAATTTTATCGTACATTCACCTGCCGGTGCCTCAACCGCCATAAAGCCCTTTGCGACCTTTATGATATCGGCATTTTTGCCGTTTACCGTGGCGGTCCAGCCGTCGTCAAACGGTATCGAGAAGAACACATAATTCGGACGGTCAAGGGATATAGCGGCGGTAAAGCCCTTACTGTCGTAACTGAACGAGTGGGCTGAGGTGGCTGCTCTTGCCGCACAGTCGGCGGCTATCGAGACGTCGGTAAGGCTTACGGAACGCTTCCCCGATTCGTAATTTTTCAAATAATAATCGTTTTCGATATCGTCAAGATAACGGCTGAAAAGGGCAATATCCTTGTCATCTATAAGCAGCGCCTTCAGCATTACGTCGGGCTTGTGGGAGTTCCCGAAATTGTTCAGCTGTTCTTCGGTTATGTAATAATCGTATGTGAAGCCGATTGGTATGTAATTTCCGTTTTCATAGACGACATAGCTGTCGTCACGGCTTACCTCCTTATACCCCGGTATTTCGGTCTCGCCCTTGTCGTTTGTAAAATCCTTGGCGCCGTCAATGGTCGGGTCAAGCAGATATTTGACCGACAGAAGCGAACGCAGCGAGCCGTACTCTGCCGACGGACGGCTTGCGACCGAACGTGTAATGCCGATGTACTCATAAAAATCGGTTATTCCGGACGACACTACCGAGTGGAAAAAGTTTATGGACGGATACCCGAGGTACAGTCCCGTGTTGTCAACGCCGTCGTAAACATCTATACGGGCGTATTCATCGTCGTCGATATCAAGTTCGACCTTGCCTTCTATAAGTCCTTTTATCATAACATTTTCAATGTCATACGAGTGCGACTGACCGCAGGCAATGAAAAACACGGAATACACTGCCGATATGACACATATCATGGCAATGCAGGGCTTGAAAAGGGAAGTGTTTTTCGATTTTATCACAGGTATCAGCGCGCGCACTATTACAAGCGACAGTATCGCTATAAGGCAGGTTATCCAGAACCGCAGATCATAATATCCTCCGTCAACCTTGACCGTGTGGTCGAACGAGCGGCGGATAAGCTGATATATATATTTGAACGGATTTGTTGCGGCGTCGGTGTAAAGACCGAAGCCGGTGATCTTTCCGTTTTCCAGTCCTTTCGGGAAAAAGCCGACGACCACGGTCAGCGCGAGAGTTAAGAAGGTGCACCACCGCCATGAGGTGTTCCAATTGGCTTCGGCGTCCTCGATAGAAACAGCGGTCGCAAGCGCCATCATGAGGATGGGCATGTAGAACCATCTGGCATAGTACGCCGTGTTGAACATGGAAAAGGCGCTGTTGAGCACCGGCACGAGCGCCATGAATATGCAGACAATAAGCAGCCTTCTGAGCCATGTGCCTTTTTTCTCCGACAACAGCCATGTGATGGTGCCGACCATTCCGAACAGCGGCAGCCAGCCGCCGAGCGACGACCATTTGACGTCCGCACCCGGGAAAAATACCGGACGGGCAGGGAGGTCGGGCGGAAAAAAGAAGCACTGGATGACATTTAAGAATATCTGCTCTTTGCCATAGAGTATCGCGCTCCAGCCGGTCATAACGCTTGAAAGGCGGCCGTTCTGCAGCACCATTAGTACGGCAGGCAGCAAAAGCCCGGCCGCCAGCAGCAGACCAAGCACGCACTCAAGCAGCATTATAAGAAATTCCGACAGTCTGAACCGGAAGCTGCCCGATATCATCCTTATCACCCAGTATATGACCGCAAAGACCACCATTCCGAAGAAGAAATAGTAGTTGGATACCGAGCAGAGAAACACAGATATTATAAGCAGTCCGCGCTTTTTTTCGGACATGAATCTTTCCATCGAGTATAAAAGCAGGGGAAAGAAAACAAGAGCCTCATGAAAATGATTGAAGAATATATTGTATACGGAAAATCCGGAAAACGCATAGAGCAGACCGCCTATCATGGCAGTCTCGGCGCGTGCGGTAAAGCGGCGTATGTAAAGGTATGCCGTGAGAGCCGCAAAGGAAAACTTCAGTATCAGCAGCGGAGCCATAAGGTAGGGCACAACACTGCCGGGGAACGGTATGGTCAGCCAGAAGAAGGGGCTTCCGAGCAGGTAAAAGGCGTAAGAGCCTATGAAATTCGAACCGAGGTCGGTGACATAGCTCCAGCCGAACTGACCGTTTCTCACAGCGTCGTGGCAGTAGCGGTAAAACGGTATCTGCTGAACGTTGAAGTCGCCGAAAAAGATAAAATACCCATGCCCGGTTATCAGAAACGGTATGAAAAAGGCTGTCGCAACAAAAAAAGCGATCAAAAAGGTCATAAGCCTCAACTGCTTTTTTTTGCCGAGCGCGTTCTGCGGTTTCTCCATTGTTTTGCCGTCCTTTCTCCCGATAATGCCGATATACATAACTATTGTACCATAATACCGCTATAAATCAACTGATTTCTGAGCCCAAAATTACATTTTTGTTATCTTAAATATATTGTTTTTTGAAATGCGGTTATGTATAATGAAAGCTGACGGAGGCGATCCACTATGACAAGCCATTTTTACGCAATGCTGTTCAGAATGAAATATATAGACCGCTGGGCGCTCATGCGAAATACGAGAAAGGAGTCGCTTTGCGAACACACCCTCGAAACGGCGTTTATAGCCCATGCACTGGCGGTCATAGAAAACCGCAGGTTGGGCGGCAATATAGACACGGAACGTGCGGCGCTGCTTGCCATGTTTCATGACGTGCCCGAAATAATAACGGGCGATCTGCCGACCCCGGTTAAATACTATAGCGATCAGGTGAAGGGCGCTTACGATGAAATGGAGTCAGCCGCGATAGAACGCCTTGAGGGACTGCTGCCGGATGACCTGAGACCCGATTTTGACGGGATATTCCATGACGGCGACGAACACCTGCGAAAAATAGTCAAGGCAGCCGACAAAATATCGGCGCTTATAAAATGTAAGGACGAGCTGGCGCTCGGCAACCGCGCATTTTCCGCAGCCGCAAGGTCGACCGAGGCTGCGGTAAGGGCATTGCAACTCCCTGCTGCGGATATCTTTTTGAGTGAATTTCTGCCCAGCTTCTCGCTGCCTCTGGACGCGCAGAAATAGTCATATTTCAGTTGGTATTGCTTTTTTTGGATATATGTGCTATAATAACACGGATAATGGTCTTAATATTTCTACTTTGAAAGGAAATGTGCGATGATAGATCCTAAAAAAATCTGCCCGGGCTGCATGAACGAAAAGCTGACCGAGGGCAAATGCCCTATATGCGGCTACAGCCCCGATGAGCCGGTAAACCCGGCGTTTCTGGCTCCAGGCACTGTGCTTGACGGGCGCTACATAATCGGAAAGGTGCTTGACAACAACGGCGAGGGCGTTACATATCTCGGATATGACGCCGTGACCGGAACGGTCGTAAATGTCAGAGAATTTTTCCCGACCGGACTTTGCGAACGTTCGGGCGACGGCTCGGTTATGATGCTGTCGGGCTGTGAATTTGATTACAACGAAGCACTGCTCAAGTTTATCGATCTTTCAAACAAACTGTTTGCTCTCAATGAGCTGCCGGCTCTGTTTGATGTGCTTGACGTGCGCGAAGCGGGCGGAACCGCATACCGCATCACAAAGTCGGTGCCCGGAATATCGCTGCGCGAATTTCTTATGCGCAACGGCGGCGTGCTTAAATGGGATCAGGCAAGATCACTGTTTGCACCGCTTGTGTCATCCGTTTCCGCTCTGCACAAGGCAGGAATAATCCACCGCGGCATTTCGCCCGATACGCTGGTCGTCGGCAAGGACGGAAAGCTGCGTATAAACGGCTTCTGCATACCCGAGGAGCGCACCGCAAAAAGCTCGCTGACCTCGCAGATATTCCCCGGCTTTGCCGCAGTTGAACAGTACGGCGAGGCAGGAACACAGGGTACATGGACCGATGTTTATGCATTTGCCGCTACAATATACAGAACACTCGTCGGCAATCCGCCGCCCGAGGCGATAGAGCGCCTTGAAAACGACAATATGACCATTCCGGCACATGTTGTCCGTGAAACTCCGAAAACGGTGCTTGAAACCCTGGCAAACGCACTTCAGGTATTGCCGGACGACCGTACCCAGACCATCGACGAGATGAGAAGGGGACTTTCCGCATCGTCGGCTCAGCCGCAGGTGCAGATAGCGCCGGCGCAGATGCAACCGACTTCGATCCAAGTACAGCCTCAAGTACAGGCAGCCCCGGTACAGATACAACCAGCACAACCGCAGATACAAACTGCTCCGGTTTCACAACCAATGCAATCCGGACCGGCTTCACCTGTGCAACCGCAGCCAGCCATGTACGGGAATAATCAGACTTATATTGATGCTTCCATGTATGCCAATGCACCGGCCAAACCAAAGAAAAACCACACCTGGATCATTGTGGTTTCCGTGGTCGGCGGTTTATTTCTGCTGTTGATCATTTTACTTGTCATTTTCATCTCACTGATGTTAAAGTCCGGCACAACTGCAAATGATCTTCTGAACAACAATACCGGATCGCATCGCAGCCTGCAGGAATTACAAGATTATTACTATGCAGATTATAAGAATGCAGATCTGAATTCCTCCGAATTTCTGGATTTAAATACAGAGGACGCTTCTAATTCCGGTACTGTTTCTACAGAAGATTCATCTGCTGCATCTACCGAAAGCAGTTCCACTGTCAGCGTGCAATCCGCTGATTTTCAGGATAGCGATCTGACTTTTATAAATGTAACAAATCAGGATGTTCTGAATCTGTCTGCTGACACGGCCTATCTTTTACAGGAGAGTACACCGGACCGTCAGACCTCTCTGTCTCAGAGCACAGTCTCTCAATATACAGATAACATCCAAGGCGATGCACAGTATTCCCTGGGGCGGAAAATTGCACCCGGAGCTTCTCTCGCCGACTTCTGTAATGCCTATGGAATTAACAGTTCTAATTCTATGCTGCAGGTTCACAGCAACGATGCATGGAGCTACTACTATTTCTCCAACCCAAGGACTCTGAGCGGACTCTCTGCAGATGCCATCTGCCTGACCATTGGCTGGTCCAAAAAAGATAATACCTGGACTCGTCTGAATGCTAATTCTCTGCAGAATTATTTCTCCTCTGCACAGGATTCTTCTGATGATGAGGTCCTGTTCTATACCGTAACCTTAAATGTTCCAACCGATCCTGATACCGTTTCTGCTGACAGCATCCGGCTTCAGACGATTCAGGTTGAATACGGAACACCGGATGCCTTCTATCATTTTTATGGTCGGAATGCAGCTGAAAACTAATCTTAAGGAGGGGGATTTATGCGTATTTCACATACTCAGCACATTCATCATATCAGGCATATGCTGACAACTATTTTTGCAATCGGGCTTATCTGCCTGACCTCTCTCGGATTCTCGCCGATCTCCGAAGTCTCTCCTGCTGCCGGCCAGTCGATGCCTGATTCCTGGACCTCCGGCGATCCAACCGGAAGTGCCTCCTATCTGAATGGTTCTACGGTATTTGTCAGTTTTTTTGTAGAAGATCCCCATTCATCATGGTCTGATGAAGAGCGTGCTCTTGTCATGTCCAAGCTGGATATCGCCACAGATTACCTCATTTCCGCCGGTGCTTCCTATGGCAAAACGGTCTCCCTGACCTATGATATTTATGATCATCCGGATCTCGCTTATACCATCTCTTATCCGAAAAACATCCGGGATAATGATGACTCTGCGCGTGATCTGTTAGATTATATGGTGGATTATATTGCCGAAACGATTCCTACCGCTGATCTTCTGAACGAATATCAGGCAACCAGCATTGGTTATTTATGTTTTCTGAATAAAGATGGTGTGTCCTATACCTTCCCTTACTATGATGATGATTCCGACTGCTATTTATATGAAACCTGTTTCTTATATCTGAAATGCGATGATGAATATGAGCCACCTGCTGTCTACGCCCATGAGATTCTGCACCTTTTCGGTGCCCGCGACTTATATGAAACCAATGAAACAGACGGCATTTCCAAGGAGTTCGTTCAGTACATCGAGGCAAATTATCCAAACGAAATCATGCTGACCACCTATGACGAAAATTGGAATAATGTCCAAGATCATGTCACCAATGATCTAACGGATATTACTGCCTATTTTATCGGATGGCTGGACACCATTCCGGAGCTCTCTACCTACCCAAGCATTGAAACCGAATACCCGGCCTGCTTCACCGAAGTCGACCATCCATCCGGCAACTATGAGGATTATTCTGCCGGTGATGATACGGACGGACTCGACTGGGGTAGCTCCGGCAATTCCGCCACCCTCGACAATTCCGACACCCCCAATGCTGACTGGAGCGCCAATGGTGGAAACGGGAATGGAAATGGTTATAGCAGTAGTTCCGATGATACTATCTGGTGGTTGATTTTGCGGTTGTTGTGGGAGATGTTTGGGAGTTAAGCTTCTGTTGCATACAACTCCCTTTCAAAGGCCTGTACAAATTCTGCGACACCATCGGATAATTCCTTTCTCTTCATATCTACCCAAAAGCTCTGCAAAAACATATTTATATCAAATCTTGCACTTGCATCTGCATACTCCACTAATACTGGCTTTGCATCTGCATTTACTGTTCCGGTCACAGAGAATTCAAACAACGTGGCGGCCCATAATGGTAGCAAAGCAACCCAATTTCTGTCCTGTTTACAATCTCCGTCATCACTATAATTTTCAAACAGTTCACTTAAATTACTTGTAATTATGCTCATCCTATTCGTCCCTTCTAATTGATCATTAATTGCCACTGCCCTACACAGTGCAACAATGTCAAGGAAGGAATGGACATATTTATGATACTTTGACAGCTCTATCATTTGAACTGTACCAACAAATTTGTTTTTATTGGAATATGTAAGATAATACCCCCATTCATGGTAAACTAATCGTATTAATATTTTATACAGATATTCTGCGTCCTTGTACTTATTCCATTCCATTTCAATTACAAACATTTCTGAAACAAAAAATAATACCAATACCCACTTATACATTCCACCCCATAACAAAGCAACTAATCCAATAGCTATGCCTATCCTAACCAATATGTACAGCAACTGAACTGCTTTAAGTCCATATTCTTTCCTATATTGCCCAGATAAGTTGATATACTTTATCATATCAATTCTTTTAATCTTATTATATCTATACATATATTCTGTGTAATATTTTTCACAGCCTTTTATTAATTTAGTACTGGATATATCTATTTCAAGTATCGGTATCCTACGGTACAAATCTTTTCTAACTCCCTTTTTGGGAACTTTTTTAGAATAATACCTTTTGCTTTCTATATATATATCTATTAACACTTGTAAAAATAAAATCACTAAAATTGTCAACACTCCATTTATTAACAGTCTATTTTTTGCAATATCTTTACCAAAGATATAACATAATACGCTCGATATAACTGTATAAATGACCAATGTTACTTTTAAATTCACTTTAGAGTTAATTTGTTTTTCATTAATCAATGTATATATCATAGGAATTATAGACGCAATACATACGCCTAAATACCACTCAAATGACACTTGAATTAATTCATTAGGAATTACACTTATTACAAAAAATACAACTGCTCCTCCTGAAATCAAAACCATTAATTGAGTTACTACATCTAATACTATATCCTCCGCTTTTTTTCTATATTCTATAGATCGTTTATATATTCTATTTTGTCTCTGATTTACAGTTTTTTTGAATGATGGGGACGTTACTATTATAAATGCTATATCCATTGATCCAAAAAATATAAATAATAGAAGAATCAGTGTTCTAATAATTGCATCCACTATTATTTTCATTATCATATATATCATTTCCTATTCTTTATTATTTTTCAAAAACTTTCTTCTCTGCTACCTTTTTTATTTTTTCCTGTTTCGACAGATCATACTCACCCATTTCCTCCTCAGATTTTATGAATGTCATTGAGCCACCAATACCATGGTACTTTTCAAAGAACGTCTTCAGCTTTTCAATGACTTCCTGTTTCTTCTTGGCTCTACCGCCACCGCCAAATCGTGAAATCGGTGGCATAAGTTTATCTATATCTGTTCCGGCTGTTTTGATCTCTCCGTCACGGAACGCATTCTCCATGAACCTCCGTGTATCTTCCGGCTTCAGCTTTTCTTCCGTGATAATCGCATTCAGGTCATAGTCTCGCTGTTCCACCACATACTCATGCCATTCATTCATGACATCATCCACGTCATTGATTCCTGCAATAAAGGTTTCAATGAGCTGTTTCTTGCTACGCAGTTCCGGGCTAGCATCAATCGCCTTATTGATGGTAATCAGAACTTCCTTGTCTTCGCAATGGGTATCATGGTACTTCTTTACGAGCATGAGAATATAATCAATGTTAATTTCTATCTGCCGAATCAGTTCAATCTCAAATACTACATCATCCGTAATATCCGTGCTTTCCTGACGCTTGCGTTTCCACTCATCACGCAAATCCTGATAACGTCCAAGGTAGTCCTGTAAATCACGTTCAGAAATCAGCTCATTTCCCTTGAACTCATCGAAGGAAAGCAACAGATTTCTCATACGAAGAATCGCACCAAACAAAGCAATAAAATCCTTCTGGTTCTGTTCCCCGATGATCTGTGGTTCTGACAGAGGAAACTTATTATTCAAATCTTCCATCATATCCACATACCCCGGCATTGGCTTACCATCCACAGATTCATATCCGTAATAATAATCCTTAAAGCTCTGCAGCAGAACAATGCCTCCGGCATTCTTGTCTCCGAACAGGGAAATGGCACTATCCACTCGCTTTTGCAGATTTCGGAAACATACAATATTTCCAAAAGTCTTGATGGAATTCAGAATACGGTTGGTACGGGAAAATGCCTGTATCAGTCCGTGCATTTTCAGATTCTTGTCTACCCACAGCGTATTCATGGTTGTAGCATCAAAACCTGTCAGAAACATATTTACTACGATTAGAATATCCAATTCCTTGTTCTTCATGCGAAGCGATACATCTTTATAGTAATTCTGGAATTTATCACTTGAAGTATCGTAATTCGTATGGAACATTTCATTATAATCCTTGATGGCTTCTTCCAGAAATTCTCTGGACGGCTGATCAAGGGCAGAGGTGTCCTCTGAATTTTCTTCATCCAGAATACCATCCGATTCTTCCTCATTTGTACAGAAACTAAAAATGGTTGCAACACGCAATTTCTTGGTCGGGTCTGCTGCCATCTGCTTTTTGAATTCCTGATAATATAGTTTTGCCATCGGAACGCTTGATACCGCAAAAATGGAATTAAAACCGCTGATACGCTGTTTCTGCTTGATTTCCTCTACCTCATCCCGTTTGGCAGAAGCCACCTCCGCAATATTTGTCAGCGTATTATATATGTATGTTTTATCCCCACGATAAGTCTTCTGGTCAAAATGTTCCAGTATGTACTGTGTCACAATCCGGATACGCTCAGGAGCCATCATAACCTTTTCACGGTTGATGTCCCAGACCATCTCGTCTGTGATTTCTTCCTCCATATCCATCGTTCTAATATAATCCACTCGGAATGGAAGAACATTTTTATCATTAATCGCATCTACAATCGTATAACTGTGAAGCTGATCCCCAAAGGTCTGACCTGTGGTAAAGAACTCCGGATTCTTGGCTCTACCGGAATTGACAGAGAAAATCGGTGTTCCTGTAAATCCAAACAGATGATATTTCTTGAAATTCTTTACAATTGCAGTATGCATATCCCCGAACTGACTGCGGTGGCACTCATCAAAAATAATAACGATATGTTTCGTATATACTTCATGCCCCGGATTCTTTTTTATAAAGGTAGCCAGTTTCTGAATGGTAGTAATAATGATATGTGCGTCCGGGTCTTCCAACTGCCGTTTTAATATAGTAGTCGAGGTATTGCTGTTGGCTGCCCCTTTTTCAAAACGGTCATATTCTTTCATGGTCTGGTAGTCCAGATCCTTACGGTCAACCACAAACAACACCTTGTCAATATAAGGCAGCTTTGATGCCAGTCTTGCCGTCTTAAATGAGGTCAGCGTCTTTCCGGAACCTGTGGTATGCCAGATATAACCACCACCCTCAACACTACCGTACTTCTTATAATTATTAGCAATTTCGATACGATTGAGAATCCGCTCCGTAGCCGTAATCTGGTACGGACGCATGACCATCAGCATATCCTCGGATGTAAAAATGCAGTACTTCGTAAGGATATTCAGAATCGTATGCTTCGCGAAAAAAGTCTTTGTAAAATCAATCAGATCAGGAATCACACGGTTGTTGGCATCTGCCCAGAAGCAGGTAAACTCAAAACTGTTACTGGTCTTAGTCTTACTTGCTCCCCGTTTCTCGTGTTCCTTTTCTGCATTCCGTCTGGTACTGTTGGAATAATACTTTGTGTTTGTACCATTGGAAATAACAAAAATCTGAATATATTCGTACAGTCCACATCCCGCCCAGAAAGAAGCCCTCTGGTAGCGGTTAATCTGGTTGAATGCTTCACGGATGGCTACACCTCTGCGTTTCAGCTCAATATGTACAAGAGGCAGACCGTTTACCAATACGGTAACATCATAGCGGTTGTCATGTTTTGCACCATTTCCCGTGCCAATCACATACTGATTGATGACCTGCAGTCTGTTATTATGGATATTCTTTTTATCTATAAGTGTAATATTCTTGGAAGAACCGTCATCACGGGTCAGAACTTGGATATTGTCCTCCTGTATCTTTCGGGTCTTTTCCACGATATGCTCATTAGGATTGGCAACGGCATTTCTGAAAAAATCATCCCATTCTGTGTCTGAAAACTGATAGTTATTCAGTTCTTCTAATTTCTTACGAAGATTGGCAATCAGGTCTTTCTCCGTGTGAATAGGCAGATATTCATATCCCTGTTCACAGAGCAGACGGATAAACTCCTGTTCCAACTCTGCTTCACTCTGGTAACTGTCAGAACGCTTCTTGACTGGTTCATATTCTGTGACAACGGTATTCTCCGATGTCTCTGCTACAATATTAAAGTACGGCATATCCTCGCCTCCCTACTTTGGTAATTTGTAACTGTTCAGAGCCAAGCAGATTTCCGATGAGAGCGAAAGCCGTGCTCGCACGAGTGAACACTCTTATCTGGAAATCTATTTGGCGAATACGCCACACCTCCAAAACGCGTAACATTTTGGAGGCTGGCTCTGAACAGCTATGATAATTCTTTAAAAGACAGTAACTTATCTCTATAATATTCATACTGCTTCTGACGTGCTTCGATTTCTGCCGGAAGTCCTGCTGACAGGTCGTTGCAAAGGCTATGAAATTTATTCAACACATTTACAACCTCCTGCTGTTTTTCTATACTTGGAATAGCAAGCTGATATTCTGCAATCGTTTTTCCCGTTAAGGATGCTCTGGTTGTAAATGCACAATGGCTTGTAACATACTTTCTGAAATCTTCCGTAGCAAAGCAAAATGCACAATATTCCGGCAACAAATAATTTGTTTTTGGAGTTGCCTTAATCGTAAATCCATTAAATACACAATCGCCAATATCATCAAGCATTACCGATGACCAACCAACATCTTCTGCTGTCTCTGACGTTCTGGTAAAAAACACATCTCCCCGGTGAACTCCCAACTTTTTAATTTCTGCCGGAGTACATTCAACCAGTGCGGTAATATCCTCTCCCTTAAGGAATCTGTTATTATAAACATCCGTATATCTGATAAAAGGAATACCTGATCCAAAGAAATCTTTTCCTTTACTCAATCCATTACGGAAATCAAATAGACTTCCCATCGGCAGTGTAACATAGCCAAACACATACTGAATGAGTTTAATTGCGCTCAGCTCTGTCTGTCTGTCTGTCTGTCTGTCTGTCTGTCTGTCTGTCTGTCTGTCTGTCT
>ENA-OROD01002718-OROD01002718.1-human-gut-metagenome-genome-assembly--contig:-NODE-2718-length-12569-cov-8.318363_pt1 | contig 12569 bp, 9 predicted proteins | sample MGYA00242123_ERZ509038 | MGnify/ENA primary metagenome ERZ509038 (study PRJEB26280, sample SAMEA2338719) | human gut metagenome | biome: human gut; feature: human-associated habitat; material: faeces... | reverse complement strand
CGATCAGGCAGCCGAACAGCAGGTCGAGGTCGGTGCGGTCATCCTTGATGTTGGAGGTCATATCGTCCAGCAATGTTTGCGTGTATTCGGCTGCGCCGTAGTATACGTCCTTCATGTTGGTGTCGTCCAGCTTGAGGACGCGGAAACCAACATCTAATGAATTTGCCATTTCTTTTTGAATTTGCTCTAAATTGTCGGGTGTATCATATAAGCCCGTTTGTACACCAGTTACTATTTCCGGATTGCTTATATAGCTGGGGTCATCATTTTTATCATTGTCTCTACGCACTGCTATTTTATACGGCTTGCCCTCAGATTTAAGTTTGCGAATCGAATAGCCACATTCGTCGATACTTGTTTTTATCTGGTTTCCTGCTCTGCGGATACGCTCTTTGCCGATTTCACATATATTCTTGTATCCCGCTTTATAGGCTTCGCTTGCTTCGTCGCACTTTTCGGGGATCTGCACCATAATAAACTTTCGGTGTCCCCCGTCCTCGGCATTGAGCTGCATGACAGCATGGGCGGTGGTAGCAGAGCCGGAGAAGAAGTCGAGAATGATCCCACCCTCTGGTGCGCCTTGTTGAATAATAAGCTTTAAGTAATCTGTTGGTTTGGGAAAATCAAAAAAGTCCTCACCATCAAATAGGATTTTCAATTCACGAGTTGCCTGCGTGTTATAAACGGTGTCAAGAATGGTACTTAATCCAGTATATTCGCTTTGTAAGTCTTTCGCAAATTTCTTTCGGCGAGGTCTTCCACTTGGGGAAGAAGGCCATATGACTTCGCCATTTTGTATAAGGGCCTCCATATGTTTCCTGTCATATCGCCATCCGAGAGGCGGGCAGGCATATGTAATCCCTGTTTCAGGATTTGAAAATTCATAATGGAGATTAGGTCGTTGGGAAGCCGTTGCTAAACCAGTCATGTCAGCACTCATCCAATCTCCCCGCGGGTCATTATCTGGATTTGAATACTTCCCCATATCTGCTTTTGCCCCGCGGATTCTTTGTGATGCGGAATTTGCATAACAAAGAAGGTATTCATGATCCTCGCTGACGCCAGTTTTAGAACGGCTATCTACCATTTGACGTCGTTTCCAAATAAAAGTCCCCAAATGGCGTGACTTTCCGTACACTTCATTACAGATAGCATACATATTTTCTATTTCTTCTTCGCCGATACTTATAAAAATAAATCCATCATTTGACAGCAAATTCCTCGCCAGCATCAGCCGTGAATAAATCATACTGCACCAGTCGGAATGAAAACGTCCGTTGGTGTCAGTATTCTTGAACAGACGGTTTTCGTCTTCGTCATACATTCCCATCTGCTCGTTTTCTTCTTCCTGCGAACGCATGAAATCGTCGGCATAGATGAAGTCGCTGCCAGTGTTGTACGGCGGATCAATGTAGATCATCTTGACCTTGCCGAGATAGCTTTCCTGCAAGAGCTTGAGGACTTCCAGATTATCGCCCTCGATATACAGGTTTTCGGTATTGTCCCAGTCCTTGCTTTCCTCCACGCAGGGGCGCAGTGTCTTCCGGATTGGCTTGTTGGCTTCTACGATTGCCGCCTTCTTGCCGACCCATGTGAATTCGTAGCATTCATCCCCGTCCACCACGTCCGGCGAAAGCATCTGTTTCAGCAGCTCAAAGTTGACCGCCCGTTTGTACACCTTCTTCTCCGGCGTGCTGTGTTCCTCATCCAGCATCTCCGTGATGCAGTTGGGAAACAGGGCGGCAATGCGGTCTATGTTCTGCGCCGTCAAGTCCGGCGATTCAAATCTCATCTTATCCATTTTGGTTGTTCTCCAATCTTGCCTTCTCGTATTTTGAATTCAGATAGTTCACAAAAGCAGAGCAAGTCACAAGCATATACTGCGCGTCTTCAATAGAGGCATCTGTAAAATCAATACTCCCGTGTCGGATTCCTCCGGCATCTGAGGTGTATCCATATAGTTTTTCAAACGCACCTTTCATTGCACCGTGAATCTCCACGCCAGAGTCCTCGAGTTTTTTTAATGTTGCTCCCAATGTGGCTGAGGCTCCTGTCATTTCTGTGATGGTACAGCACATCGCTTCTACTGCGCTGATTGCATCTTTTATCGCATTCTCATAGTCTGGAGTTGCTTTGTCAGAAAGACTTTGGATTGCTTTATTGATATGTTTTCTTACGGATTCAAAGCCAATTTTGCTTGTATCCTGAATGGAATCAAGTTCTGTCATATTGGTAATCGGCACAAACACATCATTTAGTAGCCGATACCCTGCATTTTCATCTTCAAGAATTGAATTTACTCTCTTTGTAAATACAGGGAAAAATTCAGAATTACGACAATACTCATTTGGACATAAATCCATTGAGCAGTCCACACATCCAAACTGCTTGCGTTGAAATCTTAAAAAGAGTTCTATAATGGTGTATGGATCATACCATTTACTTTGCGGTGACTGGCAATAGAACCTCATGAGTATTATTTCCACATTTTGCTCATAATTTATATTTACTTCGCCGAGGCGGTCAACAATATAAGCTACTGTTTTATACCCTTCTGGAAGATACTTCAAAACCTCCGTTAACCAGTTATATAACCTGTTTCGCAAGCCCTCATCAATGCTTGTTATTTGTTGTACATTATGATTTTCAAAACCGTTTCTCTCGGCAAACATCATGTATTCATACGCTCCTTTCTCAGTCTCTTCAACTCCGCGTTCATTTCCATCTGCCTATTTAGCTGCTTCTCTCGCCGCATTTTGTTTTCCAGTGCGGCGATCTGCTTTTCGATCTGCTTCTTCTTTTCATCCCGCTCAACAGACTCTTTCAGTCTCTCGCCGGAATCTGTTTGCAACTTATCCCCGGCAATCTGGCGAACGAGGCTTTCGTAGACTGCATCCATGTTCAAGCCGTCGATGCTGAGATGCAGTTCGTCTTCCGGCATCCAGTCCGTGTGATAATAGCGACTGACCTTGAAGGCGTTGCTGCCGGACGCAGCAGCCTCCTTGTAGCCGATCCACGCTTGCAGCCTACCTTTATATTCTAACACAAAAATGATGTGATAGGGGATTTGTTTGTCAATTTGCTGCAATACCCGCGTATCAAGGCTGGGCTGATTGAGCCTTATTGTGAATACTTCTATCTCATCTACCGTATCGCCCGCAGCAACGTTCAGCGTATCCGGGGATATTTTGTTGCTCCAAAATATCGCGGCTATCTGCTCCGCAAAAACGCGCTTCAAGTCCTGCGATATTGAAATATTATCGTAGAACTTCTGCTTTGGGATTCGTTTCCCGAATTCGGTTGTGCGCGGCAGACCTAACATAAGCCATCACCTTCTGTTCTTCTTAAACGTGCTTCGATAATCCATCCACATTTCACGATACTGCTTTTCTTCAAGATACGATATAAGATCAATGGGATCGAGAATCTTTTCTTGTGCGAAGCTGTTGCGTAACGATGGATTTGCCAGAACAATGTTATTCCACACGGCATCATCGTTTACTTGATAAGTGCCGAATACCTTGTGGGGAATCGATAGACAAGATGATTTTATCTCCATCGAAATTTCTCTTTTAGATGGGGCATATCCGAAAGCCTTTAATACTTTAACCCAGTCAGTCATTGTAAGCATTACTGCCTCCGATTATCTCACTTAATGACAAGAAAGCATATCAGCTCAAAGTCATCAAGCCCGGTTATCTTCGTAAGAAGCGCGGATGTGCCGCCGCTTTTGAACAGGCTGTCTATATCGCTTTCTTCCTTCACATCGATGATGGTGTTGATAGCGTCGGAAAGCAGCTCGCTGTATTTGCCCATATTCTTGCCGTCCCTCGTTTCGCGGTTGAAGGCTTCGCATAATTTCATATACGGCTCTGTATTCCCGCGGCACAGCAAACGCATCTTGTCGAGCATAAGCTTGGGCGAAAGGTGGTCGCATACCACCTCGCCGTTCTCCGCAATGTATACCATGTAGAATGGGTGCAGGCGGTTCTGATTGTTTATATTCACGTCGCCGTTAATGTTTTTCAATACGAACACCACGCCCGCAGGCGCGTCCGCAGAAGCCGGAACGACGGCGCTCATGCCATGCGGCGCTCTGTCTATGTCGGGATGGTGTTTGATATATTCGAGCAAATCAAGCCGAAACTCATTCAAGCCCAAATCCATGATGGATATGCCGCTCGACATATCTTCAATATCCACCACTTCTTCCTGTAAGCGCTGAAGCTGCGCTTTACGGTATTCAAGGTCGCCCTTTTCGTCGGCGTTGATGAGGTCATCGTCGCCCGTAGAGGCCATTACGCTTATCTTCATGCGCATTTCCACGCGGTTTTTAAGGTTGATGTAATCGTCGAGCGTCAAGTCCGGCCAGAAGTTCACAAGCTGAATGACCTTGTTCCTGCTCCCGATACGGTCAATACGCCCGAATCGCTGGATAATGCGAACAGGGTTCCAGTGAATATCGTAGTTGACGCAATAATCGCAGTCCTGCAGGTTTTGACCTTCCGAAATACAATCCGTTGCAATCAGCACGTCGATCTCGTCCTTGCTGTTCGGCATAAGAAGCTGCTTGTCCTTTGATACGGGCGAAAAGCAGGTCAGCACGGTGTTAAGGTCGGCTCGTAGCTTGGGTATAGTCGTTTTACCGTCCACCGTGCCTGTTACCATGGCGGTATCGAGCCCGAAATTGGCCTTCACATACTTGCTTACGTTCTTGTAGAGATACTCCGCAGTATCGGAAAACGCGGTGAAAACGAGTATCTTTCTATTGCCCTCGTTTATCGGCTGCCCTATCTTCTGCCGTATGCGCGAGAGAAGCGTTTGCAGCTTCGTGTCATGCTCGGGCGTGATGTCGCTTATCATCAGCGCAAGCATTTCCAAAGTATCAGCGTCCTTTGCAAGCTCGGCGCGTCATGTGCGATAGTCCATATCTTTGAGATCTATCTTTAAGGTTTTACCTACCGAGAAGAAGTCCGTGTTTTGGTCGTCATCGTCGAAGTCGCCAAGGTTTGGCATGTCCGTCACCTCAATCATGGCAGTTCCGTTGGCATAGGCGTCGATGGCTTTAATAGTCTCGTTAATCATCGAGAGGATACGCTCCGCCGTTAGCTTGAAAGCATAGACCGAGCTTTCCAATCGTTTCAATAAGTTGATGCTCATTAAGCGGCGTATGCCTTGCTCACGTCCTTGTTGATTGACGTTCTTCGAGGTATCGACGTACTTATCGAGCTTGCTCGGGAACACATAATCCGTCGGCGTGTAAATGTGCAGATTGAGCTGCATCAGAAGCTCGTATATCTGATTATAGTTTATGGCGTCGTTGAGATCGGTAAGGCAGGGACGCTCCGAAATGGGTTTGAGCCTTTCGGGGAAGCTGCCTATATCCGCGGTGTTGTAGTATTTCTGAATATGCTTGCGCGATCTTGCGATAGTCACGCTGTCCAACACCTCAAAGAAGTCAAAGTCAAGCATACGCAGGAGCGAGGCGGTCGTCCGTATTTCTGGCGGTTGTTTGCTCCATGCGGTGAACACACGCTGGGCGCTGCGGAATATCTCGTCAATCGTATGGGTCGTGTCAAGCTGCTCGTCTATCATAGAGGCTTTGCCTTCATAGGCAAGCTGAAGCTGATTGCGTAAGTCGTAGAAGCGGTTGTTGACGGGGGTAGCCGACAACATCAGTACCTTCGTTCTCACGCCTGTCCGTATGACCTTCTCCATGAGCTTGACATAGCGGTTTTCTACGGTATTGGCATGAGTTCCGATGCCGTTGCGGAAGTTGTGGGATTCGTCAATCACCACGAGGTCATAGTTGCCCCAATTCAAGCGTGAAAGGTCAAGCCCGTTGGATGTCCCGCGCTCTCTGCCCAAGTCTGTATGGTACAGCACATCGTAGTTGAGGCGGTCTGCTGCGATTGGATTATTGACGTAATTATCCTTAAAGGTATTCCAGTTATCGGCAAGCTTTTTCGGGCAAAGCACAAGAACGGTTTTATTCCTGTTCTCGTAATACTTGATGACCGCAAGTGCGGTGAAGGTCTTGCCCAAGCCCACGCTGTCGGCAAGGATGCAGCCGTTGTATTTTTCAAGTTTATTGATGATAGCGAGCGCTGCATCCTTCTGAAAGTTATACAACTTATCCCATATCTTACTGTTCTTGAAGCCCGTTGCCTCATTTGTTAGGACATCTTCGGAAATGTCTTCGAGAAATTCATTGAATATGTTGTATAGAGCCACAAAGTAGATATAGTCCGGCGAGTTCTCGCGGTATGCCGCCGTGATATTGTCAATTACCACATCTGTTACATCCTGAAGTTTTGACGAATCGGCCCATACGGTATTGAACAGGCGAATGAATTCGCTGCTGTGCGGAGCTTCAATCTTTGTCACCATATTGTATGCGTTGTTGCCGCGGTCACACCCAATATCTACAGTCGTAAAACCGTTGATAGGCATATATGTAATGGCGTTTTCATCGTTCTCAATATTGATGAAACCGCCCATGTTCTCGTTTGTGACATTTGATTTGAATGTTACTTTGCGTCTGATCCACTCGGCGCACTCTTTGGCAATCGCCTTTTGTGAAAGCTCGTTGCGGAGCTTGATTTCAAATTCGGTTCCTATAAGCTACGTTCACGCGAAAGGCGCGGGATATAGAATTCGCGCTTTTCTTTTGGGGCTTTCTCGGTAGTGAAGGAAGGAGAGGTGAAGATGAAGCGCAGTTCCTTGACGCCTTCAAGTTGCTTTTTCAGCTCCTTATATGCGTATATGGAGAAGCAAGCCGCAGCAATGGATATGCGGCTTTTTCCCGTGGCTTTCTCAGCTATGTCATCTCTGACAACTTTTGTAATATTGTCAAATATCTCCATTACATCCTCCATAGCCCGCCGATAAAGCCCTCCAACGTAAGAATATCAAATACGCTGTCCGTTAAGCAGGACGCATTCAAAGCAGAACTCTATGTCATGCTCCCTGCAATATTCTTTTAGCAGATGCAGAGCAATCTTCGATGGCATCTGCGAACCCTGCTCCCAACGATTGATTGTTGCTCGGCTAACGCCCAAGAGCTTCGCAAAGGCATCTTGCGACAGTTGTGAATCTATGCGTATCTTCTTGATTTCATCAGGAAATGACATATATTTCACCTCATTTACCAATGTAACGCACGCTACATTCTTTTTCAAGGAGAAATATTGTTTAGAATACCGAATTATTGAGGCTTTCGGCTTATTTCAACTTCGCCGTCACCACGCACTTCCCGGGCGCATGGCCACTGTACTGGAAAGGATAACAAGTCACCAGAACAAGCGTTTTGCCATCCGAGGCGGGGAGCGTCCATTCCGAAGTGCTTTCATAAATGGTTATGTCGGTAATCGCGTAGGTGTAGACCGTTCCGTCTGCCATTGTCACCTTGATGCTGTCGCCAACCTCCGCGCCCTTCAACACCTTGAAATGATTGCGGTTGCGGTGTCCATAGATGGCGCACGTTCCCTCCGCCCCAGGCAGAGCAGAGGACGGTAGATAGCCCGGAGATTTTTCAAGCGTCTTTTCATCTACACCATAGCGCACGGGAATGTCCTTACCGCAGATAGTCAGCGTACAGAAGGTATCAGTTTGCTTGCCGCTTGAAGGTTTTGCGCTTGAAGTAGGACTTGCCGAGGGGGAGGCTGTCGGCGTTGCCGTCGGCATTGGGATAGGCACGGATGAGGGCGTGTTCGTGTCTCCCGCAATCTCGATCTTGAACACCTCCGGCGTCGCTGTCGGGTGCGAAATGTCTACGGTGTCGGCTGCGAGGTTTTTGCCTGTGGCAAACGCAACAATGGCGAGCGCCACGCCGATGACCGTAAGAACGGCAAGCGCCGCTATCTGTAAAGTGGAAAAGTGTTTCATGTTCTATCTCACTTTCTGTTTTAGTTTGTGGGGCGACCAAAGCAAATCCATTGCCATTCGGAGCCGTTTTTGCCCCAATGCTTTCTAATCTGAACGGAGTTGTTGCCGCCTGTGCTGTCGATAAGAAACTCGCCGTTGATGTAGATGGCGACGTGGTGAATCTGCATCCATCTCTTACAACGTCCGTTGCCGCATCGCCTGTGGTCTGTGCAGTAGCCCTCGCCGCGCCTTGCGTCCTTGCGTGCAAAGAAGATGATGTCGCCCGCCTGTAACTGCGACAGGTCGGTGAACAGTACGCCCATCTCTTGGCACTTTTTCGCCATCGAAGCGGAGTTCAGACCGTTCATGGAGGACAGCCCACAATCGCGGTATGCTGCGCGTACCAAGCCGGAGCAATCCATACTTGCATAGCTGCGCCCGATATATCGCTTTGCCGCCTGCACGATTTGTGCCCCAAGTTCATTCGGCGGCAGGTCGGGGTTGATGTCAAGCCCAAGCCCGTATTCGCCGCCGTCACCAAGCGTCTGCCCGCATAGCTCGGCAAACAGTGGGTAATACTCGGGGCGCATGATTTCCATGAGCATTTCCATCTGGCTCTCGTCAAAGCCGTATCTATCCGCGCCGTCGCGGTAGTCAAGGCTTGTTACCTCAACGTTGATATAAAGGGTAGTAGTGGTTTTTACTTTCGGCTTCCCGTCCTCGTCAAGCACGATTGCGCCGTACTCATCCACCTCAACTTCCTCCACGGTTTCGGTTTCCGTGGTGACTGAAAAGCTGTTCATATCATAGAAAACCCTGCGGAGCTTCTCTATGTTCTCGGGAGTGACCGTGATGACCTCAGAGGCGTTCTCGCCCGTAGTGGCGTAGACGGAGTACACACCAAGCACGTCCACCCAATTAGATACGGAACTGTTCTCGTCCTCCATATCACCCGCAAACAGGATTTCCACCACATCAGCGTCGGCGCTTGCGGTCAATTCGTCAATTCGTGCTTGGATGGAAGCGGTAAACCCATCGTCAATAGAAACAATAGCGTCCGTCATGGGCATTCCGCCTGCGCTGTCGTTTGAGAAGAACACGCCAAAGCATAAACAAAGCACGGCAGCGATCAACGCCACGATGACTACAATAACAACCGCTACCCAGCCTCCTGCCGCGATAGCGGCTAACAATGCCTTGACCGCTGCAACGATCCATTTGATGATTGCCGCAATTGCTTTTGCCGCCGCCTTTGCCGCTGCCGCCGCTGCTTTTGCTGCCTTTGCCGCTGTCTGCGCCGCCTTTACTGCGGCCTGCGCTGCCTTTTGCGAGAGCTTTGCGGAAACCTCTGCTGTTTTGATTGCAGCCTTTTCTGTCGTTTTGACGGTATGCTTTGCTACCTTTACGCTCTGCTGCGAAGTCTTGACGGCGGTGCGCGCCGAGGTCTTTACCGCTTTACGAGCTGTCGATGCTGTGCGCTCTGCGGTCTGCGCCGGCTTTGCGGTGTAGCGTGTGCTTCTTGCAGTCTGCCGCAAGGATCGCGCATTTTGAATGACTCTTTCCCGTCCGGCGCGATAAGCGTTGGTCTGATTGGCGGTACTGCCCCTTGTTGCGGCGGCACTGCTCTGCTGCGCCATGCCGCCATTTGTCATCGAACGCGAAGGTGGGGTTCCCTGCTGTTCGAAGATGTCCTTGCTCCGCTTGGCCTTCTTTGCCTTTTGAATGATTCGCCTGCCCTGATGGGAAGCCTCGTCGCTCGTGCGGTGTACGGCTTCCTCGGCGGTCTGCTCGATGCGGTTTTCAGCATACTGTTCGGGCGATTCATCCTGCGGCTGCCGACGCTCGGCTGCCGCTTTCACCTTTTCTTTGGATTCAATAAGAGATTTGCGCGCAAGCTCTCTTGGGGCTCTTGCCGCATCCGTTAATATGCGCAGCGTCTTTTCAGACGATCTTGTTTTTATATCCTTCAACTTCACCGCTCCTTTCTCCCGAATATGTAAAAGGCAACCGCCGAAGCGATTGCCCGATAATCAGCCGAGGATTTCCTGTATTTCCCCGGGTTTGGTTGACATTAGCTGATAGAGCCTTGTATTCTTGGGAAAATTGTCAACGAAAGGCACGATGGAGTTTCCGCACTTCAAAAGCCCCTTACCGAAGCCGACGTTGGTGATATACGAAAGCTGATTGTCGGAGATGTGCAGGAGCTTGGCAAGCTCGATGCGGTCTGTCGGCGCTTGGTTGAGCATGACAAGGTATTCAGAGTTTGCAAGCATGGTGCGGGCGGTGAGGGATTTTAAGCAATCCTCCACGTTCTGCGTGATGCCCGTTGCAAGTGCGCCGTCCTTACGAAACTGTTTCCATGATTCCGCGAAGAACTGCGCCGATAGGTCGTTGGCAAAGAAGATGTGCATCTCGTCAAGGATAACGTGGGTACGGATGCCGCGCTCACGGTTTCGCGCCACGCGGTTACGAATGGCGTCGGTCATAACGAGCATACCCGGCGTCCGAAGCTGCTTACCGAGGTCGCGTATGCCGTAGGCGATGAGCCTGTTATGCACATCCACATTGGTCTGATGGGCGAACATATTAAGATTGCCCTGTGCAATCATCTCAATGGCAAGTGCAAGCTCCTTTGCCTGTTTCTCCTTTTGCTTTTTAAGCTCCGCATATAGGTCGGAGAGCGTCGGCGGCTGAATGGTATAGTTGCTCGAAAGATACTCCGCGTAGATGTTGGTAAGGCAGCGGTCAATGATAGATTTATCTACCGCTTCAAGCTTGCCCGTGCCGCCCATGATCTGCTCGATGAACGAAAGCACAAACTCGCTCTTTGCGATAAGCGGGTTTTCGCTATCACCATAGCCGAGCGCCAAGTCCATGGCGTTGATGTGGTTGGGCGAGGTCGGAGAGAGGTTGATCGCCGCGCCGCCCAAGGCGTTTACAAGCGAAGTGTACTCGTTCTGCGGGTCTGCGATGATGATTTCGTCATTTGTCCCGAGGAACAGCGACACGATTTCTCGCTTTGTGAAAAACGATTTGCCCGAGCCGGACACGCCGAGTATAAAGCCGTTGCCGTTGATGAGGTTTTTCCTGTTGGCGATGATAAGGTTGTGGCTGATGGCGTTCATGCCGCAGTATGTCCCGCCCACGTCCATTATCTCATGGGCGCGAAACGGCATAAGCACCGCCGCTGATTCCGTGGTCAGCGTCCGAAGCGCATTGATTTTTCTCAATCCATAGGGAAGTGCCGTGTTCAGCCCGTCCATCTGCTGAAACTTCAATACTGCAAGCTGACACAGGTGCTTTCGGGCAATGCTCTGGAGCGTTTCCGTGTCGCGGTCAAGTTGCTTCTTGCTCTTTGCGGTATGAACGATGGTCACAAGCCCGAACATCATGCGTTGGTCGCGGGTCGTAAGGTCGTCTAAAAACTCCTTGGCTTCTTTGCGCTGCTGTTCAAGGTCATACGGGATAACTGCTGAAAAGTTATTGTTCTGATTCTGCTTTCTCTGCCAGTTGGTGATGTTTGTCTCCACCCCCAACAGCTTGTTTTCCACCTCGCGCACCGCTTCGTCCGTAGGGATGGGGATGATGTCGATGGAAAAGAACAGGTTGCGGTTAAGCTCACAAAGCTCGGCAACAAGGCTGTCCTTGATATATGAGGCGTAGTCTTTCAAAAACAGCACCCGTCCGTAGGTCTTGCCCATCTTAAAACAGTCCTTGCTGAACTCAAAGGTGTCGGGGCAGATATAGTCGCGGAAGGAGCGTCCCTGTCTTATCATCTTCTTCAAATCCATGCTGAAGCTGACTTCCTCCCCTGCACGGAAGAAATCATGGAATATGCGGAAACGCTCCACGCTGTCCAGTTCCTCACAGAAGGACGAAAGCTGCGAAAGGTGCGAGGAAAGGTCTGCGCCCACGCGGTTGAAATAGCTGCGCGCTTCATCAATGTTCTTGACCGCAACGGAAACGGTGACGTAGCGTTCCTGCACGATGGAGTTGGAAACGTCCGTTACCTTGTCGAGCAGCATATCGTTATATTCCTTGCGATACCCGTCATATTGGTCGCCCTGCAACGGCAGCAGTATGGATTCCTCAAACGCATGCTTATTCATTCGCTTGTTGCAGACTGTTATCTTTGTTGTCGCATTGCTGTCGAGAGCATTGAGCAATTCCGAATAATCAAGGAACATCGAGGTTTTATCGTCTTTTGATGCTATTGCATAGTTGATGTCGGTGAAGCGCCAGCACTTGCTGTACTTGTTTCCGACAAGCCAAATGCCGTCAAGCCATATCCGTTTGACGGGAATGACCTGCTGTACTGACCTAGGGATATTCATGCGCTCCCTGTCCTGCTTCAATATGCGGGAGAGTGCTTTAATCATCGCGTCCGCCTCCGTTTCTCTTTTTCTTCTTTTTCGGTTTGTTCTGATACCGTTTGTCCTGCATATCGGGTCGCCTGTTCTCAATCGCTTCGGCAAGCGCGAGGCAATACACGTTCTCGCCCTCAAAGCACAGGTGCTTCGGCATGAGCCATTCGGACTTGATATATGCGCCGATAAACTCCTCCGCGTTCATGCCGTTGTAGCGGATAAAGCCCAATGCGGCAAAGGGAGCAGCGCCAAGAACGCACATCCACGATACAGTTTCCGTGCCGAGGATATTGTTCAGCCCAAAGTAGATACCGACGGCTACGCCAATGGCGAGGA
>ENA-OROD01002716-OROD01002716.1-human-gut-metagenome-genome-assembly--contig:-NODE-2716-length-12577-cov-5.613480_pt1 | contig 12577 bp, 9 predicted proteins | sample MGYA00242123_ERZ509038 | MGnify/ENA primary metagenome ERZ509038 (study PRJEB26280, sample SAMEA2338719) | human gut metagenome | biome: human gut; feature: human-associated habitat; material: faeces... | reverse complement strand
GCCGACAGCCGACAGCCGATAGCCGACAGCCGATAGCAACCGTCTCCATCCCGCCAGTTCACCAGCCCACTGGTACACTAGTTAAAACACCAGGTACACCACATAGCTTGCAAGGGAGATGAAAAGGTTGGCCAGGGGATTGATGATGCGGTTGATGAGGCCGCTGAAAACCACCACCATCAGGAGGACGAAGCCGTACTGGGCGTTGAAATTTTCGTATTTGAAGGACAGCTCTCCCGGCAGGAACATGGAGAGGATTTTGGAGCCGTCCAGCGGCGGCACGGGAATGAGATTGAAAAAGGCAAACCACACATTGTACATCATCATCCAGTTCAGAAAGAGGGCGCTTTCCCGGCTGAGCATGCCCAGCTTGAGCAGAATGGCAGAAAGCAGGATGGAAAGAAAGCCCAGGAACAGATTCATGCCGGGGCCGGCAAAGGACACTTTCAATACGCCGCTCCGGTAATCCTTGTAATACCTTGGATTAATCATCACCGGTTTGGCCCAGCCGAAGCCGCAGAGCACCAGAAGGATGGTGCCCAGCGCATCCAGATGGGCCAGGGGGTTGATGGTGAGTCGTCCGTCCAGGGAAGGTGTGGGATCTCCCAGGGCGTCAGAAACAGCGGCATGGGCATACTCGTGGAAGGACAGGGCGATGAGAAGGGCCGGCACCCGGTAAATCAGGGTGCCTATATCCAGAAAATCAAACATGGCAGACTCCTTTCCTGTTCATGATTTGATTCTATTATACATGGTTTGCCCGGGCCGTCATAGCCTGTGAAATTTCTTCCTGTCCCGTAGAGAGGGTGGTTTAAAACGGGGCTCCGAGGCTGGAATCCATGAGGCCCTCTGTTTGAAATCGAAAAGCACCTATGAAAGGGCCTGTCATTTCCATTCATAACAAAAACTGTCCCTTCCATACGGATTCCCCATATTTCTTGACCCCGGGGCCCTCTTCCTTTATACTTTAATCTGTAATTAAAAAATGGGAGATTGACTATGGAAATCAATTTAAACATGTACCAGACCCTGGCAGCTGCGGTGGCTGTCTTTTTTCTGGGCGGCTTTCTGAAAACGAAAATCAAGCTGCTTCGGAAATACTGCATTCCGGCGCCGGTCATCGGCGGCACCATCTTTTCGATTCTGAACTGTATTTTATACACCAGAGGCATCTGGACCTATACCCAGGACACGGTGATGCAGAACTGGTGTATGATGCTTTTCTTCACCAGTATCGGCTACATGGCCAGCGTGCACCTTATCCGAAAGGGGGGCCTTCTGGTCATCAAAATGGCCCTGCTGGTAGGCATCCTCATTATCATGCAGAACCTCATCGGCATTTCCCTTTCCCGCTTTTTCGATGAAAATCCCCTCATGGGACTGGCCGACGGCTCCATTCCCCTGGTCGGCGGTCACGGTACCTCCGGTTCCTTCGGTCCTGTACTAGAAAGCATGGGACTTTCCGATGCCACCACCATTGCCTTTGCTGCCGCCACCTTCGGCCTGGTGGCCGGTTCCTTTATCGGCGGCCCGATCGGTGAACTCCTGATCCGTCGTTTCCGTCTCACCTCTTCGGAAGGAAAAGTCATCGATGCTTCCCTGCCCGGCGGCAAAATGGGTCCCCATCCGAAAACAGAGGATGATGAAGATGCTGCTGCCAATTACCTCAACATGGACAATTTCATGTACGCCTTCGGCCAGCTCCTTCTGGCCATGGGCATCGGCACCTATGTGAGCCAGTTTTTTATCGATATCGGCCTGGTGTTCCCTGGCTACATCGGCGCCATGATTGTGGCAGCGGTGATCCGGAACATAGCAGAAGGCACAAGGCTCTACGGCATTTACCAGAAGGAAAGCGAAGTCCTTGGCGGCATGTGCCTCAATATTTTTATTTCCTGCGCCCTCATGAGCTTGAAGCTCTGGCAGCTGGCGGACCTGGCAGTGCCGCTCATCATTACCCTCCTCATCCAGACGGTGGTGATGGCCCTCTTCGCCTACTTCGTCATTTTCCGGGTCATGGGCGGAAATTATGAAGCTGCCGTCATGGCTTCCGGTACCTGCGGCTTCGGCATGGGCGCCACGCCCAATGCCATCGCCAACATGAACGCCATGTGCGAACGGTTCGGTCCTGCCCACACCGCGTACTTCGTCATTCCCTTAATCGGCGCTTTCGTCGTAGATTTCCTGAACGCTTCCATTCTCATGATTTTCATGAATCTTCTGAAATAGGAATTTCCTTGAAGAATTATAAAAAACGACTGCCTCCGGGCTTATCCCGGGCAGTCGTTTTTTTATGGTTTTATTTTTTCTGGTCTTCCGCTTCGGTGGATTTCTTCACCCAGGCAATGAAATTGTCAATGCTGGAGCCTGTGCGTTCCGCCAGGGTATGTTTCTTGTTCCATACAGTGGCAAAGTCCACATCATCCACATCACTGCGTCCTTTCAGCGCCAGGGCCAGATTCATTTCCGTATTGAGGGATGTATCTCCCTGGGAAATGCCGGTATGGATACGCCAGTGCCGGGCCAGGGTAGACGGTTTTTTCTCCCCTTCCGGCACCAGCACAAAGGTCATGGGATCATACATGAGCTGCCGCGCCAGGGACGGGGTATGGAGGGCATCTTCATTGTTCATGTCTCCTTCATAGGCCCTGCGGATACTGTCATCATAATCGCTGTAATTTTTGTAGGTATCCTTTCTCTTTTCCATGAGGAAGGTCATCTGCCCGTCGAAATGGAGGGCATTGTCCTTTCCGTTGCCAAAGAGCCGGTTTTCCGCCTGTGCCTTCTGCAGGTCATCGAAGGCTCCCACCGCTTTGGAAGCCTGTTTCATATGGACCGCAAAGGCTTCGATGGAGGAAATGGAAGCGGTATTTGTCTTTTCATCATAGGAAATCCAGGGGGCCTCTCCATTCAGGGCATCAATGTACTCTTTGGCGCTGTTATAGGTATGGAGTTCCTCTTTCGGCATTTGCAGAGGAAGTCCGTTCGGACTCATGGGCAGCGGTGTCACATCCCGGCTGCTCTGTCCCGGGAAGGCGCCGTCCACCATGAAATCATTCTGTCCGGTGGTCAGGGGGAAGGTGGTATCTGCCAGGAAATGGTTCAGCGATGTTTCGATGGTTTTCTTCATGTAATCATAATAGGAGCCGGCCATATAAATCCCCTTTGACGAAGGGGAAAGGATGAGCTTTCGTCCCTTTTCATCGGTGAGGCCCATGGCGTTCAGGGAATCCGCATAGGCCCGGGCCATATCGCGGGACAGGGCCCGGGTCCAGGTGCCGTAGGCCCGGGTGCCTTCCGTGCTGAACTGGCCCATCATCCATTCATAGGAAAGGTCTGCCTGGGTCAGGTTGGTAATGGGACACCAGGCCATGGCACCGTCAATGGCGTCGCTTAACTCTCTTCCCTGATCATCCTTCATCAGGGCGCCGATGGAGTCCAGATAGGGCCGATAAAGGTCGCTGTCACCGGTGGCCCCCATGAGGGCGCTCTGGGCGCCGCCGCTGTGGCCGAAGGTAAAGATGCGATCCTTATTGCCGGGCAGGAAGGAATCATTGTAGCGCAGGTACCTCACCGCTGCCTTCAGGTCTGTCACGCCCCAGGGAGCGCCGCCGTCAAAGGTAGTGCCGTCGGGATTGGTGCCGTTATCCCTGCCCCGGCAGCCGGCAAATACATATACAAATCCCTGGGACAGGTACGTATTGAGCCCCTTCGGCGCATAGGAAGACGGCGCCTTCTGGGCGGCATATCCGCCGGTATTCACCGGCATGATTACCGGCGCCGTGCGGGCCGTATATTCTCCCACCTTTCCCTTGTCGCTGATCTGGCAGGTATAGGTGCCATCGGCGTTCGGCGTGCCTTTCATATAGGCTCCCGGCACATAGACTGACAGGGATTCATACTCCGAAGCCGCCGGATTTTTACAGTACACCAGACCGATCTGGTAGTAAATATCATTGTCCTTATCATAGTTCCACCGGCTGCTGTCCACATGAAGGGCGCTTTCTGCAGAAACAGCCGCCTTTTCCGTCCCCTGCAGCGATGCGGCAAAAGCAGTACCGCAGAAAGCAGATGACACAGTCAGCAGAATGGCGCACACCGCCGCCTGTTTTTGAATCATAAATCCTCCTTCTCCCGGACTTTCCCTTTTCACGGGAATTCTTCTCCGGGTAAAAAAGAAACCACAGACCCCTTTTCAGTCTGCGGCATTCAATTATCAAATATATACCTTACATAAGTTTTATAGTCTCATTGTAGAGGATTGACCCGAAAAATGCAAGGGCTTCCCTGCTTCTGCCTCCATTCTCAAAGGAGGAAATCTGTAAATTCCATACGATCAACGACACAGATATCCCCTCCCCCGTCATTTCGACGAAAGCGGAGCGGAGCAGTGAAATCTCACTCCCCCATAGCGCAGAGAGCCTTGGCGGCCGGAGATCTCTCGACTCAGAGCTTCATGGGTGCCCCAAGCCCTAACCATCCATACCGGCGCATCCCTCCGCTCGAGATGACGATAGCACCGGGCAGCATACATCCATTTCAAAAGGGGACAAATGGCAAGAACGTTTCCCCTCACCCGTCATTTTGGCGAAAGCGGAGCGGAGCAGCGAAATCTCGCTCCCCCATAGCACAGAGAGCCTTGGCGGCAGGAGATCTCTCGGCTCCGCGCTTCATGGGTGCCCCAAGCCTTGACCATCCATACCGGCGCGTCCCTCCGCTCGAGATGACCATGAGGGCTGGAGCTTGCTGTCATTTCCCCCGAATAAAGGCATAAAAAAGGAGCTGTGAAGAAATGATTGATATTTTTTCACAGCTTCTTATCTGTCACCGGTTAAAGGGTTCTTCCCATATCCAGCGCCATCTGCTTATCCTTTTCCGGCGGTCTGCCGGCAATGGTGAGGTAGCCGCCGATCATGGCGCCGTTAAGGCCTGCGGCCAGGGCAAAGGCCTGCAAGTCCCGGAGGGCCGTTTCCCTTCCGGCGCACACCCGCATGATCACATGGGGCAGAATGAACCGGTACAGGGCAAACATGCGGAGCACATCCACCGGCTTGGGCGGTTTATTTTTGCCGAAAGGCGTACCGGGAATGGGGCTGAAGATGTTGAGAGGCACGCTGGTGACATGGTGGCTTCGCAGGGCAAAGGCCATGTCCAGGCGGTCATCTTCCGTTTCCCCCAGGCCCATAATGCCGCCGGAGCAGACTTCCAGTCCTGCATTCTGGATGCGGCGGATATGGTCTTCCTTTTCCTCATAGGTATGGGTGGTGCAGATATTGGGGAAATACCGCTTCGCCGTTTCCAGGTTGCAGTGAATCCGCTGACATCCGGCTTTCTTCAGCTGCCGGAGCTGGTCATCGGTCAAAAGGCCCAGGGAGCAGCACACGGACAGTTTCGTCTGCTGGGAAATGAGCTTGACTGCCTTCACAATGGAAGCAAACTGCACAGGGTCGCTCTGGCCCCGTCCACTGGTGACGATGCCGAACCTTTCCGCGCCGTAGGCTTCTGCCTGCTTTGCTTCGTGAAGCAGGTCTTCCGGGCTCCGTAAAGGATATTCCTTCACGCCGGTGTGGTACCAGCCGGACTGGGCGCAGAATCTGCAGTTTTCCGTGCATCGGCCGCTTCTGGCATTCACATCGCTGCAGAAGCGCATTTTGTCTCCGCAGAAGGTTTTCCTGATCTTGTCGGCAGCCGCCATCAGGAAGAGGAGCTCTTTCTTTCCCGCTTCATTGAGCTTCCCTGCTTCCTCCCTGGTGATATCGGTGCCTCCAAGGATTTTATTCATACAGTCTTCAATATATTTTACGTTTTCATCCATATGGCTATGTTTCACTTCTTCCCATGTCTGCGCTCCTTGAGCGCAAAAGGTTCTAAAGTTTGACCGGCCCCTTCAGGGCCGGAGGGTTCTTAAGTTTGACAGCGGCTGTGCCGCTGAGGGTTATGGCGGCGGCTGACGCCGCAATATATAGGCCGCTTAGCGGCCAGGGTTCGAAGGGTTCAGAGGGTGGTGGTGGCGCCCTTGGGACACGCCTTCGGCGTGAGGGTTCAGAAGGTTCAAAGGGTGGTGGTAGCGCCCTTCGGGCGCAATAAATAAGATGGCGCCAGAGGCGCCGTACCCCGCCAATGCAGTGGTACTTTATAACCCCCCTCTGAACCAGCCCGGAAGGCGGAGCCGATTCCGGGCCGAACCTGAGGTGCTAAGGGGCTTGCCCCGACAGCACCTTGAACCTGGGCGCTGTAAGGCGCCTGAACCCTCTTGCGTTCGGGAATACAGCCTTCTGACGTCTGCCGTCTGACAGTCTGACGTCTTTCCACGGACATCGGATAGTGGACAGCCGTTCCACCAGCCCACTAGTACACCAGCTCACCAGCCCACTAGTACACTAGTTAATTCAGATTCGGAGCGGTCTGGGTGCGGCCCAGGTCATGGAGCATGGCGATATCGTCCTGAGGATCGGATCCTTTACTGGTAAGGTAATTGCCGATCATGACGCCGTTCATGCCGCCAGCCAGAGCCATGGACTGCAGGCTCCGGAGGTTGATCTGCCGTCCGCCGGCGGTACGGATCTGGGCCTTGGGGAGGACGAAGCGGAACATAGCAAAAGAGCGGAGGATTTCAAGGGGAGAAAGGCGCTTGTTGTGCTCAAAGGGAGTACCGGGAATCGGATTCAGTACATTCAGCGGCACGGCGTCAATGTGCATTTCCTTCAGATGGAATGCCATTTCCACCCGCTGGTCCAGGGATTCACCAAGACCGATAATGCCGCCGCAGCAGACGCGGATGCCTGCTTTCTGGGCACGGGCTACGTTCTCCGCCTTTTCCTCCGCTGTATGGGTGGTGCACACTTCCTTGAAGAAGGAAGGAGCTGACTCGATATTGCAGTGCAGGCGGCTGATACCGGCTTCTTTCAGCTGGTAAGCCTGTTCCTGGGTGAGGAATCCGAGGGAGCAGCATACTTCGATGCCTACTTCCTTGCGGATACGACGGATTAAGTCGAGAATTTCCGCAAAGTCCTTCGGATTTCTCTGGTCACGGCCTGCAGTAACAATATCGAAACGGGCAGCTCCGGCTTTTTTCGCTCTTTTAGCCGCTTCAATGACCTCATCTTCCGGAAGGAATTTATAGGTTTTTACACCTGTATTATAACGAGCAGACTGGGCACAGAATTTGCAGTCTTCCTGGCAGGAACCGCTCCTGGCGTTGATAATGGCGCAGAGGTCTACGCTCCGGCCGGAAAATTTCTGACGGATCTTATCAGCGCAGGCCAGAAGAAGCATGGTGTCTTCGTCTCTGGTACGGATGAGGGCTCTGGCCTCTTCTTCGGTCAGTTCTCCGCCATTCAAAACTTTTTCAGTCCACTTCAAAATCTGTTCACAGCTGCTTTCCATTGCAAACCACTCCTTTTATAAAATCACCTGCCGTCAAGGGACAGGGTATTGCCTTGATGAAACCTTACGTGTATGTGCGTAATAGAAATATTCGTGTTTCACAATGGTGCGGAATATTTCTATCTGTATGAAATTGTATATGAAATCAAAGCTGAGGCTGGGTCATGGAGCGTCCCAGGTCTTCGGTCATCCGGATATCCTCCTTCGGATCTCTTCCGCCGGTGGTAAGGTAGCCTCCCACCATAATGCCGTTCAGGCCGCCGGTCAAAGCATAGGCCTGCAGGCTCCGGAGGTTCACTTCCCGTCCGCCGGCGGTGCGGATGAGCGCCTTCGGCAGGACGAAGCGGAACATGGCGAAGGTGCGGAGCACTTCCAGCGGCGGCAGGCGGCGGTTCGTATAGAAAGGCGTGCCTTTCACCGGATTCAGAATGTTCATGGGGATGGAATCGATGTGCATGGATTTCAGTTTGAAGGCCATTTCCACCCGCTGGTCCAAGGATTCGCCCAGGCCGATGATGCCGCCGGAGCATACCCGGATGCCCGCCTCCTGGGCGGTGCGGATGATAACTTCCTTGTCTTCCATGCTGTGGGTGGAGCACACTTCCGGGAAATAGGAAGGTGCTGTTTCGATGTTGCAGTGGATTCTCGTGATGCCTGCTTCCTTCAGGCGGATGGCCTGCTCTTTAGTAATGAGTCCCAGGGAGCAGCACACTTCGATGCCTACCTGCTCACGGATTTTCTTCACAATATCGATGATTTCCTCAAACTCATTGGGATTGTCCTGGTTTCGTCCGCTGGTAACCAGGGAGAAACGGACAGCGCCGGCTGCCTTGGCTTTCTTCGCCGCTTCCAGAATTTCATCTTCCGGAAGGAGCCGGTATACTTTGGCACCGGTATGATACCAGCCCGACTGGGCGCAGAACTTGCAGTTCTCCTGACAGTGACCACTTCTGGCATTGATAATGGCACAGAAATCCACTGCATTGCCATTGAATTTCTGGCGGATTTTATCCGCCATAGCCAGGAGCAGCATGGTATCCTCATCTTTGGTACGGATTAATTTCTTTGCTTCTTCTTCTGTAATCTCACCGCCATCCATGACTTTTTCAGCCAATTTGATAATTTCTGCACAAGCACTATCCATAATGAAAACTTCCTTTCACAATCGGAGCACCTGCGTTTCAAATTGTTACCTTGTGATTAAGTATAAAATAAACAATCAAATCTGTCAATCCTGTTGTTTTAAGCAGTTGACAATATGTTGACATAATTGTGTTGTTGCCGCTTTTTAATATTTCTTTATCTTCCTGCCATCTGCCTTATTCTATAATAAAGAAAAGACAGAGAAAGGAGGTATGGGCCATGGCAGAAAAAAGAGAAACCAACAGGGTATCCTACTATTTTCTAAAGGAGAAAAAGATACTGGCCATTACGGCGCTAAGCGGCATCCTTTACAACCTGGGCCTCGTCGCAGTCCCCTGGTTTGAAGGGCACATATCCCAGTACCTGGCAGACATTCTGGAAGGGACCCGCCAGCCCTCCTCCCTGGTATTCCTTGCCCTTTCCTACTTTTTCACCGTCCTTTTCGTACAGGCCATGCGGTATGTGAAGCGCCTCTATGTGCGCCGTTTTGCCAACAACACCATACTGTCCATGAAGGAAACTATCTATACCAGGCTTCTTCAGGAAAATCGGCAGGACCTTGAAGGCCAGGGCGCCCGCTGGATGACCCGGGTCATTTCCGATGTGGAAGCCTGCGCCGAAGGCATGCGGAAATTCACGACGGAACTCTTCGATACCGGCGTAGCCCTTCTATCTTACAGCGCCTTTCTCTTCTACTACGACTGGCGCCTCACCTTTCTGGTGCTTCTTTTCCCTCCGGCCGCCTACCTTCTGGCAGACAGGCTGAAGAAACCGGTCACCAGCGCCGGCAGGCAGGCTAAGGAATCAGCGGAGCGCCTGGCCCAAGGCACCATGGACCGGCTGCGCCATGCCCTGACCTACCGTCTCTATGGAGAAGAAGCGGCAGCCGATAGGCGCTACCATCGCCTGCTCACCGATTATGAAAAGCGGCGGATCCGCCAGGGTCTTTGGGAAAACAGCATGGAACCGCTCTACCGGGTCATTGCCATGACCGGTTCCCTCCTCATTCTCTGGCTGGGCGGGAAAAATGTGATGGGCCAGGGCTGGGAAAACTGGAACATTGCCGCCTTTGCCGCATACCTTGCCTGCTTTACCAGGCTGGCAGTGAAATCCTCCCATGCGGCCCACCTGTTCAACGCCCTGCAGAAAGCGGACGTTTCCTGGCACCGCATCCGTGATTTCCTGACACCTCTTTCGGAGACGGCCCTGCCGCCGGCAAAGCCGGACCGCCTTACCGTGAGCCATGTATCCTTTACCTATCCCGGCGCCAGCCATGCTGTCATTCAGGACTGCACCTTTTCCGCCGCTCCCTCAGACATCATAGGCATTACCGGAGGCACCGCCTCCGGCAAGTCCACCCTGGGCCGCCTTTTCCTCATGGAATCTCCCCACGAAGGGTCTATTACCTGGGGCAAAAAGGAGCTGGGCCGGGACATATCCCCCCTGTCTCTCATAGGCTATATGGGCCATTCCATGGAGCTCTTCAATGCCTCCCTGGAAGAGAATATAGGGCTTGGAAAAAAAGGAAATCTGGAAGAAGCGCTGTGGGGTGCCTGCCTTTCCGAAGAGGCCGCCGCCTTTCCCCGGGGCATCAAAACAGTGATAGGCGAAGGAGGGCTCCGCCTTTCCGGAGGCCAGCAGGCCCGGGTCATGATAGCCCGCCTTCTCTATCACCGCCGCCCCCTCATTATTCTGGATGACCCCTTCGCATCGGTAGACATGAAGACAGAAGACCAGCTCTTTGACCGCATCCATGCCCTGTGCCGGGATTCCATCATCCTACTCATTTCCCACCGCCTTCGCACCTTCCCTAAAACCAGCCAGGTCCTGTGGATAGGAAAGGATGGAAAAGTCACCACATCTACCCATGAAAAACTGCTGGCAGAAAATGAAGACTACCGCCGGCTCTGGGCTCTCCAAAACCCAGAGATGCATGAAAGTCATTGCGAGGAAAGGAGGTAACCCCCCATGGACCATCCCACTTCGGGCCTGAAAGAAATCATTGCTTCCTCTTTCACCGCCCGCCCGGTGCTGACCGCAGCCCTTTCAGGAACCATTTTCCTCTCCCTCTTTCTCAGCATCCTTCCGCCGCTGGTACTGCAGAGAGCCATTGATGCCCTGGCCGATGGAAAAGCGGATAGCTCCCTTCTTCTCTTCTGGGGCCTGCTGTACTTTATTCTCACCGCCCTTAGCGGCCTGTCAGAGGGAATAAGGGAAACGCTGATTACCATGTTCGGCCAGTCCGTCACCAAAAGGATACGGCAGGCCATGGCAGCCAAGCTGAGCCGCCTTCCTGCCGCCTTCTTTACCGGCCGCGGTGAAGGCAGCACTGCCTCCCTTTTCGTCAATGATGTGGACACCCTGGAAGACCTCTTCGACTCCGGCATTATCAGCATGGCCGTAGACAGCTGCCGCCTCTTTTCCATACTGGCTGCCGTATACTGGCTGAGCTTCGGTCTTTTCCTGCTGCTCCTGGCAGCCCTTCCCTTCCTCTTCCTTCTGACCAGGACCTTCCAGCATCACATGCTGACTGCCCAGATAGAAAACAGGAAAGCCATTGCCTCCACCAATGAGCTCATTCCCGAAACCTGCCGCAATATCCGCACCATCCGTCTTCTTTCCTGTGAATATTTCATGAAGAAAAGATACGCCGCCGCCATCAAGAAAAGTTTTCAGTCCATGGAAAAGACAAACTTCTACGATTCCATTTACTCTCCCATCATCCTCACCACCAGCGCCCTTCTCATATCCCTCATGGCCATTCTCTCCGTGAGTCCCCGGGGAGCCTCCCTGTTCGGAATGACCGCCGGCACCGCCGCCGCCCTCATCGCCTATGTGGGAAAAATCTTCTCCCCCTTGGAAAGCCTGGGCATGGAAATAGAAAATATCCAGTCCGCCATGGCCGGCGTCCACCGGATCCGGGAATTTATGGAAGAGGAGGAAATGGCCCTGCCGGAAGAGAAGGGAAAGAAGAATGACCTGCCCCTCCGTATCAGCCATCTCTCCTTTTCCTATGAAAAAGATCATCCCCTTTTCAAAGATTTCAGCCTCACCCTGGAAGCCGGCTGCCATCTGACCCTGACCGGCCGCACGGGCAGCGGGAAAAGTACCCTCTTCAAACTCATTACCGGCCTCTATCTGCCTGACAGTGGTACCATTGCCCTCTTCGGCATGAATCCCGCTGCCATTCCTCCCAAAGAACGAAGAAAAATCTTCGGCATCGTGAGCCAGTCCTTCCCCATGATTGATGGTACCGTGAGAGACCAGATCACCCTGGGCGATATGCGCATCACTGACACCATGACCGCATCAGCCCTCAGGATTTCCGGACTGTATGAAACAGTGATGGCCCTTCCCCAAAAACTGGACACCCCTTTCCAGGACAGCCTTTTTTCTGAAGGAGAAAAACAGCTCCTTGCCATTGCCCGGGCCCTGGTATTCCAGCCGCCCCTCCTCCTGCTGGATGAAATGAATGCCCATCTGGATTCGCTGACAGAGCAGAAAGTGCTCCGCGCCCTGTCCCGGGCCTCCAGCCACCGCACAGTGCTCTCCATTTCCCATCGTTTGGGGAAGGCCTGCCAGGGGCCGGTACTCCGTATAGGAGAAGGAAGCGGGAAGGGAGGCCATAATTGAACGGTGGTCTTTGGGACACATCTCTGGTGTGAAGGTTGGCGGGACTTCGTCCCCCTGCGATTGTCCCACCGCCTGCGAGGGGAAGGTGGTACGCAGTACCAAAGGGGGAAAGGGTTCTTAAGATTCTTAAGTTTGACGCGCCTTCGGCGCGAGGGGTGGTGGCGGCTTCGCCGCAGATTTTAAAGAATGCGTTTCTCTCCTCCCTGTTACTTGCCCACCCCCATTCAGGGGGTGGGTGGCGAGCGCAGCGAGACGGAAGGGGGCGGCTTCGTTATGGGCCACTCTGTGGCCCGGGTTCAGAGGATTCAGGCCGCCATCGGGCTCCGCCCCGGGCGGCCCGGGTTCGGCCCGGGAATGGCTTTCGTCCCCTGAGCGAAAGCGATGCACAACCCGCCGCCGGCAGGCGGCCACAACC
>ENA-OROD01002711-OROD01002711.1-human-gut-metagenome-genome-assembly--contig:-NODE-2711-length-12587-cov-3.488270_pt1 | contig 12587 bp, 6 predicted proteins | sample MGYA00242123_ERZ509038 | MGnify/ENA primary metagenome ERZ509038 (study PRJEB26280, sample SAMEA2338719) | human gut metagenome | biome: human gut; feature: human-associated habitat; material: faeces... | reverse complement strand
GTTGTCGCGGATCGTGCCGGAGAAGAGAAAGTTGTCCTGTGTCATCACGCCCATCTGGGCACGCAGGCTGTTGATGGAGACATCCGTCAGGCTGTGGCCGTCGACGCGGACCGTTCCCGAAGTAATATTGTAGAAACGGCTGATCAGATTGACAATGGTCGTCTTTCCAGCGCCGGTCGGGCCGACGAGTGCGATTGTCTCACCGGGAGCCGCTGTAAAGCTGACATCTTTTAAAACCAGCGTGTCCGGATCATCGGAGTAGGCAAAGCTGACGTGGTCGAACGTTACTTCTCCTTTGATCGGCGGCAGTTCTGTGACGCCAGGCTTGTCGGCAACCTCCGCCGTTGTGTCGAGGATCTCAAAGATTCGCTCCGCAGCGGAAAGGTTCGTGATCAGCTTGTTGTAAAAACCGGCCAGGTTCTGGATCGGATCCCAGAACATCGTCAGATACATCGCAAACGCCGTGAACGTACCGATCGGAACGGCATCCACGCCGAGCACGGAAATACCGATAAAATACAGAAGAAACGTTCCGATGCCCCAGGTCACCTCGATCACAGCGGAAAAACCATCCGCCAGGCGGACCGCATGGATAAAGGAGTTCTGATGCTCAAGAAGAAGCCGGTCAAACTCGCCCTGCGATTCCTGCTCTGCGGTAAAGCTCTTGATGATGCGGATACCGGAGAAGTCCTCGTGGATATACGCCGTAACATTGGAAGATTTTTTCCGGAACGTCTGCCATCTCTTGTGTGCGACGATCTGAATAAAATACATGCCGACAGCGATCAGCGGCAGCACGAGAATCGCACTTAAGGAGAGCCAGATGTTTTTGATCATCATGATCACCAGAATGGCGATGATCGTGAGAATGTTCGGAATCAGCTTTGTGACACCGTCGTTCAGCACATCCTTTAACGAGTTGACATCGCCGATGATGCGCGCCAGAATCTTTCCGGCCGGGCGGGTATCGAAAAAGCTGAAGCTTAAGGTCTGGATATGCGTGTAGAGCTCGTCACGGATTTCCAGAAGAATGTTGTTGGTAATGCGCGCCATCAGAAGCATCCGCAGGCGGACACCGGCTGCGTAAACCAGGTTGATCACAACCATGAATACGCAGAGGGCAACAAGTCCGCGCCAGTCTTTCTGCGCAATATTGACGTCGATGGCGTACTCCAGGAGCAGCGGGTTCACAGTGGAAATCGCGATGGTAACGGCGAGAACCACGAGAACGACGGCAACCTGGCGTTTATAATTTTTTAAGTAGGAGAAGAGGCGGCGGATGGTCGCGCTCTTTAAGACCTCTTTCTGCTCTTCATCTACTTTACTGGAATTGATAGCCATAATTGTATTGTTCCTCTCTTAACGGGTAAGTAAATACAGAAGTTGTCGGGTAACAGATTAAATTGAATTAAGCATTGGCAGGAAGTGCCTGCTCGAGGGCTGCCTTTGCTTTATGGTAATCACCGTACTGAGCCTCCCAGGTGGAGTAGTACAGGCCTTTCTGTGCCATCAGACTCTCATGCGTGCCGCGCTCGGCGATGCGTCCGTGATCGAGATACAGGATCTCATCGGCACTCTGCACCGAAGAAATGCGGTGGGCAATGATGATCTTGGAAACATCTTTTTTCTCGGCGAGATGGTTCTGGATTTCGTATTCGGTCTCCATATCGAGCGCCGAGGTGGAATCATCCAGTACGAGGATCGGAGCCTGTTTTGCCAGGGCGCGTGCGATGGAAAGACGCTGCTTCTGACCGCCGGAAAGTCCCATGCCGCGCTCGCCGATGACCGTTTCGTACTGATCCGAAAGATGGTCGACGAACTCGGAAGCACATGCAGCGGAGACAGCGTTATGTACCTCCTCGGATTTCATTGTGCTGCGGCTGCCGAGGCGGACGTTCTCAGAAATGGTATCTGAGAACAGGAAGACATCCTGCATGACGACGGAAGAAGTATCGCGCACGGTGCGCAGCGGCAGGGTGCGGATATCGTGGCCGTCGAGACAGATGGAACCGTCGGTGACATCGTAAAAACGCTCGAGCAGATTGACGATGGTTGTTTTTCCGGAACCCGTCATACCCATGATGCCGAGTGTGTGGCCCTGCTTTAAGGTAAAGTCGATATCCTGCAGAATCGGTGTGTCATGCAGGGAGAAATCGACGTGATGGAATTCCAGGTCACCCGGAAGTTTTGAAAGCTCCACCGGATTTTCCGGTTCTGCGATCTGCGGCTCCTCTGCGAGAATTTTGTTCAGCTTCTTGTTGGAAGCAATCGCAGAAGCGAAGCAGTTGCCGAGCCAGCCGACGTTTTCGATCGGCCAGGTGATCTTGGAGGTGTACTCCATAAAGGCCGTTAAAACACCGAGCGTAATGCGTCCGTGGATGACACCGTAGCCGCCCGCGAGAAGGACGAGCACGCGCATCAGCTTCGTAAGAAACGAGATGGCGGGATCGTATTTCATCAGGACGCGCGCCTGATCCATGTTGAGATCGCAGTATTTCTGATTGTGTTTCCGGAATTTTTTGATCTCATACGGTTCCCGTGCAAAGGATTTGACGGTGCGGACACCGGCGAGATTTTCCTGTGCAACGGTATTCATGACGGCGTTTTCCTCGCTGATCGCATCGTAGACACGGTCGAGTTCTTTTTCGAGGCGGATTGCGATGCCTGCGACGAAAGGAAGGATCGCCACGGAGACGAGTGTCAGCGGCAGATCCAGTTTGACCATACTGACCATTGCCATCATGATACAGATCAGGCCTTCTAAGATCAGCATGCCGGCAAAGCCGAGGATATCCCAGATCCGGTCGACGTCATCGCGCACGCGGGCGAGGAGTTCGCCGGTATTGTTTTTGTCAAAGTATTCCACCGAAAGCCGCTGGACGTGGCGGAACAGGTTGCCCCTCATCTGGCTGGCGACGCGGACGCTGCTGACATCGAATAAAAATTCTTTGATGTACTGAAACAGGGCTTTTGCGGCACCGATCAGAAGAAAGGCGGCAAGGTATTTCCAGAGCAGTTCCATTTTGTGACCGACCAGCACGTCATCCACGATGTGCAGCGTGACAAGCGGCGCGAGCATATCGAGAAAGACACTTAAGGCCATGGAACCAAAAGCGAAAACGTAGTAGTACCAGTTCTGGAGCAGGTACTTACCGATTGGATTTTTCTTCATGAATGTTAAAACCTCCTCATTGATGTCGTTTGGGTGTCTGGCAGAACATAGGCTTTCAAAAGCTCCGTAAGTGTGGGAACGGAACAACGGGAAACGAAAGCGAAGGCTGCGTTTGTATATAAAAGAAGGGAATCGATGCGGTAAGAAGACCGCGGAATCTGCCTGCCGGAAACGGAGCGAAGCCGGAAAGAACGGTTTCGTACTGTTTATAGCAATAAAAAAAGCCGCAGTATCAACGTACCGCGCCTTCTGTGCGAAATAGCAGGCATAAAGAATGCATAGAGATTTGTTATGCAGAGTTAATGCTTACAAAGAATTTCGAAAGAAGGGCAGCCACCTGGTTTGATCGCCATACGAAGTTTATTCTGCTTTACGCTGGATGCATAAATAAGATTGATCATAAGTGGTGTTCTCCTTTCATGATTTTTTCTGCCGCATCTGATCGAACACGACAGCTTATGGTTCTAAGCTACTCCTGTTTTCCGGATTTGTCAATTGTTATTTTCAAAAATTAAAAAATAAAAGCTGCAAAAGGTATGAAAATTGCGAATTTGGGTAGCTGTTTTGGGGAATATGAGATATAATATTACTGTTCAATCAGCAGTGAAACACTTGCTGTTTCGCTGCGTAAGAAAGTGATTCAGGTGTGAGCAGCCCTCCTTTTGCGTAGCAAAACTTTCAATGAGGGCTGCGAATGTTACAGTTCGCAGGTATCTGTGAACTGTAACGATATAATAAACGAGAGTATAAGCGGAAAAATCACAAGCTAACATGTGAAACGAGGGGACAAAAAGATGGAAAAAATAATTGCAGGTCTGGTGCAGATGGATTCCGGGCCGGATATGAATGAAAATATGCGTATGGCCGAGCAGTATGTGCGGGAGGCGGCGGAACAGGGAGCGAAGCTGATTCTTTTCCCGGAGACCGCAGAATACACGGGAGCAGATATGCCGGGCCACGCAAGTGCAGTGCCGGGCTACGTCAGCCGCCGGTTTTCCAGCCTTGCCAAACGGTACGGTGTCTATCTGCACTGCGGCAGCATGACGGTACGGCGCCATCCGGGGCGTCCGTCCAACACGTCGTTTCTGTTCGGACCAGATGGAGAAACGATTGCAGAATACAGCAAAATACATATGTTTGACGTAAATATTCCGGGCAGTGTCTCCTACGAAGAATCACACGAGATCTGCCCGGGAAATGAAATTGTTCTTGCGGACACGTCGCTTGGCCTGTTCGGCATGAGCATCTGCTACGATATCCGCTTTCCGGAACAGTACCGGCTGATGGCATCCTCCGGAGCAGATGCATTTCTGATAGCGGCGGATTTTACGAAAGCAACGGGAGAGCGCCACTGGGAAGCACTGCTGCGCACGCGCGCCATTGAAAACGGATGCTACGTGCTCGCCGCCAACCAGTGCGGCCAGAAAGCGCGGTTTGAGGCGTACGGCCATTCCATGATCCTTGCGCCGGACGGCGAAATTCTTGCGGAGGCAGATGATACCCCGCAGGTACTCATCGCAGAGCTGGATCCGGAAGTGCTGGAGCGGACAAGAAATGAAATCCCGTCTCTGGAAAACAGGAGAGACGATCTTTACCGTATAAGCTCGGGAAACGTACGGATTTATGAAGAATAAAAATGCAGGGAGGAAATAAGAAGATGGATCAGTTTATACAGTATACCCCGACGGAAGTCGTGTTCGGAAAAGAGACCGAAAACCAGGCAGGCGCTGAGGTAAAGAAATGGGGCGGCACAAAGGTGCTCGTCGTTTACGGAGGCGGAAGTGCAAAACGGAGCGGTCTTCTGGACCGAGTGGAAGCATCTCTTGCAAAAGAGGGCCTTGCCTTTGAAGAGCTTGGCGGCGTAAAACCAAACCCGAGACTTGCCCTTGCCGAGGAGGGTGTGAAAAAAGCAGTGGAAATGCAGGCAGACTTTATTCTTGCCGTCGGCGGCGGAAGCTCGATTGACACCGCAAAAGCCGTTGCGCATGGAGCTGCAAATCCGGCGGAGGCACTCTGGGATATCTGGACGAAAAAAGTACCGCTGACAAAATCTCTCCCGGTAGGAGCGGTTCTGACGATACCGGCAGCCGGAAGCGAGATGAGCGATTCAGCAGTTCTGACAAACGAGGCAATCGGCAAAAAGGCCGGCATCAACACGCCGTTCAACCGCTGCAAATTTGCCATCATGAATCCGGAGCTGGCAGCAACCCTGCCGAAATACCAGATTGCCTGCGGAGTAACCGACATCATGATGCACACGATGGAGCGCTATTTCATTCCGGAGAGCCAGTGCGAGATGACGGACGAGATCGCAGAGGGACTCCTCCGTACCGTAATCAAAAACGGACCGAAGGTTCTGGAAAACCCATCCGATTACAATGCGATGGCGGAAATCATGTGGTGCGGAAGCCTGTCACACAATGGACTGACGGAGTGCGGACGCGGCAAAGATTTTTCGGTACATAAATTCGGCCATGCGTTAAGTGCAAAATACGATGTAGCACACGGCGCATCCCTGGCGGCAGTCTGGGGTGCCTGGGCGAAATACCAGTACGATGAGGAGACGGTTCTCTGGCGGTTTGCACGGTTTGCAGAAAAAGTCTGGGGCATCACAGAGGGAAGCGATCACAAACGGGCAACGGAAGGCATTGAGCGCACAGTAGCGTTCTTCCATTCGCTCGGCATGCCGACCTCCCTGCATGAGCTTGATATCCCGAACCCGTCGGATGAGGATCTGCGTGCCCTTTCCATGGATGCAACACAGCAGGACACTGTAAAACTGTCCCGCATCCGCAAGCTGGGCGCACAGGAAGTATATGAGATTTACCAGATGGCGCGATAAAAGGAGGAAAACCAGATGGCAAAAAAGAAAATCGCAGCACTGCTGATCGCAGCGGCCGTTGCGGCAGGAGGCTGGGCGCTTCCGGCAAGGGTAAGCGCAGCAGAAAATGACGGCACGGCCGTAACCTGGCAGCAGGATGAGACGGAAAATTCCGAGCAGAATTCGGATGAGGAAGCGGCAGTGCAGGAGCAGAGCGGTACTTCGGAAAACGAGACGCCGGCTGTTACGATTCCAGGTGAGGACAACGAACAGGAGCCGGAAGAGAAACTTCCTGCCGGCTGGGTGAAACAGGAGGACGGAAGCTGGAAATACAGAAAAGAGGACGGCACGATGGCCGCCAGCGAGTGGATCACCCATCTGAACCGGAGATATTATCTGAATGCAGACGAAATCATGTGCACGGGTCTTTCGATGGTCAACGGAAAGCTCTATTATTTTGAGAGCTGGGGCGGAGCCGGATTCCAGGGCTGGAAAAAAGTCGGCGGAACATGGTACTATCTGAATGAGGACGGAAGCCTCAGAACGAATCAGTGGTTTGTGCATGATAAGAGAACGTACCATGTAGACGCAGACGGTGTGATGAGTACCGGCTGGCAGACGATTGACGGCGTTGATTATTACTTTGAAAGCTGGGGCGGCATGCGCGTGAACGCCTGGGCGGCCAAGGGCAGTGACTGGTATTACATGGACAGCAACGGAACCCCAAAAGGGGAAGGCTGGCTGCTGTATGACAAGAACTGGTATTATCTGAGGCAGGACGGCAAAATGATGCACAGTGAATGGCTGTGGTATGATAATAACTGGTATTACCTGCAGAGCTGGGGCGGCATGTATAAGAGCCAGTGGGTAACGATCAAAGGCGCAACGTATTACTTCAGGAGCTGGGGCGGTATTTACAAGAACGGCTGGCAGGAAGTGGACGGAAAAACGTATTACTTCCGAAGCTGGGGAGGCATCTATAAGGATACCTACATCGACGGCTATTACGTTGATAAAAACGGTGTCCGCCGGAACAGCAAAAATATCTGCGTGGCAATCGACGCAGGACACCAGAGAAGAGGAAACAGCGAGAAAGAGCCGATCGGACCGGGATCATCGACCTATAAGGCGAAGGTTGCTTCCGGAACATGCGGTGTGGCAACCGGCATCAATGAGTATGAGCTGAACCTTGCGGTATCCTTAAAGGTACGCGATATCCTTGAGGAGCGCGGCTACGATGTTTACATGATCCGCGAGACGCACGACGTCAATATCAGCAACTCCGAGCGTGCAAAACTTGCCGCGCAGAACGGAGCAGACATTCTCGTGCGTGTACACGCGAACGGCGATTCGAACCAGTCGGTTTACGGAGCACTCACGATGGCACCGAGCAGCAGAAATACGTATCTTTCCGGTGATGTGATCAGCAAGAGCCAGAAGCTCTCCCAGAAGATGATCGCAGCATTCTGCAAAGACACCGGTGCGAAGAACCGCGATGTGATTTACACCGATTCCATGAGCGGCATCAACTGGAGTACCATTCCGGTCACGATCATTGAGCTTGGCTTCATGAGCAATCCTTCCGAGGACCGTTTGATGGCAACCGAGGATTACCGAAACAAGATGGCACAGGGAATTGCGGACGGAATCGACGCATATTACGAATAATCAAAATTGGTCCACTGGACCAATTATTGATATGCCTGGCAACAAAGGGACCTGCCTGAAATGGGCGGGTCCTTTTTGCATACAAAAAAAGAAAGCGGAGCGAGTCCGCTTTCTTTTGGGAATCCATAGGATCAGATCTTATTTGTTGTTGTTTTTCTCCAGCTCCTGCATTTTCATCGCACGAACCTTCAGCGGCAGACCGAACAGTGTGATGAATCCGTCTGCATCGTGGTGATCGTAGAGATCGCCGGTGGTGAAGGAAGCAAGAGACTCATTGTACAGACTGTACGGAGAAGACTCGCCGGCTTTGATGATGTTGCCTTTGAACAGTTTGAATTTTACTTCGCCTGTTACGTATTTCTGGGTTACATCAACGAATGCCTGGATTGCCTCGCGCAGAGGAGTGTACCATTTTCCTTCGTAAACAACCTCAGCAAGCAGGTTTCCGAGATCTTTCTTTGTTTTCAGGGTCTCACGGTCGAGAATCAGCTCCTCTAACTGCTCATGTGCAGCCATCAGGATGGTTCCGCCAGGAGTCTCATAAACACCGCGGGATTTCATGCCGACAACACGGTTCTCAACGATATCAACAATACCGATGCCGTGTTTTCCGCCCAGCTTGTTCAGCTCGGTGATGATTTCAGAAACTTTCATTTCTTTTCCGTTTAAGGTCTTCGGAACGCCGGCCTCAAAGGTCATGGTTACGTACTCGCCTTCGTCCGGAGCTTTTTCCGGAGGAGTGGTCAGTACGAGAAGATCGTCGTAGTTCGGCTCGTTGGACGGATCCTCAAGCTCAAGTCCCTCATGGCTGATGTGCCACAGGTTACGGTCACGGCTGTAGCTGTGGTTTGCATCAAACGGAAGGTCGATGCCGTGTGCTTTACAGTAAGCCAGTTCGTCTTCACGGGACTGCATGGTCCATACATCGGTCATTCTCCAAGGAGCGATTACTTTGATATCCGGAGCAAGGGCTTTGATGCCGAGCTCGAAACGGATCTGGTCATTTCCTTTACCGGTAGCGCCGTGGCAGATGGCAACAGCACCTTCTTTTCTTGCGATCTCAACGAGTTTCTTTGCGATAACCGGACGTGCCATGGAAGTACCGAGCAGGTATTTGTTCTCATAAACAGCGCCTGCTTTTACGCACGGCATGATGAAGTCTTCACTGAACTCGTCGATAACGTTTTCGATATATAATTTGGAAGCGCCGGAAAGTTTTGCTCTCTCATCGAGGCCAACCAGCTCGTTTCCCTGGCCGCAGTCGATGCAGCAGCAGATTACTTCGTAGTCAAAGGTCTCTTTCAGCCACGGAATAATGGCAGTAGTATCAAGTCCGCCGGAATAGGCAAGTACAACTTTTTCTTTCATAATGTAAGATCCTCCTTGGATTTCTCGTGCACCTATATGCGCGGTGCATCGTCAATGACTAAAATATACATCATACGACAGGATTATGCAAGCTTTTTTTCAGAAATTCAAAAAAAACTTGCATAATATACATTCAAGGTGTATACTTATGCAATCGACGGTATATGACAGCAGAAAACAAAGATTTTTCATTGAAAAAAGAAAATAATTGAGCTATCATAAAGAGAAAAGAAAAAATGTCCGGCAAGACAAGAAAACGGGCGAAAGAAAAAAGGAGAAAAAGGTATGATCAGAGCAGGAATTATCGGTTCTACAGGATATGCAGGAGGCGAGCTGGTGCGTATTCTCCTGGGACACAAAGATGTGGAGATTAAATGGTATGGTTCCAGAAGCTATATCGATAAGAAATATGCGTCGGTTTACCAGAATATGTTTCAATTAGTAGACGATGTCTGCAAGGACGACAACATGGAGCAGCTTGCAAAGGAAGTAGACGTCATTTTTACAGCAACTCCGCAGGGACTCTGTGCTTCCCTGGTAAATGATGAAATTCTTTCGAAAGTAAAGGTCATCGACCTGAGCGCCGATTTCCGTATTAAAGATGTAAAAACGTATGAAGAGTGGTACAAGATCGAGCATAAATCCCCGCAGTATATCGACGAGGCGGTTTACGGACTGTGCGAGATCAACCGTGAGAAAGTAAAACAGGCGCGCATCGTGGCAAACCCGGGATGCTATCCGACCTGCTCGACTCTTTCGATTTATCCTTTATTAAAGGAAGATCTCATTGATGGCAACACCATCATCATCGATGCAAAATCCGGAACTTCCGGAGCAGGAAGAGGAGCGAAAGTGGACAACCTCTACTGTGAGGTCAATGAAAACATCAAGGCATACGGCGTTGCCGGCCACCGCCACACACCGGAGATCGAGGAGCAGCTTTCCTATGCAGCCGGCTACCCGATCACCCTGAACTTCACCCCGCATCTTGTTCCGATGAACCGCGGCATTCTCGTAACGGCATACGCATCCCTGAAAAAAGATGTGACCTATGAAGAGGTTAAAGCCGTTTACGATAAGTATTATGCCAACGAGCAGTTTGTACGTGTTCTCGATAAGGATGTCTGCCCGCAGACGAAATGGGTCGAGGGAAGCAACTATGTGGATGTCAACTTCAAGATCGATCCGAGAACGAAACGAATCATCATGATGGGTGCGATGGACAACCTGGTCAAAGGCGCAGCAGGACAGGCGGTACAGAATATGAACCTGATGTTCGGCCTGCCGGAAAACGAAGGCCTGTGCATGCCGCCGATGTTCCCGTAAAAAAGACAGAAGCAGACAACAGACGGAATTTACGAAAAGCGAGGATAAAAGAATGAAAAAGATTGAAGGAGGCATCACTGCTGCAAAAGGTTTTCAGGCAGCAGGCGGCGCAGCAGGAATTAAAAAACAGGGCGTAAAGGATATGGCACTTGTCTACAGCGAGGTACCGTGCGTAGCAGCAGGAACCTTTACTACAAACATCGTAAAAGCAGCTCCGGTCAAATGGGACCAGGAGATTGTATACAACCATCCAACCGCACAGGCAATCGTCTGCAACAGCGGAATCGCCAATGCATGCACCGGCGAGGAGGGCTATGGCTACTGCAGAAAAACCGCAGAGGCAGCATCAGCTGCACTTTCCATTCCAGAGGACTCCGTTCTCGTTGCATCGACCGGTGTTATCGGAAAACAGATCCCGATCGATAAGATCGCAGCCGGCGTGGAAATGCTGAAACCGCAGCTTGCAGCTACAAGAGAAGCCGCAGCTACAGCAGCACAGGCGATCATGACAACCGACACCGAGCCGAAGGAAGTTGCTGTTCAGATCGAAATCGGCGGAAAAACCGTAACGATCGGCAGCATGTGCAAGGGCTCCGGAATGATCCATCCGAATATGTGCACCATGCTGAGCTTTGTGGCAACCGATGCAAATATTTCGAAAGAGATGCTGCAGAAAGCACTGAGCGAAGTCGTACCGGACACCTACAACATGGTTTCCGTAGACGGCGATACTTCCACAAACGATACCGTTCTCCTTCTGGCAAACGGTCTTGCCGGAAACCCGGAAATTACGGAAGAAAACGAGGATTACAAGATTTTCAAAGAAGCACTCTTTGAAGTCAATAAAACACAGGCGATGCACATCGCAGGCGACGGCGAGGGCGCAACCGCACTGTTCGAAGTGACGATTCAGGGAGCCGAGAGCAAAGAGCAGGCCGTGACACTGGCGAAATCCGTCATCACATCGAGTCTGACGAAAGCGGCAATCTTCGGCCATGACGCCAACTGGGGAAGAATCCTCTGTGCCATGGGATATTCCGGGGCAAAATTTGATCCGGAAAATGTAGATCTCTACTTCGAGAGCGCAGCTGGAAAACTGCAGATCATCACAAAAGGCGTTGCCGTTGATTACAGCGAGGAGGAAGCAACAAAGATTCTCTCCGAGCCTGAGGTGACGGTCATCGCAGACCTGAAAATGGGCGAGGCAGAGGCGACGGCCTGGGGCTGTGACCTGACCTACGACTATGTGAAGATCAACGGCGATTACAGAACTTAATGCTGCGCCCTCTCAGTCACCTACGGTGACAGATTCCCCCTTTTGTCACCTACGGTGACATCTTCCCCCGGAGCGGGGGAAGTCAGCCCTCAAGGGGACGGCTTTTGGTGGTGACGGTAAAGTCCTCCGGCTTGGCGTCCACCCACTCGCCGTTATCATCCTGAACCTGAAGCACCACATCCATGACAACGGTGTTGTCCGCCGTGAACTTGCTGTCCTTTGCCACGATGCGGGTGGTCAGCTCGGTCTTGATCTCTTTGGGAGTGTCCAGCTTCTCGTTATCCTTCAGCGTATCGGGAACGGTGACATCATCCTTTACCACGATGCGGGTATCGTCCTTGCGATAGCCGCACACGCACTGCTGATCACCGACATAGCTGTGGGCGGTCTTCTCGACCTCTGCTTTGCACCGCTCGCAGATCTTCCAATGGTTGTCCTTGTCCATGTAGAAGTCCTTGCCGGGGTTGTGGCCAAGGGCTTTGATCACCATGGTCTGGGTCTCGTTGCAGCCTTCACGTTTGCAATGGGAAACAGATTCACCGTCGGTGGTGCAGGTAGCGGCTTTGGCGACGCCGAAATCGTGGCCCAGTGCGTTGATCTCGCGGGTCTCGACCGTGGTGCAGCCATCGCGGGTGCAGGAACGGGTCTCGGAGCCCTTTTCGGTGCAGGTGGCTGCCTTGGCGGTGGTCCACTCGGTGAACTCATGGCCCAACGCATCAATGGTGCGGGTATCTTCGGTATCACACAGGGAGCAGATGCGGCTCTCGGTGCCATCCTCGGTGCAGGTGGCGGGGGTGGAGACGATCCATTCACCGAACTGATGGATCTTCGCGTCAATGGTCAGCGTTTCCACCGTGTCGCAGTCGGGGCAGATACGGGTGGAAAGACCGGTCTCGAGGCAGGTGGCTTCCTTGGCGACTGTCCAATTGCCGAAGTGGTGACCGGTGGCTTTAATG
>ENA-OROD01002710-OROD01002710.1-human-gut-metagenome-genome-assembly--contig:-NODE-2710-length-12589-cov-2.827908_pt1 | contig 12589 bp, 8 predicted proteins | sample MGYA00242123_ERZ509038 | MGnify/ENA primary metagenome ERZ509038 (study PRJEB26280, sample SAMEA2338719) | human gut metagenome | biome: human gut; feature: human-associated habitat; material: faeces... | reverse complement strand
AAAACAGCTGCCGCGCCTGGGCCGAAAGCCCGGCCGAGGGGGGCGCACACAGGGCGAACGCCTTCAATTCTTCCATCACGTTCATGGCAAAAACGCTCCTTTGCTTCAATTGCGGGCAATCAGCCCTTCTGATATTGCAGGGTGGTGCGGCCGCCGGGCCCGGCGGGGCCGGCCTGCAGGTGGGCGGTGGCATTGTCCTCCACCAGAATGGTGAAGCCCATGGGGTTCACCTCGGCCGCCTTGCCGAAGGCGGTGATGACGCGCAGAGAATTCGACCGGTTCAGGGCGATCTCGGCGGACTGGGTCGGCCCCACGCGGCGGTAGTGCAGCAGGTCCGGCCCGGCCTCCACCAGCTCAAACCGGCCCTCCTTGAAGGCGTCGCAGCTCTTGCGCAGCAGGGCCAGCTGGGTCAGGATGGGCCGCAGGCGGGTCTCGGTGCTGTCCCACTCATAATAGCCCCGGTTGAAGGGGTCCTTGTAGCCCTGCATGGCTACCTCATCGCCGTAATAAATGCTGGGCACGCCGGGCAGGGTGAAGATGGCGGCGTAGGCCATGGCCAGCAGCTTCACCCCGTGTTCGTAGGCCTCATGGCTCATGCGGCGGCCGCTCTGCCAGTTCCGGTCGTGGTTGTCCAGCGGTTCGCCGGCCAGGGCGGTGATGGCCCGCACCGTGTCGTGGGTGGACATGAAGTTGAACAGGCTGTGCAGGGCCGGGGCGGGGTAGTGCTCGCAGATGTCCAGAATGGCCTGTGCGGCCGCCTGGCCGTCGCCGCCTCGCAAAAAGTTCAGAACGGCCTCCTTGAAGGGGTAGTTCATCACGGAATCCAGCCCTTTGCCCAACAGGTAGGTGCGGCGCACGCCGTAGGCCTCTTTGGTGGTGGCGTCCTCCCACACCTCGCCCAGCAGGAACTTTTCGGGGCTGACCCGCTTGACGGCGGCGCGCACCTTCTCAATGAATTCGTCGGGCAGCTCGTCGGCCACATCCAGCCGGAAACCGGTCAACGCCTCCTCCAGAAGCTTGATCTGGGTCTTGGCGGCGCCGACATTCGCCTTCTTGACGTAGTTCAGATACAGCGGCGTCGCAATGGACGCCAGTGTGACCAGAATAATGATCACGACGACGACTTCTATCAAGGTGAAGTCCGATCTTTTCCATCTTCTTTTTCTCATATTTTGGGTCCTCCCTGACTGATTGAATTGATTTCCATCATTGCTACGAAAATAGACACCACAACCACCAGAACTACAAGTGCCAGAAACACAATTACCGCCGGTTCGAACAAACTCAGCAGTCTTTTGATCTTCAGGCGCGTGTCGCTTTCCAGATGGGTCGCAATGCGTGACAGCATCTCGCCGACCGTTCCGGACTCCTCTCCGACTCTCAGCATCGGCACCATTCCCGACGGCACAAACCGGTTGCCCGCCAGCGCGGCGGAAAGCTTCGCACCTCCTTTCAGCTTGCGCGCAATATCCGCAAAAGCTTTGGCGATCACGGGGTTGTGTATGATCCTGCCGGAGATCTTCACCGTACGGATGATCTCCACATGATTTGCGATCAGAATGGAAAGCGTGCGAATGTATTTGCACATTTCCAGATCGACGATGATTCTGCCGAACAGCGGCAGGGAAAGCAGAAATTTGCTGTAATTGTAATGGAACGCCTCCGCGCCGAAAAACCGTTTCAATCCGGTCCATATCCCGACCGCGGCACAGGGAATCAGCCACCACGCCCACGATGCAAAGGCGCTCACTCCAAGCAGAAAGTTCATCGACGGCGGCATTTCGCGCCCCATGTCCTGAAAGATTTTCGCAAACCGCGGCACAAACACCGTAAACAGAAGCACCGTCACGACCAGCGTAATCGAAAGAATCGCCAGCGGATAAATCGAACTTGAAATGATAAAATCCTTGAGTTCCTTGCTCTCCCCCATGAACTTGTAAAGCTGCCCGACGACCTCCGGCAGACATCCCGTCTCCTCGCCGCTCTCAATCAGATTGGCGTAATAACCGGGAAAAAGCGAACCGTGGGAACGCACCAGCTCCGAGAACTTCTTGCCCTCATGGAGCCCCTGGCGGAGCGAATTGACAAAGTCACGCTGTTCCGGTTCGACCGCACTTTCGGCAATGATGCCGAGCGCTTTTTCCAGCGGAATGAAAGAATCGAGAAGCGGAGCAAGCTGGCGCGTGAAATCGTAGGTGTCGATCCTGGAACGGCGGAACATCAGTCTGCCGCCGCCTCCGACCGAGACCTCGCCATAAAAGCGGACGGGCATGACATGACGGCTGCGAAGCTTGCTCAACGCTTCTTTCTCGTTGTCCGCTTCGATCAGCATGTCGTGTGGCTGTTCGCCTTTCGCCGCCGCCAAATATTTGTAAAGCGCCATCCGCAAACCTCCGCGTTACAATTCCGCCGTGGAACGGTTGAGTTCCTCCGCCGTCGTAATTCCCGCCGCGACCTTCGCCGCGCCGTCCTGCTGAAGCGTCACCATGCCGTGTTTCACTGCAATCTCCTCCAGTTCGGAACTTGAAGCGTTGCGGTTCACCGCCATGCGCAGGTCATCATCCAGAAACAGCAGTTCGAAAATGCCGGAACGCCCCTTGAAACCACTCCCGTTGCAACGGCGGCATTTCACACCCTGCGCATCCGTTCCGCCGCCATGACATGCGGTGCAGATCTTGCGGACAAGACGCTGTGACAGCACTCCGTAAAGCGCAGAGGAAACCAGAAAGTTCTCCACCCCCATATCCAGCAGGCGGGTGACTGCGCCGACCGCGTCGTTGGTGTGAAGCGTGCTCAGGACCAGATGTCCCGTAAGCGCCGCATTGATCGCGATGTCCGCAGTCTCGCGGTCACGGATTTCACCGACGAGAATGATGTCGGGGTCCTGACGGACGATACTGCGGAGCCCGTTGGCAAAAGTTACGCCGATTTTCGCATTCACCTGCATCTGACAGAGTCCCGGCATCTTGTATTCCACAGGGTCTTCGACCGTGATGATTTTCTTCCGGTTGTCATTGAGCTGGCTGATGACGCTGTAAAGAGTCGTGGTCTTGCCGCTTCCGGTCGGACCGACAACGAGAATCATGCCGTGGGGAATGCTGATCAGCCGCCGGAACTGTGCCAGATGCTCCGGAGACATGCCGAGCGTTTTCAGGTCAAATGTGATTGCGTCCTGATTCAGCAGACGCAGGACAATGCTTTCCCCGGTCAGAATCGGAATTGTGCTGATACGCATATCCAGCTCGGTGCGCCCGAGCTGAACATTGGTCCGCCCGTCCTGCGGCAGACGGCTTTCGGCAATATTCAGCCCGCCCAGAAGTTTAATGCGCGACGCAATCGCCGGGAACTGGTTCAACGGACAACTGATGATCTCCGTCAGCACGCCGTCCACACGGCAGCGGACCGCCACATGGTCTTCGCCGGGTTCGATGTGAATATCGCTGGCGCCGAGTTCAATCGCCTGAGTGAAAATATCGTTCACCAGACGCACGATCCGCGCTTCGCCTGCCATCGTGCGGAGGGTATTCTCATCATCCACGTCAACCGCCGTGTCTTCATCTTCCTCCTCCATGCTCTGCGCCTTGCTGAGCATCCGCTCCAGAAAAGTCCGGCGGACAAAACGGAACTCCGCTTTCAGCTTCCAGGTCTTCCGGACCAGGAAGGCGAGCTGGTCAAGATCATAGGGGTCCACGACAAGAAAGGTGATCGAATCCTCCTCCCACTCATAGGGCAGACACGCATTCGCATTGAAAAACTCCAGCGGGGCATTCGGGAACGCCTCCGGCTGGCGGATTTCATCTTCGGGCAGCACGGGCACTCCGTAGGCTTCCGAATAGAGGGCGATCAGTTCCGTTTCCGTTGTCATGGAAGACTGCACCAGCGTCCGGTCCCCCGCCCGCGAAGGCACGGGAGAGTCCGGGAATTTTGCCGCATAAAGCGCCCTGAGACGCTCGCGCGGGGACTGTTTCTTCGGCTCAGAAGAGGTCATTGGACCAGAACTCCTTCGTTGTCATGATACGCGGCTTGGTCAGGAACACCCCGTTTTTCCCGGACAGATTCTCATCGAAATCATTCAACGCTTTCAAGGCGTCGTTATAGCGTTCGATCAGTTCCTCAACCTTGTTGCGCTCATTGACGATATATCCGGTCACAAGGACCAGAATCTCGGAACGTTCGACGGAGGCATCCGTGGAACCGATCAGGCGTCTCAGGATCGGAACCTGATTGATCAGCGGAACGGAATCAAGATTGTCGGTTTTTTTCTCCTGAATCAACCCGCCCAGTATCATGGTCCTGCCGTTGGCAATCGTCATATTCGTGGAAATACTCCGGCTGTGAAGATTCGGATTCGGGTTCTCCACTGTGGCACTGGTGTAATCAACGCTGGAAAGTTCCTGAAGGACTTTCAGAGAAATCAGATCATTACTCGTAATCTGCGGCGTGACAGTCAATGTAACTCCCGTGGGCCGATACTGATAAGCATTCTGCATATTTCCATCGGAAGATGTATTGGTGATGGTTCCGGTAATAACGGAGACCTCCGTGCCAACATTGATTTTAGCTTCCGTGTGACTGGATACGAGAAGCTGGGGACTGGAAACCACCTTGATGTTTCCGTTGCCGGCAAGGGCGCGGATATAAGCAAATTTATTGCTTGGATTGTCCGGATCGGAAAGAAAATAGCTGAACCCGGTCTGACGGTTCGTCGTCCTCGTGATCTCGCCGGTATTCTCATCTTTGGTCGTCGTCACGGTCGGCGTCGTCAGATTGGAATAGTTGGTGCCAATCAGGGAATTGGTCTTGCCGGAATAGGAACCGGAAAGCTCCAAACCGAACTGTGTGGATTCCGACAAGGTCACTTCAACCACAAGCACCTGCAGAAGCACCTGCGCGGGAACGACATCCAGACGGTTGATCAACGCCTTGATGGAGGCGTACGTTCTCGGTGTCGTGCGGATCACAAGACGGTTCAGGACCCCGTCAGCAAACACGCGGACAGGTGTATTGAACACATTGGAACTCCGGTCGGTCAGAGTGTTCTCCGTACTGTTGATGTCAGCCTGCCCCGCCGCAGTCCTGCTCCGGGTGTTGGCGGCAGTCCGGTTGCGGTTCGCCTGGGTGGAAGTGACCGTCTCCATTTTCGCATTGCCGGTCGTGGTGTCGATCGTAAGGCTGGACCCCTGGATATCATAAATCACGGACAGCGCCTGCGCCAACTGTGCGGCCTTGTTATGACGGATTTTGTATACGAAAACACGTTCCTGATCCAGCGAATTCGAACTGTCGAGAAGATCCACCCACTGTTCGATCTCCTGAATCGCCTCATCCGTCGCGGCGGATACAACCAGAATATGCAGACGGTCAAGTCCGCTGATCTGAACGGAACCGGGCGTCTCGGTCTTATCCGTGATCTGCTGGACATTGAATCCGAGAACGGGAAGAATGGTCTTGAGCTCGTCCGTCAGTTTGCTCGGCAGGATATTGGAACAAAGGAGGATTTTGCGCTTCCAGTTGCTTTTCCCGCTCATATCGATCACATCGAGGAGCTGTTTGATTTTCGGCATATTCGCACGGTCGTCCGCGATCATGACCGCGTTCGGGCGGGTCAACTCCACGCAGACGGCATTATTTCCGACAAACGGCTTGATCTGGTTCACAACCTCTTTCGCAGTCGTGTTTTTCAGCGGATAATAGAACAGCTCGCCGGTACCGTCCTTCGCGAGGCGGGAGTCCGCCTGACGCGCGACTTTCGGCAGTGCCATGATCCGCAGAAGCGTGCCTTCCACCGTGACGCCCGCGCCGGAAAGGTTCAGCATCTTGTCAAAGGTATTCCAGAGTTCGCGGCGTGTCATTTTCTGGTCGATGTTCAATGTCACAACACCTTTGAGATCGCTGTCCGCAAGGAAATTGAAGCCGAGCGCATCCGCGAAAGAGGGAATCACATCCAGCAGCGGCGCACTGTTGAACACCAGATTGACCGCGACCTCCTCATCTCCGTTCAGAATGATGAAATCGTCATAAAAATGAAGCGGTTCCCTGGCTTTCTCCGTCTTGGGCGCCAGAGCCGTCACCGGAATCTTTTCCGTTTTGCTTTTCAGGCTCGTGGGAACATCTTTGTCCGAATCCGTTTTGACCAGTTCCTCATTGATGGATTCCGTCGTTACGGTGTCTTTCGGAATCTCCCTCATCTCGCTCTTCAGAAATGCGAAACGGTCCGCTTTCCCCGGCTCCTCCTTCTTCGTATCGTCCGAATTGATCTCCTCAAGATCCTTTTTGATGTGAGAACAGGATTGCAGAAAGACCACAGAGAGTGAGAGCATCATAATACGGGACGCCCGGTGCAATTTTTGATTTCGCAGAAAATGAGCCATGTTGATTAAGTCCTATTTTAATTGAATAATTGATCTTATCTGGTACGTCCCCGGCTGCGGTTTGTATTGCTGCGCATGTTGCTGCTGTTGTTCTGCTGCTGGGGCGGATTCTGGTTCTGCCTCATCATACGCATCATCTGCATGTTCTGGAACATCTGCATACGCTGCATGTTCTGAAGAGTCTGAAGCATCTGGGTGCCGGTATTCGTGCGGCGGTTGTTGCGACGGGCAGTCTGCGGCGTATTCTTGGATGCGTCCAGCAGTTCAAGTTCCAGCTTGTCGCTGCCGCGTGTCAGAAGCACGCTGTCGCGGTTCACTTCGACCAGCTTGTAGCCGTTGCTGAGGGTTTCGCCGAGACGGACGTACTGTTTATACGTCATCTGATTGCCGGCTGCCGCAGCGGTTACATTTGTCCCGATCGCCGGCATCTGACCGCGAACTCCACGCTCCATACCGCCGTTTCTCATATTCCGGGCGCTGCGGAACATCATTCCTCCCGGCATGCCTGTGCTTCCGGGGGTTCCACCCGTACGACCGCCATTATTCTGGGGCCGGTTATTGCGGCTGATCCCCATCTGGCGTCCCGGCGGAAAACCTCCGGGCATCCCCGGCATGAAAGGCATGAAGCGGTTATTGTTATTGTTCCCGGATGTTTTCTGTTTGATGATGGCTCCGACACAGTCCCCGATTTTGAATGTGCCGACAAGCGACAGTTCGACACGGGCATTCCGCCCCCCTGCCGTCGCGTTGGGACAACGGTCGGAGTTGAAGATATTCGCCTCAATGATTTTCGCCAGTTGTTCTTTCGGCGTCATTTTCTTCTGAACCGCAACAGGCTTTACGGGCGCAACAACCTCTTTTTTCTGCGATGCCGTCCGCTTCTTCACGGTATATACCGTTTTCGATGCGGCAGGTTTGAAATGAGAAGCAAGTCCCCATACAAGCATCGACGCAAGAAAGAGATTGAACAGAATCAGAAGCCCCTTCATTTCTTCACCTCCGTTTTCGATGCCGTCTTCACAAGCGGACCGCCTGCCGGCGGCAGTTCTCCGTCGAAAGCGATCACACGGACCGTGCCGTTGAACATGAGGTTGGTCTGCGCTGCTGTTGCGGCCGCCGTATTCGTCACGACTTTCGTATTCTGCTGTGCGGGCGGGCGTAACATCAGGTTTGCGGTAATGCGCCGCCATGCCATCCGGGGTCTGCTCTCCTGGAGCTTTGCAATGAACAGCATCAGATTCTCAAACGGCGCACTGGTCGAAACGTCGAGCTCCGCGAAGTAAAGGTCGTCATTGATCCGCGACGTCCTGACGGAACCGAGATTATTCAGGCTGAGTTCCGACTCTTTCGCCGCCGTTTCAACTTTCTGCCGCAGAAGCAGTTCCGGATCACCGTCACGCTTGAACTGCCAACTGTTTTCAATCATGGCGCGGTATTTCCGGCGCAGCTCCTCCATCTCCTTGAGTTTCTTCTGCTGAACCAGTTGTTCGGCTTCAAACTTTTTGATTTCCCTGCGCAGCCCCTCCTTGCGCCCTTCGTCGGGGAACCATGAGGAAAAACTGCCGCTGAGCTGTGTCAAAAGGAAAATCCAACTGATCAGAAGCGCACCGCAGGCGACCAGCAATTTGCCTTTTCCCGTTTTCAGGAACTCTTTGAGTTTCGCATTCATTTCTTCTCCTCCGCGGGAACCAGTTTCAGCATGATCATGCTCGTCACGTCATTGTTCCGGCGGCGCTGCTGAATCTGCTCCATCTTCCAGAACTTGAGCGGGCGAAGCATTTCCGGCACGTTCAGGCTCTCCGCTTCACTGCGCATCGTAAGATCGACACTGCTGTCCGTCCAACGCAGATTCATGACCATCACATTGTTCGGAAGAACGGAGGAGAATTCGGCAAGCTTGCCGATCACATCGTATTCTCCCGCCGACTGGTTGACGACACGGGAAAGCTCCCGCAGCTCCTTTTCCGCCGTTTTCAGTTTCCTCTGCGCCGCAGTCACCTGCGTACGCAAACGGTTCCGTGCGGCGACAAGGGAAGAATACTCTTTGTGATGCTGGGAAAGCTGCCCGGCAATCCCCCAGCCGAAATTGGCAATCAGCAGGACAATCAGCAATGCAGTCAGGCGCAACTGGTTGCGGAGGCGGCTCGGACGGAGCTGTTTCGGCAGGACATTCAGCCCGCCGAATGTATGCCGGACGTCGTCCGAAGCGGCAAGACGTGCCGTCAGCAGGCACCCCAGCCACTCGCGGGGCTGGAAAGAGGAATCCTCCGGCAGAATAAACTCCCTGCGCAGTTCCCTGTCCCAGCAGGAAAACCAGTCCGGCGGGAGTTCATCCGCAGAATGCCACTCCCCGTCGGCAAAATAGAAATCGGGCTCCGCCTCCGGCAGAAAAACCGGGCCGTCGGACTCACGCAAAGCCAGAAGCGGATAAATGAAGTAATCGGCTTTCCTGACGCTCTGAGTAATCATCGCCGCAAGATTTTCGAGATCGGCGGACGGAAACGTATAGACATTGACCGGCACACTCCCCGGGTCCCCTGCAAGCTCGACAAATTCCAATTCATGGTTTCCCGCATCCTGCAGCAGTCTCTGCGGCAGTTCAAATTCCAGTGCGTTCCGCATCGCTTTGGGAGCAAGCCTGACACCGGTGCAGCGGAAAAAAGTGCCGCCTTTGAGGGCACCGGAAATCATCAGCGGGCAGACCCTGCTGTAACCGGTCTCGTGCAGAACCTGTTTCCACGCTTTCGCCGGATCCGTTCCGTCATGTTCGCACGAAGCATACGCTTTCAGGCGAACCCCTTTCGAGTCCCGGCGGAACATGCAGCATCTGACATGATCCGCGGAAAACAGAAGAACGGCAAACTCTTTATTTTTGGAAAACCTCATAGCCATTCCATAAAAACGTTATTGTTTCGGTGCTTTTCCCTATTCGGCTCCGGATTTCTTCAACAGTTCCATGACACCGTCGCGATAAGCTTTGGGATTCTCGCGGCGGATGGCGTCCAGCTTCTTCATCTCCTCCGGATACTTCCTGCGGAGTTCCATAATCCGGCGCATCGGATTCTCCCGGCTGCTGCGGGGAACGGTCACTTCAGAATCCGCGGCGCCCATCATGCCGCCGCGTCTCATTTCCGGCATTTCGATTCCGGCTTTTGCCATCAGCTCCCTGGTTTTCATGAACGCCGCGCGCGGATCGGAGGTTCTGAGTTTCTCGATTTCCTCGAACTCAGCCTTATATTTGCCGGAATTCTTCAATTCTTCCATTTTGAGCCGGATTGATTCCGCCGTCGCCGGCAGTTTGACATTCGCTTTTTTCGCAAGCTCCTCCAGCTTGTTTTCCGCCAGGATACGCTGTTTTTCGATCTCCGCATATTCCGCCGGATATTTCGCCTTCAGTTCCGCTTCAGCCGCAGCACGCGGATTTCTCATATTCCCCATCATGCCCATGCCGCCGGGCATCCTCATGCCGCCGGGCATACCGCCCGGACGCCCGCCCCAGTTTCCGCGGCGGGAACCGGGAAGCGTTACAGAGGCTTCGGAGGCGAGTTCACGCATTTTTTCCATGGCGGCAAACAGATTGGTTGCCTGAAGTTTTTCGATCTCTTTATATTTCTCAGGGTATTTTTTCTTGAGTTCCGCCTGTGCTTTTGCCCATTCCTCAGAACTGTCCTGCTGCATCCGGGTGTCTCCGCCGCGTCTGGAACGCTGGCGTCCGGGTCCCTGCGCGGAAAGCACTCCACATGCAAAAACCAAAAGCATGGCTGCCGCTATGATTGTTCTTTTCATCGAAAAACTCCTGAAGGTTTAAGGTTATTCTGCCCGTCAATCTTCTCTTTAACGCAACAACACTGACATTTATTGTGCAAAATTCAAGGATAAATAATTTTTTTTAGAGATTTTTGCAGTAAAAAATGGTCCGGAGCGTTTGTCCAAGGTCCGGCGGAAGGGATGACAGAGACGGAAATCCTTCAAGAGTCAGCGCTCCGGAGGCTCCCCGATTCCGGCTCCATTCTTCCGCCGTTTTAAAAATCATTGCTATGCAATGAAATGGCGGCATGGGGATTCCCGCTTGACATATTGGAAAAGTGAAGATAATGTAAAAACGTGATAACATGAATTTTATTTCGGAAAGTGGAAGGTTGACATATATGGATCAGAAACTGGTGATAGTGGAGTCTCCCGCGAAAGCCAAGACCATCGGCAAGATGTTGGGACGGGATTATACAATCAAAGCCTCCATGGGGCATGTAAGGGACCTGCCCGCCCGCACTTTCGGTGTAGACATCGAACACGATTTTGCGCCGCAGTATGAGGAAAGCAAGGAGCGCGGCAAGAACCTGAGCGATCTGAAAAGCGCCGCAAAAGGAGCTTCCGAAATTTATCTTGCGCCCGACCCTGACCGCGAAGGAGAGGCAATCGCGTGGCATCTGAAAGAGATTCTTTCCAAAGCCAACAAAAAAGCGAAGTTCCACCGCGTCACGTTCCATGAAATCACGAAATCCGCCATTGCGAAGGCGTTTCAGACACCGAGCACGATCGACATCGACCGTGTGGACGCGCAGCAGGCGCGGCGCGTGCTTGACCGCATCGTCGGTTATATGGTAAGCCCGCTGCTCTGGGGGAAAATCAAAAAAGGATTGAGCGCCGGGCGCGTCCAGTCCGTCGCCCTGCGTCTCGTCTGTGAACGGGAACGCCTGATCCAGGCGTTTGTCCCGAAAGAATACTGGAACTTTCTCGCCAAGTTCTCGCCGGAGCAGAACCAGCGCGAACATTTCGTGGCAAAACTGTTCAAAATCAACGGCGACAAATTCGAGATCGGCAACAAAAAAGATGCCGACGCCCTCCTGACCGCAGTGAAAGGCGCGAAAAGCTGGTCCGTGGAAAATATCGAAACCCAGCCGCGCCGCAAATATGCCGCGCCGCCGTTCATCACCAGCACGCTTCAACAGGCGGCAAGCTCGGCGCTCGGTTTTTCCGCCAATACGACCATGCGCATCGCCCAGCAGTTATACGAAGGTGTGGACGTCAAGGGCAACGGCACAGTTGGTCTGATCACCTATCTGCGTACGGATTCCGTGGCGATCGCTGTCGAAGCGCAGAACGCCGCCCGCAGTTTCATTGCCGCGAACTACGGCCAGGAATATGTTCCTCCGAAACATAATGTCTACAAATCGAAAGCGTCCGCTCAGGGGGCGCATGAGGCGATCCGCCCCACCGACGTCACTCTGACGCCGGAAAAGGTGAAAGAGTTCCTTGACGACCGGATGCTGAAACTTTACACTTTGATCTGGCGCAGGTTCACCGCGAGCCAGATGGCGCCGGCGGAACAGCAGCGGACCACGGTTGACGTCGTGGCAAAAGGTCCGGATTCCAATACTTATGATTTCAGAACCACGGCGACAATCACGACGTTCCCCGGTTTTCTGCGCGCCTACAACATCAAGGAGGAAGGTGCCGAGGAAGAAGACGAGGAGACCCGTTACGCGGATATTCTGAAAGCGCTGAAAAAGGGCGACGCATGCCGTCTGCTTGACGCTCTCTCCGAACAGAAGTTCACCGAACCGCCGCCCCGCTTCTCCGAAGCGACACTCATCAAGGAACTCGAACTCAACGGAATCGGGCGCCCGTCCACCTACGCAACGATCGTCAATACCATTCAGGAACGTCTGTATGTGCTCAAGGAAAAAGGCAAGCTGATCCCGACGGACCTCGGATTCCAGATCAACGACTATCTTGTTTTGAGCCTGCCCGAACTGTTCCAGGTCGGTTTCACTGCGGAAATGGAAAACAAACTCGACGAGATCGAGGAAGGCAAAATCCAGTGGACCGCCATGATGCACGCGTTCTACGACAAGTTTGAAAAATGGCTGAATGCCGCCAAGAGCGTCGGCGCTCCCGAAGCATCCAAGGCATCCGCGCTGATGACTCTGCTGGAAGGAATTTCCCAATGGGACGCCCCCGAAAAAGGCGCATCCAGAACCTATGACGACAGAAAATTCTACACATCCCTGAAGAAAAGTTTCGATGGAGGGAAGGCAATCTCCGCGCGTCAGTGGGAGGCGATGCTCAAGATGGCGATCAAATATGAAAGTCAATTGCCTGATCTGGAAAAGTTTGCGGCGGAACACGGGTTTACCGCAGACCTCGCGGATGCCGCACAGCAGATCAGGAAGCGTCAGGCGCAACAGGAGGAATGGCAGGCAAAGCGGGAACAGGCA
>ENA-OROD01002708-OROD01002708.1-human-gut-metagenome-genome-assembly--contig:-NODE-2708-length-12592-cov-2.722980_pt1 | contig 12592 bp, 7 predicted proteins | sample MGYA00242123_ERZ509038 | MGnify/ENA primary metagenome ERZ509038 (study PRJEB26280, sample SAMEA2338719) | human gut metagenome | biome: human gut; feature: human-associated habitat; material: faeces... | reverse complement strand
GACCCAGCGCCCGGGCAGACCCTTGCCCCACTGCAAAACATTCATCGCACTTTCCCCTTCAACGCCCGAATCTGCAGGCTGCCTCCTCAGAATACTACAAAATGATACAGAGATTAGTATAGCATTTCAGGCCGCAGAATTGCAACGCCGCACGTCGCCCTACCGGCGCAGGCCCGCCCGCAGCGGGGCGCGAAAACCCGCATTGGCCCGGTACTTTTTTGCCCAAAAGGGCAAAACCCACAAAGCCCCCCGCTGCACCGGCCGCAGGTTTCGGACAAAGGCGACAAACTTCACGCTGAATCTTTGTAGATTCTTGACAAGGCACCGTTCGTTGACGTACTATAAAGGACGGTGAATTGACGAAACCACAGGCAATTCCGTGCCCCAAATGGGCACAGAAAAGCCTTCCTTACGTTGGTTGAATACAAAAGCCGGGCGGTGTGCCCACACAAGCGCCGCCCGAAACAGGAACGAGGTTTTTATATGGAACGGAAAGATTTGCGCAACATTGCCATTATCGCGCACGTTGACCATGGCAAGACTACGCTGGTAGACCAGATGCTGCGCCAGAGCGGCGCCTTCCGCGACAACCAGCAGGCTGCCGAGCGCTCTCGTACCCGCTTTCTTTGGGGGTTCATTGGTGTAAGCATGGCGCTGGTCATCATTCTCATCCTCTCATTCGTCAATAACCGACAGAAGAACAGACTGAAGAAAAACAAGGCTGAGATTGAAGAACAGAAAGAGAAGCAGAAAGAAATGAATGCACAGCTCACCGAACTGAACCAGCAGCTGATAGAGACCAATATCAAGCGAGAGACCTACATGCGCCTCTTTATGGACATCAGTGCGGCTTATATCAGCAAGTTATCAGATTACCGCAAACTGGTAAGCCGTAAGATCAAGGCAAACCAGACCGCCGATTTGCTGAAGAATCTCCACACCCATAAATTGGAAGAAGAGGAATCACAGATGTTCTACAACCGGTTCGATAAGGCATTCATGGAGTTGTATCCGGGTTTCGTTACAGAATTGAACAAGCTTCTGCTGCCAGAATGTCAACTGGAAGTTCCTACTACGCACGACCTGACCACTGAGATTCGCATCTTTGCCCTGATGCGACTGGGTGTAACCGACAGCCAGGAGATTGCCACCCTGCTGCATTACTCCACCCAGACCATCTACAACTACAAGTCTGGAATGCGAGCAAAGGCGATTAATCGAGATACATTCGAATCAGATATCAATCAGCTTTGCCACATCATTAATAGTTAATAATTAATAGTTTATAGCATAAACCGCTTTGACAATCTTACTCAACGGCGCAGCCTCTATAAACTATTAACTGTAAACTATTAACTAGCTTCTGTGTATCACGGTTCCGTTAGCCTGATGCGTAGCAAGAACCTGCACCTCAGCTATTTGCACGTGTTCTGGAGCACTTGCAGCATAGAAGACAACATCTGCCACGTCATCCCCGTTCAGAGGCTCTATGCCGCGGTAAACGTTGTCTGCGCGGTTCTGGTCACCATGGAAACGGATGTTAGAGAAGTTTGTTTCAACCAAACCCGGTTTCACATTAGTAACACGCACTTTCGTATGTGCCACATCAATACGCAAGCCGTCTGTAATAGCCTTTACAGCCGCTTTGGTAGCACAATATACATTACCTCCCGCATAAGCAGCATCACCCGCCACACTACCTATATTGATTACATGACCATGATTACGCTCCACCATACCAGGTACTATCAGGCGAGTCATGGTTAAGAGACCCTTGATATTGGTATCAATCATCTGGTCCCAATCTTCAAAATCGCCCTCATATTCAGGTTCCAGTCCACGTGCGAGTCCTGCATTATTGATAAGCACATCCACATTGCGCCACTCCTCAGGGATGTAATCCACCGCTTTCTTGGCAGCTTCACGGTTACGCACATCGAAAGCCAAGGCAAGCACCTCAACGCCCTCAGCCTCGAGTTCTTTCTTCAGGATTTCCAACTTTCCCGTGTTTCTACCTGTAAGAATCAGGTTATAGCCGCCACGGGCAAAACGACGTGCACAACCTTCGCCAATACCGCTTGTTGCGCCTGTAATAAGAGCAATTTTATTCATATTCTTTGATACTTTGAATTATACTTAGAACTTTTGATACTTTGAACTTTTATGATTAGCGAAGCAATTGAATTCTTCACTCTTCACTTAAAGAATAAGGACTCTGACCTCAGCATTCGCCATTTTCTCTATCTGGTTCATCGGGCGTTTATAATAAACACTCTGGATAGCCTTGTTGATGATGCCATGCCCCACAGCAAGAACGGTCTGATCAGGATAAGTAACCTTGAGCCAGGTAAGGAAATTCTGGGCTCTTGATTTCATCTTTTCCAGCGTCTCTATGTTGTCCGGCCAATCCTTTGGGTCCTTCGGCAGGTCAGGGATGAATTTACCCGTAAAATCGCCCCAATCGCGCTCTCTGAGCAAGGGAGTGGTGACAACGGGATGCGAGCCGGCAATAATTTCACAGGTCTGTATACTGCGATAGAGATCGCTCGATACGAAAACATCGATAGGTGTACCGGCCATTTTCCTGGCCACTTCCTCAGCTTGCTCAATACCTTTCATATTGAGTTTTCCCGGTGTTTGTCCCTGCATAATTTGCGCCTTGTTATCCACCGTTTCACCATGGCGCACCAAATATAATTTTGTCATTATCTTTACTTTTTCCGTCTATATCAAAAATGAGTTTTTACTTTTCCTAAGTCTATACTCCAGACATAGTTTTTACTTTCACTAAGTCTCTTTCCAAGACATCATGATTCTGATTTTGCTTACAAAATTACGGCTTTCTATCGAGACAAACAAATAATTTGCGTTAAATATAGCAATAATTCGCGTTAAATATAGCAATAATTTAAGTTTATATAAAAAACTTCTTGCTAGTTTCGGATTTCTTTCGTAACTTTGCCCCGAAATAACAAAATCAGTTTTAGTATGAAGGTAATACACAGTTCAATATTCCGCGCAGTATGCGCCATCATCGTAGGAGTCCTGCTCATCCAATATCGTGAGCAGACCGTCACCTGGATAACCATCGCCATCGGTGTTTTGTTTTTCCTTTCAGGTGTCATCTCCCTTGCCAGTTATTGGGCAGCCAAGCGCAATGCAGAGAAGATGCAGGGCCAGATTCTGTCTGATTCTAATGGTAAGCCTATCATGGGCATGATACCTAAATTCCCGCTTGTGAGTGTAGGCAGTCTTATCCTGGGATTGCTGCTTGCCCTGATGCCTCAGGTGTTTATCGCCTGGCTGATGTTCATCCTGGCATTCATCCTGATTCTGGGTGCTCTGACCCAGTTTGCCAACCTGGCTTCAGCAGCTAAGATGGGACGCGTAGGCATTCTCTTCTGGCTCTTCCCTTCAGCCCTTCTTCTGCTGGGTCTGCTCGCCATCATTAAGCCTTCAGCCATCGCCTCTGCTCCTCTTTTCATCATCGGTTGGGGTATGCTCATCTATGGAGTAGTAGAGCTTCTCAACGCCTTTAAAGTCTCCAACAACAAGAGAATCTGGCTGAAGAACCAGCAGCAGAAACAGAATTCAAAGGAGATTTATGTGGATGTAGAGGAAGTGAAGAACGAAGAGTAAAGCACGAAGAAGTCTACAGTATTTACTATCGAAGAAGTTCTGAGTAAAACAACGAAATCATTATATCATCATACATGAATAAAATTAAGTCTCTCTTTGCCTGGTTATGGCAAAAGTTTCGCGCATTCTGTACCTGGTACAAAGGATTGTATCAGGGCAGAGCGTGGTATACCAAGACCCTCGTTGCCTTGGCAAGTTGTATAGTCGCCTTCATCTTGTATCTGGGCGCAGTAGATATCAACTTCTTATGGCTCTTCGGCAAGTCACCTGGCTATTTCTCAGGCATCCTGGACCCACAGACCTCAGAGGCCTCTGAAATCTATTCGGCTGATGGAAAGCTCATCGGCAAGTATTTCAACGAAAATCGTACTCCGGTAGAATATGATGAGGTAACACCTGATTTCTTCAAGGCACTGGTAGATACCGAGGATGAACGATTCTACAAGCACATCGGTATCGATCCTATCGGTGTGTTTGCTGCTGCCAAGGATGCACTCCTCCATCATAACGGGCGCGGTGCTTCTACCATCACACAGCAGCTGGCGAAGAACATGTTCCGTGTACGTTCGCAATATTCTACCGGTTTGCTGGGCAAGATTCCTGTACTCCGCCTGCTCATCATCAAGAGCAAGGAGTGGATCATCGCGGTTAAACTCGAAACGGTGTTCAGCAAGAAGGAAATCATCACCATGTATGCCAATACAGTAGATTTCGGTAGCAATTCCTATGGTATCAAAACCGCTGCGAAGACCTACTTCAACACCACCCCTAAGGAGTTGACCACCGGTCAGGCTGCCGTGCTCGTGGGCATGCTCAAAGCTACCACCTACTACAACCCACGCACCAACCCGGAGAACAGTCTTGCACGCCGCAACACCGTATTATATAATATGGTGACACATGGCGATCTCTCAAAAGACAGATACAATGAACTGAAAGATGAGCCTATCAAGCTCGATTTCAAGGTAGAAGAAAACTACGACGGACAGGCTAAATACTTCCGTGAGGCAGTAGCCAACTACCTGAAAGACTGGTGTAAAGACGAAGGTTACGACCTCTATACCAGCGGTTTGAAGATTTATACCACCATCGATACCCGCATGCAGAAGTATGCAGAAGATGCAGCTCGCAAGCAGATGAAACAGGTACAGCAGAACTTCAACAACCACTGGAGCATCCGCCGTACCCAGGCAGGCAAAGGCAACTGGATGGGTCAGGATCCTTGGCAGGATGAGAACCACAACGTGATACCAAACTTCATCCAGGGCATTGCCGAGCGCCAGCCATTCTACAAGGCATTGATAGCCCGCTTCCCTAACAATCCCGACTCAGTAAACTATTACTATAAGGAGTGGGTTCACCCGGTTAAGGTATTCGATTATGACAAGGGCAGCATCACGATGAATATGACATCAGAAGACTCCATCAAGTATATGACCACCTTCATGCACTGCGCCTTTGTAGCCATGGAGCCACAGACCGGAGCAGTAAAGGCATGGGTGGGCGATATCGACTTCGACCACTGGAAGTATGACAAGGTAACAGCCGAGCGCCAGCCTGGTTCTACCTTCAAGCTCTTTGTTTATACCGAGGCGATGAATCAGGGTTTAACCCCTTGTGACAAGCGTCGCGACGAATATATCTCTATGGAGGTATACGATAAGAAGAAGCACGAGATGACCACCTGGCGCCCATCCAATGCCAATGGTTCGTTCTCGGGCGACAGTATCCCATTGAAGAGTGCCTTTGCCAAGAGTATCAACTCTGTGGCTGTAAGATTAGGACAGGAGATGGGCATCAAGCGCATCATCGAGACAGCCAAGAAGATGGGTATCAACAGTCCGCTGGATGACACCCCTTCTCTCGCCCTCGGTTCCAGCGATGTCAACCTCCTGGAGATGACATGCGCCTACAGCACCATTGCCAACAATGGCAAGCACCACGACCCGGTATTGGTTACCAAGATTGTAGACCACGATGGTAAGGTGGTTTACAAGGGCCCTACCGATTCCGAGCAGGTGATACCTTACAAGAGTGCCTTCCTCATGCAGCAGCTCTTACAGGGCGGTATGAAGGAGCCGGGAGGTACATCCCAGAGTCTCTGGGGCTATGTAGGCAACTACCGTGATACAGAGTTCGGTGGCAAGACAGGTACCACCAATAACCACTCCGATGCCTGGTTCATGTGTGTGAGCCCTAAGCTCGTAGTTGGTGCCTGGGTAGGAGGCGAATACCGCTGTCTCCACTTCCGCACCGGAGCCTTGGGTCAGGGATCCAGAACCGCTCTTCCTGTGTGCGGTTACTTCCTTCAGAGTGTCTTTGGCGACCCAGCCTTCCAGCAGTATCACGGCAAGTTTGACAAGCCACATGACAGCGATATCACCCGCGATATGTACATCTGTGCAAGTTATGCACCAAAGCCAAAGGTAGATACCACCAAGGTAGACAGTACCGTCTTCCAGGAAGAGATCGTTCTCGATGACGAAGGCAACCCTATCATCCGCGAGGTTCCTGCCAAGAAGGCGGAAGACGAATCTGCCACCGGTACTGCCACTACAGAAGAAAAGAAAGAGAAGAAGAAGGCTAAGCCAACCGAGCAGCCTATCAACTTCGATGATCTTTAAATTTAGTTTATAGTTTATAGTTTATAGCGGCTACGCCGTTTAGCAAGAAGGCGATTTAATGTGGCTTATGCTATAAACTATAAATTATAAACTATAAATTAAATACAATGATTGATCTCGACAACCCGGAGTTGCAGAATGCACTCCAAATCATACAGTTTACCCGTCGTTCGCTTTTCCTTACCGGAAAGGCGGGGACGGGTAAATCTACTTTTTTACGTTATATAGCCGCTAATACCAAGAAGAAACATATCATTCTTGCCCCAACAGGCATTGCGGCCATCAACGCCGGAGGAAGCACGCTCCACAGCTTTTTCAAGCTTCCTTTCCACCCGCTGCTACCCAACGACAGCATGTATTCCGTCCGCAACATCCGCAACACCCTGAAGTATAATTCAGAGAAGATAAAGATTATCCGCGAGGTAGAGCTCATCATCATCGATGAGATCAGTATGGTTCGTGCCGATATCATCGATTTCCTGGACAAGATATTGCGGGTATATTGCCGCAACATGCGAGAGCCTTTCGGGGGCAAGCAGCTGCTTCTGGTGGGCGATATCTTCCAGCTGGAGCCTGTGGTAAGAGAGGACGACCGCCGTCTGCTCAGCCCCTTCTACCGCAGCAGTTTCTTCTTCAATGCCAAGGTGTTCGAATACTTCAAGCTCGTGAGCATTGAACTCAAGAAGGTATACCGTCAGAGCGATCCCGTTTTCATCAGCATCCTCGACCATATCCGCACGTCTCAGGTGCCCATGCAGGATCTCCAGCGCCTCAACCAGCGCGTGGGAGCCCAGCTCGATGAGAGCGATTCCAAACTTGCCATCACCCTCTCTACACGCCGCGATACGGTAGATTACATCAACGACAGCCAACTCCAGCGTCTTCCGGGAGAGCCTTGCCTCTTCCGTGGCCACATACAGGGCGAGTTTCCGGAGAGCAGTCTCCCTACCCCTATCGAGCTTTACCTCAAGACGGGGGCTCAGGTTATCTTCATCAAGAATGATATCGAGCATCAGTGGGTGAATGGCACGCTGGGCACCATCATCGGTTTTGATGAGGATGAGGATGCCAAGATTTATGTGCGCACCGAGGAAGGCAAGGATGTGATGGTGGAGCCTGCGGCATGGAGCAACATGAGATACCATTTCAATGAGGTTGAGAAAAAGATTGAGGAGGAAGAGATTGGCAGATACGAGCAGTACCCCATCCGTCTGGCTTGGGCGACAACGGTTCATAAGAGCCAGGGCCTCACCTTCAACCAGGTGAAGATTGATTTCACGGGTGGTGTCTTTGCGGGCGGACAGACGTATGTTGCCTTGTCCCGCTGCACCAGTCTCGAGGGCATCAGTCTTCAGGAGCCGTTGCGTCAGAGTGATGTTTTCGTGCGCAATGATGTCAAGCAGTTTGCCCGTCATTATAACGACCAGAGCACCATCAACACAGCGCTTACCCAGAGTAAGGCCGACAAGCAGTATCATGATGCCGTCAAGGCCTTTGACAGGGGCGATATGCAGTCGGCTCTCGACAACTTCTTCCTTGCCATCCACAGCCGTTATGATATCGAGCAGCCGCTTGCCAAGCGTTTCATCCGCAGAAAGCTGAACAGGGTGAACGAACTTCAGGCAGAGAACGAGCGGTTGCGCGAAGAAATAAGAAAGAAGGATGAAGAGAAGGAGAAGCAGCAGAAGTTCCTCAAGCGCCTTGCCACGGAGTATGTGATTATGGGGAAGGAGTGCGAAAAAGAGGGAATGAAAGAGGCTGCCATCATGAATTACCGCAAGGCCCTTACCCTTTATCCTGAGCACCCGGAGGCGAAAAAAAGGCTTTTAAAAGTAAAAAGGTAAAAAGCAATATAGATAAAACAAAAAAACAGGCAAAATCACTTGCCTGTTTTTTTGTTTTATCTATAAGCTGAAAAGCTTTATCAACTGGAAACTTTCAACTATAAGCTATCATCTAGTACCATTGTACAGCGTTCGAATAACCGCTGCGCTTGTCGTATTTCAGCGCATCTGTCAGGGTGGCTGCGTTACAACGGAAGGTGAAGTTGTAGCTCGTATATGGAGCGAGAACCACAGAACAGCTCATGTTAAAACAGTGAAGATCACGAGCCAGACTGGCGGTGGTCATACTGATCTTGTGGTTGTCAAAATCATAACCGGATGAGAAACTGATGTTCCAGCCATCACTGATTCTTACGTTACCACTCATGTTTAGAGTCTGGGTAAACTTATATGCATAGCGCATCGTCTTCTCATTGAACTTTTCTCTTCGCGTATCCTCGCGCATTGTTACACCATAACCGAAGGTCAGCGACCATGGCATCTTAAACGCCATATAACCATCTGAATCCGTTTCAGCCTTGCCGCCCTTCTTGGCTGCCGTCTTACCCTTCTCCATGCTGTCGTCTACGTTGCTCTCGATGTCGGTATCCAGACCTTCATCATCATCATCATTGCGCTGGCTGTCCTTCTTGTCATCCTCATCATCGCCCCCGCCAAAGAGTTTCTTCAGCTTCTCCGGGTTCAGTGTGAACGAGAAGTTTTGCGACATACCCTGGAATCGTCCGAACCTGCCCTTGCCCCACTCCGTATGGGTACCCACATAAACATTGTTCTGGTCGTCCAGCTCGTAGGCATAGGTGGCAAACACAGCGTTCATGTTGAAGGTATAGTTCTTCCACCACTTCAGTCTGAGGTTGATATTCATATCGCTCCAAGGGCGAACCTTGGCTGCGGTATTGTAACTCATGTTGATGTCGAACGCATCGATGATACTGAGTTTCTTGTATCCGGTAGAGTCCTTATCGCTCTTCACCTTCATCTCGATGTTGTTGCCCAGGGTAAACGAGATATTACCACTCTTACCCTTGCCTGGCGCACCGTAAAGGGCATTGGCATACTTCGAGTAGCTCACCAGTGATACGTTTCCGTCGGCATCGGTCTTCTGGTAGGTGTCCCAGTAGCCGTAGCGTGAAGCTCCGAAGTCTGGGGCATAACTGAAGCTCACCGTAGGCGTAAACACGTGGCGCACAGCCTGTATTTTATCTCCGAAGAGCTTGCGGCTTGGTATGTAGAAACCATAGAGTTTGGTAGAGAGACCTACGCTCATGTTCCAGTTATATACGTTGTTGAAACCGTAGATGGTATCACATTTCTCCGTTTGGCTGGCTTCATCCCATGATCTCTCCACCTTGTTGGTATACATACGGTCAGTGAAATTGAACGATGGGTTCACATTGAGATATTTGAAGAGCGTGAATGTAGCGCTCACCGGTATCTGATGCTGCCATCCGTTGCGCCAGTCCTTGATGAGTGAACTGTGCATCAGCTTATTCTCTTTGGTATTGATGCTGTTAGAGATGTGTCCCGTATAGCTCATGGCTATCTTCTCGTACCATTTCTCATCGCCCACCATCTTCTTTCTTCTGAACGGATAGAAGCGGGAGATGCTGATGTTAAGGTCGGGCAGCGTCATGGCGATGGATGAATAGCGCATGTTCTGCGAGAGGTTGGCGGTGGAACTGAGCGTCATACCGATGCTTGAGAACGAGGTGCTCCAGTTAACAGATGAGGTTCGCGTACTCTGCGTCATCGTCTGCGGATTGTAGAGCGAATTGAGGTTGTTGCGTTCGTAGCTCGATGTGGCGAAGTTCACACTTGCCGAAAGCGAACTGTATGGACTTGCCTTGCTGTCCTGGCGGTGGCTCCATTGCAGTTTGAAGCTCTCCTGCTCGGTAAAGTCTGGCATTCCCTTGTCGCCGTTCTTCGTATCCTGGTAACTGAAGAAGAAGGAACCCGAGTATTTGTATATCTTTCGGTAGTTGCTGGCTGCCGAGAGTCCCCACGATCCCTTGGTATAAATCTCGCCCAGTAGCTTCAGGTCCCATTTATCGTTCATGGCGAAATAATATCCGCCATCTCTGAGATAGAATCCTCGTGCCGTTTCATCGCCGTAGGTTGGCATGATGAAACCGCTGCTGTAGCTCTTGGTGAACGGGAAGAAGCCGTAAGGGATGGCAAGCGGCATAGGCACATCGCACACCACGAGATAGGCTGGTCCGAATACCACATCCTTGCCCGGCCTTACCTTGGCTCGGGAGAGCGAGATGTAGAAGTCGGGATGCGGATCATCGCAGGTGGTATACCTTCCGTGCTGCAGATAGATGACTCCCGATGAGTCGCGTTTCGACTTCATACCGGTCAGGAATCCGTCTTGCTGTTCTGTATATACATTATTAATAAGGGCCTTCTTGCTCTTGAAGTTGAATTTGATGGTGTCGGTATCATAGGTGTCGCTACCCATCTTGAAGACAGGTTTGCCCTTGATGCCTCCCTCCACCGTACTGTCGGGTGTACCCATCGCCTTCACGTTGCTCTTGTCCATATCCATGGAGATGCGGTCGGAACTGAGGTCCATGTTGGTATACTTCACGTTGGAGTTTCCGTAGAGATATGCCACCTTGTTCTTGGCATCATATACGAGAGAGTCGTCCGCCTGATAGTTAACCGGTGCGTCTACTCCACCCTGTTTCTTTCTGGCGATACTGTCAAGGCGAATACTGTCATCCACCACTTTATTATGTTTCCATATAGCTTTCTGCAGCGAGTCCATCTGCGTGGTGTCGTCAGCCTGTTTCAGCTTGGGCTTTATTTCGTTACCCAGCGAGTCTACGAACACACTGTCCCCCACGCTGTCAACGGTTTCCGTCTTCTCCGTTTTCTTCTTTTTCTTTTTCGAATCGGGCGTACCTGGGTTAGCCACCATCATACACGAGATGGCAGCGAGCAGCAGCATAGCTATCGTCGATTGTTTTCTCATTCAATAAATTAGAATTCTATTCAAACATGCGTTCCCATTGCTGGAAGCGTTTTACTCCTTCCTCTCCGAACTTCATGAGACTTTTTTCTGCTTTCTCAATTGTTTTTTCCCGGTCGAGGTGAGTTTTGCTGAAGAATTTATCAGCGTAGCAAATCACCTTCTCCTCCATGGTTTCCGGCAGGAAATCCTGATGTGGCAGGGGCAGGTTCTGTGCTATGATCTGTGCCTCTGTGATGCCTGCACCGGTATGGCGCTCACATACGCGGGCATGTCGCTCATATCCTTCCTTGCGCAGGATTTCTGCTCCCAGTCGTCCATGGCAGATGTAGGGCTGCGAGCCGAAACACTGTATGCCTGGGGCATCGGTCATGAAGATGCCGAGGTCGTGGAGCATAGCTGCTTCTTCGATAAACTGGGCATCGAGTTGCAATTCGGGATGATACGAAACAATCTGTAGCGCTTTTCGCGCTACAGATTGGCTATGTGTAATGAGGATATGCCGAAGCTCATTATCCTCAGGATAATACTTATCAATAATAGCTTGATAATTCATTTCTATTATATTTACTCAGCATCGCGCTCGATGTAAGCGATAACATCGCCCTTGCGCACCTTGCTGCCCTGCTTGGCATTGATTTCTACGAGCTTGCCGCCCAATGCAGCTGGGATGGTTTCAAACTCGCCCCAAGGAGCCTGGATATAGCAGAAGGCATCACCTTCTTTATATTCCTTGCCGATGTATGGCTCTACAGCTGGCTGACACTCGCCCTCGCCCTGGAATTCCCAGAAGAGCTGGCCGGCTACTGGTGCCACTATGGCATCTGCCTTGGCGTGCTTGAACTCTGCAAGCTGTGCAGGAGTAAGGGTTGTACCGAGCTTAGCATCCTTTGCCTTCTGAAGGTCGGCCAGGAAGTTCTTCTTTGCCTGTCCGCTCTTGTAGTTGCGATACTGCTCTGGGTGCATAGCGAGCTCAAAGAGTTCCTCGTCGTCCTGACCGTAATCCCAACCGTTCTCGTCCATCTCCTTCTTGAAGTCGTCGAGGGCGTTGGTGAGCAATGTGTGTGCATCAACATCTGTAAACTCGCGGCCCTGCTTCTTGGCGAGCTCTACGAGTTCTGGGTCGATAGTTCCAGGAATCTTACCGCTCTTACCGAGAATCATACCCCACATAGAGTCGTCCATCATTACGAAGCGCCCCTTGCCCTGCTCCATGGTGAGGAGGTTCATCAGTGAGATGTTCTTTACATACTGGCTGAATGGGGTTACCAATGGAGGATAACCTACGCGTGGCCATACATACTCTACCTCGTCGAAGAGCTTGATGAGCAAGTCGTCCATAGACAACTCTTCCTCACCCTTCTTCTTGCGGATATTGTTGATGGTCTGACGCATACCGCCGAGGTCTGCCATCATAGAACCCATCATACCGCCTGGGAGACCGCAACCGAGCAACAATGAAGACATGATCTTGTTACCTGGGTTGATGAAGTAGCCGAGCCACTCGTCGA
>ENA-OROD01002703-OROD01002703.1-human-gut-metagenome-genome-assembly--contig:-NODE-2703-length-12606-cov-5.565373_pt1 | contig 12606 bp, 9 predicted proteins | sample MGYA00242123_ERZ509038 | MGnify/ENA primary metagenome ERZ509038 (study PRJEB26280, sample SAMEA2338719) | human gut metagenome | biome: human gut; feature: human-associated habitat; material: faeces... | reverse complement strand
CAATGGAAGATAATAATGCTCCTGTATGGAATGAAAAAAGTAATATTGAAGCATGAGTATGTCTTAGACCATGTATTGAAATTACTGGCACTTCAACATTCTTACAATGTCTTTCTAATATGTCATTTATTGTCGAATTATATACTTTGTCACTTATAAATATTGGCTTATCCTCTGGTAAGTCTTTTATTAATTCTGAAAATTGTATTACAGTTTGCCAATCCAATTGAACTTTTCTAACTGATGATGCATTTTTCGTAGGCATAAATCCTCCTTCGCCTTTATAATTCCATGTTTTACTTACTGATAACATTTGATGTGGAAAATCAAAATCTCTTGGTGTAATAGCTAATGCCTCTGAAAATCTCATACCTGTTTTAGCTATCAATAAAATTAGCCAATCATAATTTAATTTGTTTCCTAAATTCAAATCTGCAATTAACTTATGCAATTCAAATTGATTTAAGTATTTTATTTTTTTCTCTTTAGGCGTTTTTCCTTTTATTATTGCTTTTCTAGTAGGATCTCTATCAATTATCCCTTCATCTACTGCATCAAGTATAGCACCTTTTAATTGATGATGAAAATCCATTGTACTTTGTTTTTCATGTTGCTCTGCATAATCATTTAGTATTTGTTGGTATGTAACTCTAGTTAAATTTTTAATTTCCAATTCAGGAGCTAGTTTTTTTAACCATGATAATGTTAGTTTATATTTTTTCATAGTTACTTCTCTTATTGCTCCTTCTTTATATACATTTATCCATTTTTCATAATATTCATAAAATAATTCACTCTTTCTCAGTATGTTTTTCATTATTACACTCCTCCTAATTTTTATATTTGCTGATGAAGAGTGATAAGGTTATCTATTTGTTGAAATAATTGACTTATCTTACATTGTTCTTCTAATTTTGGGATATTTATAGGCATTTCTTCCATTTGTTTTCCTGACACTTCAACAAAAGTTGAACCTGCTCCAATTCTTTCTCCATATTCTTTTAATTGGTTAGTCATTGAGTAAATAAAATATGAATCTATTTCTTTTTTATCTGGAACAATGGATTGAAATCCCTGATTAGTACACCCTTTTCTTGCCAGTATTGCAGTATTTCCAATACCTGCACGAGATGTAAATAATACTGTTCCAATTGGTAATAATTTCGCTGAGCTTTTTTCATAACCTAATTGGGTTATTTTCTTTTGACTTGATGATACAAAAATTTTATCTCCAATTTCAGCAGGAGAATACCAATTTATATTTCCATTCCAATATTTGCTTACTAATGTACTAGGAGTCCCACCTCCAATTATATTTGCTACTTCTCCCAACTTACGCTGTTCCCAAGCAAGACACATTTGAATTAATATAATTTTATGATATAATAATCAAAAAAACAATAGAGGATATAAAAATTATAAAAAGTGATATAACTGAATTAGAAGTAGATGCAATAGTAAATGCAGCCAACTCTTCCTTATTAGGTGGAGGAGGTGTAGATGGAGCTATACATAGAAAAGCAGGAAGACAATTACTGGAAGAATGTATAAAATTAAATGGATGTATGACTGGAGAGGCTAAAATAACAAATGGATATAATTTAAATGCAAAATATGTTATACATACTGTTGCTCCTAAGTGGTATGATTTCAGAACTAATAATAAAGAACAGTTATTAGAAAATTGCTATATAAATTCTTATGAATTAGCAAAGGAAAACAAGATAAAAACAATAGCATTTCCTTGTTTAGGAATGGGAGTATATCAGGTTCCATTAAATATTGGAACAAGAATATCAATAGATAAAGCAATACAATATACTGAAAGTTTTGAAAAGATATATTTAGTATGCTATAGAGATGAGGAATATAAGTATTATTGTGAATATCTAAAGGAAAAACAAAAAGATTATATAATAATTAAAAAAGAAGGCTAGACCTTCTTTTTTTAACACACAAAAACAGTAAAAAAGCATATAAAAAAATTTTTATACAATAAATTACACCTTTTCGCATAATTCGACAAACTTTGCAAAAAAATTGTGATAGAATCCATAAAAACAAAAGAAAAATCCCTAAGCTACCAAAGAAGGAAAAATAATAAGGAGTTGGGGGAGAAAATGGATATATCACAAAACAAATTGAAAAATATAAATAAATATACTAAGCACACAATTAACCATTTATAAGTTATTTGTGTGTTTTTTCAATTATTTTAATATCCAATAAAATACTACACTAATTTATAAAAATGTTCTAAGGAAAAATGAAAAGAAGAGATATATGTTAGTGTAGTTTTGAGCATTATTACATAAATCTCAGCCTACACAAAAGGAGTGTAGTTGATTTGAGATTCAGTGTATTAAGAATGTCTGAAAAAATAATCAAAGAGGTTGAATTTATCTGCAAAGGTAGATTTGACCTCTTTTTGATTTTATATGAATTAGTTAAGTGCCGATCTCCACCTCACATTCAATTCAAAAACGAATTGAATGGAGGGAAAGAAGAATGAAAAAACATTCAAAAATTAAGCGAGAAATAATAGATACATATATTATTTTTAGTAATAGTGATAATAGTAAAAATGTTATCGTATTCAAAGATGGAAACGGAAAATCAAGAGCAATTAGAGCAAATGAAACATTAAGAAATGAATATAAAAAAAGAAAAAGTGAAGAAAATTCACAAAATATTAAATTTAGTAGGTATATAGAGCATTCAGAACTAACAGATATTTCATTAAATAAGAGAGCTATAAATAAAGAAATTAGTTTAGAAGAACAAGTTATTTCAAATTTGGAATCAGAAAGAATAATAAAAGAAATTTGGAAATTACCTACACCACAAAATAGACGAGTTTATATGTATATAGTAGATGAATTTTCATATACAAAAATAGCAAAAATAGAAAAGCGTTCTATTCCTACAGTAAAGGAGAGTATAGACAGAGGATTAAAAAACTTAAGAAAAAAATTAAAGAAATTTTATAAGTAGCCCTAAAAAATGATGTGCTAACTGAAAAAACAAGTGAGAGGAGTTGATCTTTCTTGCTTGTTTTCTTTTGGAAAACAGATAGCACATTGACAAGTAAATATATTAGTTACAAGACTTTAACTAATATAAGGAGCTCCAAGAAGGCGAATGTTATTAAAAATAAATAGCGACTATAATGAGGGAAAAAGCAAACGATGGTAAGTTTGTGTTGGCGAAGATTTATATTAGTAATAATGATACTTCAGCTCGGCTTAATTTATATTGAGGGGTTGCTCGGTTGGATAACGGAGAGGTTTAAATACCTATGTGATAGATACCAATTTCACTTGTAACTAATTTAAAAAGTTTATAAGTGAAAGGATTTGATTAAAATGAAATTAAATAATGTAAAAACAGTAACTAAGAAACAGGCTAAAGCTTATGCAGTTATAGCATTAGATATATTAGGAAGTACACCAAACGATATTGATGTAAAAATGCTTGATTCAGAAATTGATGTCGCAATGAAATTATATAGTCCACGAGAAGCTACAGAAAAAGCAGAAAAAATTAAAGCGAAAGGTGGATTAGTGAAATGGATGAAAAAATAGGTATAAATATAAAAGAAGCATCAGAGATATTAGGAATTAGTAAACAATTAATGACCAAATTAACAAAGCTTAAAGATTTTCCTTGTATTAAATTTGAAAGAAGAATTGTAATAAACAAGCCACAGATGATTGAATGGTTTAATAAAAATTCAGGAAGAATCATTGTGTAGGGTTTTGATTTATGAAGATAAGGATTTATAATATTGGTAGTATATTTTACTTCTTAATATTATGAATCCTATTTTTATGGAGGATATAATATGGGAAGAAGAGCAAAAAATGATAATACAAGGAGAGTAAAAGGAGAAGGCACAATAAGAAAAAAAGGTAATGGATATGAAGGGAGGATTACAGTTGAAGTAAATGGTGTAAGAAAACAAGTTTCAGTCTATAATAAAAGCCAAAGAGTTGTTGTAGAAAAAATGCAAGAACTTAGAAAAAAGAGAGATGACAACTATTATATTGAAAATAAAAATATAACTTTGGAAGAATGGTTAAAAGAATGGATGAGAGTTTATAAAAAGCCATATATATCACCTAGAACTTATCAGGGTTATGTTGAAAAATCTAAAACAATATTAGAACATTTAGGAAATATGCAATTACAAAAAATAGAATTATATCATTTACAGAAATTTATTAGTGATTTACAAAATGAAGGTAAATCGCCTAAATCTTTAAGACATTATTATAGTATTTTAAAAATGTGTTTTGATGATGCAATTATGTGTAGGCATATATCACTAAATCCAACAAGGAATTTAAAATTGCCATCAATGAGAAGAAAAGAATTAAATATAATGACAAAAGAAGAACAACTTGTATTTGAAAGATTTATGAAAAAATATAGAATGGGAACAGCTTATATAGTATTAGTTAATACTGGACTTAGAGCAGGAGAACTAAGTGGGCTAACATGGAAAGATGTTGATTTTGAAAACAAAGCTCTATATGTAAGAAGAGGTATGCAAAAAATAACAACTTATGATGATGAGTTTAATAAAGTAAAAAGAGAAAGAAAAGTTACAGATGTAAAAACAGAAAATAGTTATAGAGTTGTACCAATGCTAGATAAAGTAGTAAGAATTCTACAAGAATACAAGAAAAAAGTACAAGCAGAGCAAGAAGAACTTGCTGAATTAGGAGAAGGATTTAAAGAGGATGATTTTATATTTAAAACAAAATGTAATCATCCAATAACATCTGAATACTTAAGAAAAACTTGTCAGGAAATATGTAAAAGTAACAATTTTAGAAAAGTGGGAATACATGAACTAAGACATACTTTTGCTACAAGATCTATTGAAGCAGGAATTGATTTAAGAGTATTACAAGAAATATTAGGTCATGCTAGTTATAGTACAACAGCAGATATATATGTTCATATTTTAGGACAAGTCAAATTATCCCAAATGAATAGATTAGAAGATTATTTAACTGATATAAATATGAACTAAATGGAACTTTAAAATGACATAAAGGGAAAATAAAGGGAAAGCCTAAAAAATAAATCTCCAAACACCTGAGAATAAAGGCGTTCTCTAAAAAACTTTCTGTCCTCATAACCCGAAGGTCGTAAGTTCGAGTCTTACCCCCGCAACCAGATTTATCAAGGAATTCAAAGTTCCTTGATTTTTTCGTTTTTGAGAAAAACGGCGGAAAAACGGCGGAAATCTTGGAGGTATATTAGCAAAATTAAAAAAGCGTGATATAATAATAAAAAACATAAATTGAGGTGAGCTAGATGAGAAAATATTTTGATCAAAAATTTAAAACAAAATTTTCAAAACAGACAATGGCAGGTAAAGAAGGATTCCAGTGGGTAATTAGAGAGATGGAAAATGAATTTGAATATCCTGAATTTGACAGTAATAATTTTGATGAGTTTTTTTCAATGTTGGCAAAATTTAATCAACACATAAATTATTTTATTAGGATATATGAAATTGATAAGAAAGAACTAAAAATAGAAAATAAATTTGTAACTGTACTTAGTGATATTGCAAGATTTGCAATAAAAAATAAAACCATAACTCAGGTAATGAAAAATAACGATTATAAAAATTTTTCAATGTTATATTTATTAGGGTTAATTGCTGGATTTGTACAAAAAACAAGAATAAATGGTGCTTATGATTTTGGTATGTTTATTTTTTATAATTGGTTTGAATTGCATGAAATAAAAAATATGTCTAAAAAAAATAGAAACAATATAGAAAAGCTTTTAAAAAATCTAACGATAACTGAAAAAAAGAAAATTACAGATATATATTCAAAGAATTTTAATGAAACAATAGTAGGATATAATAAAAGAAACTTGACAGGGTTAAAAAAATATACTCAATTATTTAACAATTTTGGATATAAAAGAAATCAATTTTGTACTTGGCAAGAAGATTATATTTTAAAAATGTCAAAGTTAAGTTTTTCTATTTCAGAGATAATACCTCAATTTTCTTCTAGAACATGGAAAATTCCGAATTACGATTTATGGGATGAACAAGTTATAAATAACATGAAAAACTTTTTCGAAAAAAGTGATGATGCATTAATGATTTTAGAAGTTATTGACTATAGATTACACAATAAAAATATCGGAACAACTACGCAAAAAATAGTATTTGATCAAGTTTTGAATAGAATTAAAAACCAAAATAGAAGATATGATTTTGATAATATATGGTTTTATATTTTAATTAAACAGATGAAGGAAAAAAATAATTATATTACTAAAAATATCAACCAAATATATATTGAATTAAAGAAAAAAAGAAATATACAAATAATACTATTTTTAAAAGAAAAAGGTTTTAAAATTGATAAAGAGTTACAAAAGAAAATAGATAAATACTATATAAAGCAAATAAAAGCAATTGAGCAAATTGAAAACTTATATACATTTACTGAATTATTGAAAGACGAATACATAAAAAAGAATATTAATTTAGAAATAGTAACTATGGTTATGAAAATTTTCTTTAATTTAATAAGTAAGAATGATAAAGATATTCTGATATCTAATTCTTTTTATTATATTATTAACTTTCTTATAGCTGCTAAATCTAAAGTAAACAATGAAATAATTAATGAATATATATTTAAAGTATTAAAATTATGGAATGAAAAGTATTTTGAAAAAATGCAATCTCAAATGCAAAAATTTGAATATTCTACTACTGTTAAAAAAGAGCAAATAGAAGAATATAATCAGTATTTTACTCAATATCCTTTGGCTTGCTTTAGAAATAGTTTTTCATGGAAGGAACAAAACATTTTAGCTCAGATGTCAACATCATCTGAATTTGCAATTAGTACGTTGTTTAAGGAGAATACAATATATATTGATAAGTTTGTGCCATATATTAAAAAGATAGACTTAAGCCAAAAAGATTCATTTGATAATATTGTTTGTAAGTATCTAGATGATATACAAATAAAATATGCTGAACAATTATTAAATTCTAATATTGAGCCAGTTGCTTATTTGCGATCAATATATGAAAGCTATTCATTGACGCTTTCTACATTTATAACTACTATAAATGAAAATAATTACAAAAAGATGTATAAAGATATAGAAGATAGATTTTTGAAATATGGTTTGTTACCATATCCTGATAGAGTTAGTGTGGCACATATAACACAACTAATACCATTAGTAGAATTGTTAATTAGAGAATTGGGAATAAAGAATAACATTATTCCATTTAAAGAAAAAGAACAGCAAATTCATGTAATGAAGGATTCAAGTACAATTTTGTTGAGCATTATAAGAAAAAAATTTAAAGAGAGTAATAATTTTGAAAATATGGGAATTTACTTATATTTATACAATTATTTGTATAATAATAATTCATTAAATATAAGAAATGAATTAATTCATGCAAGACAATATTTAGATAGTGAAGGACAGATGAATTTTGCATTTAGGGCACTAATAATCGGAATATTTTGGGGATCAATTGAATTATATATTTAATAAAAATAGACGGGATCAGAATATTGAATCTCGTCTTTCTTATTGTACTTTTTCAAAAATATCATTCATAGAATTTGCAGCCTGTTTAAATTCATCTTCAAAGAAATGTGAATAATAAGTATCAGTAACTTGAACACTTGAATGGACAACTTTTCTACAAATTATTTGTGCTTGAAAACCTCTTTCAATCATATGTGAAATACCTGTATGTCTAAGACCATGAAAAGTAATATATTTTAAATTATACTTTTTAACAATCTTCTTTAGTATTTTACTTGGTGTATCAGGATGAATATTTTCACCAAAATCTGTTGTGAAAACTCTATTAGTTTTAACCCATTTAGAACCAAGTTTTAATTGCTTTTCAAGCTGTTCTTTCTTGTATCTTTTTAGAAGATCAATAGTATTAGGATTAATAAAATTAATTCTATCACTATTAACAGACTTTGTTTCTTTTTCATATATACGTTTATCAATATATTGAGTAGATTTATTAATAACAACTGGCAAAAAATGTGTCATAAATAATGTTATAATTTTATTGAAAAAAGTGCGACACTTATTATTGCAATTTATAAAAACGGAAAAATTTGCTAAAAAACATTGACAGCAAGTACACTAGATGTTATACTAAAATTGATATGTTTTGATTAAATGTATTAATCTCCGTTTAAGGTGGATGGAATGGTTAATATAAAAATAAGTTTTATTAAATAAACAGCAAATGAAACAGTTGGCAAAAATGTCAACCGTATTTTTGTTGTCTTTTATAACTATGTTGTTGTATAGAAAAAATTGAAGATTTTTCTATACAACAAGGTTAATTTACCTTGGGCTGTGCCGATTGCAAAGCAATCGTGTACAAGCGTACGTCGAAATCTTTGATTTCGCTAACGTCCAATTTTCTTATGTTAATTTAATAAAAAGAGGAATTGTTATATAATTGCTTACGGAACGGGTATTTAGAGAGCAGAAAATATGCCAATCTGTAAACCAATTATAGAAACAAGAAGGACTTTTTATTAAAATCATATATTTATCTTCTGCTTAATTTTTTTTAGGGAGTGATTTTTTTGTTAAAAGAAATTAAACACGAGAAATGTACTCGTAAAACTTTTGCAAAAATCGGCGATTCAATCGAAATGCCAAACTTGATTCAAGTTCAAAAAGACTCATACAATTGGTTTATCGAAGAAGGCTTAGGAGAAGTTCTTAGAGACGTATCTCCAATAGTTGATTATTCAGGAAACCTTGTACTTGAATTCTTAGACTACTACATGGAAGAAAAAACTAAATACACACTAGAAGAAGCCAAAGAACGTGATGCAACTTATTCTACAAGATTACATGTAAAAGTAAGACTTATCAATCGTGAAACAGGTGAAATTAAAGAACAAGAAATTTATCTTGGTGATTTCCCACTTATGACAGATAGTGGTACTTTCGTAATCAATGGTGCAGAAAGAGTTGTAGTAAGCCAATTAGTTCGTTCACCAGGTTGCTACTATGCACAAGATTTTGATAGCAAAACAGGAAGAAGAATTTACACATCTACTGTTATGCCTATTCGTGGTGCATGGATAGAATATGAAACTGATGGAAATGATGTATTCTGGGCTAGAGTTGACAGAACAAGAAAAATACCAGTTACAACACTTTTAAGAGCATTAGGAATTGTAACAGATGAGCAAATTACAGAGCTATTTGGAGAAGAAAACAAAATAAAAGAAACTTTGGCAAAAGACCCAATTAAAACTCAAGAAGAAGCTTTGGTTGAAATATATAAAAAATTAAGACCAGGAGAATTACCAACAACAGATGCTGCAAGAAATTTATTTAATGGACTATTTTTTGATGATAGAAGATATGATCTAGCAAAAGTTGGTAGATATAAATTTAATAAAAAATTAAGTTTAGCATCAAGAATTGAAGGAAGAATTGCTTATAATGATATTATTGATCCAGAAACAGGAGAAGTATTAGCAGAAAAAGATAGCAGTATTTCTGAAGATGCTGCAATTGCAATTCAAAATAGTGGAATTAATGTTGTTGATGTTAAAGTTGATGATAAACCAGTAAGAATTATTGGTAATGGAACAGTAAATATCCACAGTATATTACCAAATGTGGATTTAAGTGACTTACATATTAAAGAAATGGTAAATTATATTGTTCTAAAATCAATTATTGATACTACTGATGAAAAAGATTTACATGATGCAATTAAAGAAAGATTAGATGAATTAATTCCAAAACATGTTACTAACGAGGATATTATTTCTTCAATTAGTTATTTATTAAACTTAGAACATGGATTAGGAAATGTTGATGATATTGACCACTTAGGAAATCGTCGTATTCGTTGCGTTGGTGAATTATTACAAAACCAATTTAGAATCGGTTTAACAAGACTAGAAAGAGTTGTTCGTGAAAGAATGACAATTCAAGACTTAGATATAGTTACACCGCAATCATTAATAAACACAAAACCAATAACATCTTCTATTAGAGAATTCTTTGGAAGTTCACAATTATCACAATTCATGGATCAAACAAACCCACTTTCAGAATTAACTCATAAAAGAAGAATTTCTGCATTAGGACCTGGTGGTTTATCTCGTGAAAGAGCTGGATTTGAGGTTCGTGATATTCACTATACACACTATGGTAGATTATGTCCAGTAGAATCTCCAGAAGGACCAAACATTGGACTTATATCAGCACTTTCATCATTTGCAATTATAAATGAATATGGATTTATTGAAACACCATATAGAAAAGTAGATCATGAAACTGGAGTAGTAACTGATGAAGTTGTTTATATGCCAGCTGATGAAGAAGACAAATACATAGTTGCTCAAGCATCAGAACCACTTGATAAAGATGGAAAATTTATTAATGACAGAATTCGTGTACGTCACAGAGCAGATATTACAATGGTTGATAAAGACCAAGTTGACTTTGTTGAAGTATCACCAAAACAATTAGTATCAGTTGCAGCAGCAATGATCCCATTCTTAGAGCATGATGACGTAAAACGTTCTCTAATGGGTGCAAACATGCAACGTCAAGCAGTTCCACTACTTACAACAGAATCACCAATAGTAGGAACAGGAATGGAATATAGAGCAGCTAGAGATTCTGGAATTACAGTAATGGCTAAAAATGACGGTATAGTTGAAAGAGTAACTGGTGAAGAAATTCAAATTAGAAATAAAAAAGATGAATTAGATGTTTACCACTTAAGAAAATTCAAAAGAACAAATGGTGGTACATGTATAAATCAAAGACCAGTTGTAAGTGTTGGAGAAAGAGTTAAAGCAGGAGATCTAATTGCCGATGGACCTGGAACAAAAAATGGAGAAATGGCACTTGGTAAAAATGTTTTAATAGCTTTCACAACTTGGGAAGGTTACAACTACGAGGATGCTGTTTTAATTAATGAAAGATTAGTAAAAGAAGATGTTTATACATCAATCCACATAGAAGAATATGATTGTGAATGTAGAGACACAAAATTAGGACCAGAAGAAATTACAAGAGATATTCCAAATGTTGGAGATGATAGCTTAAAAGATCTAGATGAAAACGGAATTATTCGTATAGGTGCAGAAGTTAGACCAGGAGATATATTAGTTGGTAAGGTAACTCCTAAAGGAGAAACTGAATTAACAGCAGAAGAAAGACTTCTTCGTGCTATATTTGGAGAGAAAGCTAGAGAAGTAAGAGATACATCACTTCGTGTACCACATGGAGAAGCAGGAACAATTGTTGATGTAAAAATATTTACAAGAGAAAATTCAGAAGAATTAGGCCCTGGGGTAAATCAAGTAATTAGATGTTACATTGCAACAAAGAGAAAAATATCAGTTGGAGATAAGATGGCTGGACGTCACGGAAATAAAGGTGTAATTTCAAGAATATTACCAACAGAAGATATGCCATTTTTACCTGACGGAACACCAATAGATATATTATTAAACCCATTGGGTGTACCATCTCGTATGAACTTGGGACAGGTACTAGAAGTTCATTTGGGTGGAGCTGCAAGAGCTTTAGGATACAAAGTATCAACACCAGTATTTGATGGTGCTTCGGAAGTTGAAATTGAAGAATTATTAAAAGAAGCAGGACTATCTCCAGATGGAAAATCAATTCTTTATGATGGAAGAACAGGAGAGCCATTTGCAAGTCCTATAACAGTAGGTGTAATGTATATGTTAAAACTACATCATTTAGTTGATGATAAAATACATGCACGTTCAACAGGACCATACTCACTTGTAACACAACAACCACTTGGAGGTAAAGCTCAATTTGGTGGACAACGTTTTGGAGAGATGGAAGTTTGGGCACTTGAAGCATATGGTGCAGCTTATACACTACAAGAAATTTTAACAGTAAAATCTGATGATACTATAGGACGTGTAAAAGCATATGAGGCAATAGTTAAAGGCGAAAATATTCCTGAACCAGGAGTTCCTGAAAGCTTTAAGGTTTTAGTTAAAGAACTTCAAGCATTAGGATTAGACATTAAATTATATACAGATAGAAATGAAGAACTTGAGCTTAAAGAACATATAGAAGATGCAATTGATTATGAAGAAACTTCTGATGGAAAAACTTTAACAGAAGATGATGTATTAATTCATGAAGACCTAGAAGACGGTTATTCTGAAGAAAATGAAGATATGATTGATGAAGAAGAAGATAGTGATGAATTATTTGATGATGAAGATTTAGAAGATGAAGAAAGCATTTATGATAATGATTTAGCTAATGACAATATTAATAATGATGAAGATATTATTGAATAAAATGAATTAAATCAGGCATCTTACGTCATTAATTTAAGAAAAAATTAATTGAATAGAATTTTGAAAAGGGCTAAGAGGCGACGGAAAAGTTTGCAAGAGCAGAGGGATAGCCTCTTGGACTGTTTTGAAATGCCCAAAAAATTAGAGAAGGGGGACATCTAATAAAGATGGATGAATTAGAGATATTCAACAAAATAAAAATAGGAATTGCATCAGATGAAAAAAT
>ENA-OROD01002700-OROD01002700.1-human-gut-metagenome-genome-assembly--contig:-NODE-2700-length-12611-cov-2.644313_pt1 | contig 12611 bp, 10 predicted proteins | sample MGYA00242123_ERZ509038 | MGnify/ENA primary metagenome ERZ509038 (study PRJEB26280, sample SAMEA2338719) | human gut metagenome | biome: human gut; feature: human-associated habitat; material: faeces... | reverse complement strand
TTCTTCTTTCATTATGCACGATATACCGGAAATAGTTTATACGAAGATTTTGCTGGAGAGCTTTTAGATGATATCTATGAAGATATAACTGACAATATTTCATTTAGCCAACTTTGCGAAATTGGATGGGGAATACTCTATCTGCTTCAACAAGGTTTTGTAGAAGGAAATGCAGATGAAGTTTTGGAAATAATAGATGAAAGAATAGAATTGCAACATTCTGAATATATGAATATTATGGAACATTATCTTCGTTTCCGAGGCACATTAAAGGAGAAAGTAGCAAATAGTTATTCACCTTCCGATATAATGCAAAGAATCGTGGTTTCTACGAATGTGGAAAAGCTATCGTGGCAGAATGGACTAAAATTAATATGGGATGAAAGAGTTATATATAATAACGAACAATAGTAAAGCAGGACAATACGGTATAGGTACCTATATCACTCAATTATTATACTGCTTGCAGACTTGTATAAAAATACAAGTTACAGTTATCATGCTCGATTCTCAAAAAGACGAGTTAGTAGAAAAGCACATCGAAGGTGTGAGATATCTATTGCTCCCAACTATACAGATTCATGCCTTAGAAAAGGATTATAGACGATATGCTCGAAGCGTAGCCTATGTTTTGGCATCTTATATTGCTCCAAATAGAGAACTTATTTTTCATTTTAATTACTCTTACCATATATGGCTGGCGGAAGCATTAAAAAATCGTTTTCCGCGCTGCCGCACCATACTGACCTTACATTACCTGCCATGGTGTTTTGATTTGAGTGGAAATATCCATCGTTTCCGAGCTATTTTATCTCAAGAAGAAAAGGAACGAGATATTCTCGAAAGACAAATATATGAAGAATATCTGAACGACAAACGGTTTTATAATGAAGTAGACAAAGTAATTTGCTTATGTGGTGAAACCCAATCCTTTCTCTATGAAATTTATAATGTACCAATAGAAAAAATAGAGTTAATATACAATGGCTTGTCTGACGAACAGACAGCATTGTCAAACAAAGACAAAAAAGAAATAAAAGCAGAGCTGGGTTTTACAGAAAGTGAAAAGATTATTCTATTTGTAGGACGTGTAAATCAGTTAAAAGGTATTCATTGGCTGATTGAAGCTTTCAAAAAAACACTGAGCAAATACCCGGAAGCCAGATTAATCATTATAGGAGACGGCAATATTTCTGATTATTTGGGGTTGTGTAATGGTATCTGGGGAAAAGTTATTTTTACAGGAAAATTGAGAAAAGATCAATTATACAGATTTTATCAAATAGCTGATATCGGTGTTTTGCCTTCCTGTCAGGAGCAATGCAGTTATGTAGGCATTGAAATGTTGATGCATGGTATTCCTTTAGTAGGAACTGATGCAATGGGGATAAGTGAAATGATAGAAGAAGGATATAAAATACCCTTAAAGATAGGCGGAGAAGAAATATCGCTTTGTACGGATAAATTAAGTGATTCAATATTGAGTGCCTTAGCCAATAAAGGCTTTTTTGGAAAGCGAGCCAGACACCGTTTTGAAAAATATTATTCATTGAATACAATGCGTTTAAAAGTAACGCAGCTATATAATAGCGAATGAGTTAATACTCAGTATATTGTTAAATTATTAATCATTAATTTTAAGTGCGATGAAAAAACTTCGTAAATTATCCCTTCAGCAACTTGATAAAGTTGAGTTGGGAAAAAGACAGGAAGGGCTGCTGTTGGGTGGTGGCACTCCGGGTTCATGTAGATGTGGTTCCTGCTCTAGTACAGGAACACCATCTTCAACTGCAAATCAAAATGCTAATGACTACAATGGTTATACCATTACTGGTCCCAATGAAGTCATGTGTGTATGCAGAAACGGTGGCAGAGATTCAATTGCATCGAATATATAATGCATAAATTAAGGGGGAAGATATGTTTAATTAAACTTTTGATTATAAATATAGTTCCCCTTTATTTAATAAAATAAATTAAGCATGAAATATCTTTGTATACTCTTATTTATATTAATAGGCTGTACTCCTGCACAAAAGCAAGTCATGCAGAATGACGCTGAAATTCAACATCCTTATATAATTGATATGTCCGAACTTGAGATTTCGGAGACACCCCAAATGTTGTCTGATTTTGCGGATAGTATCAGTTATATCCGCCTGTCAGAAGAACCATTATTGCCAGAGATTGCTCTTACATTTCACCTTTATGTCGACAAAAATGAAAATATCTATATAAAAGAAGGCAGCCTTGTCTACAAATATAATCCCAAAGGGGAATTTATCAAATCGCTCTTCAATGTGGGGCAAGGACCGAAAGAGGTCATACTACCGTTTGGAGACCCTGTTTACAATTCAGAACAACAATTCATGCTGGTTAATAACTACGGTGTCAATTTCAAACAATATTCGTTGGAGGGAACATATATGGGAGATTTTCGCACGATAGACAGTTTAGACAATCATAAACGTTTCATTGCCAGCATAGAAGACAAAGACGTATTCTATTATGAATACCATTATCCTAAACGTGGAGAAGAAATCAATTTGGACGGTCCTTATTTGTGGTATGTCAGGTCTCGTTCCAACGACAGCATTATCTATAAAATGCCGAATCATTTGTTTCATATCAAAGCGACAAAAGGAATGTATCTCGCGTTTGGAGGAGAATATCCTCTATACTACAATAAGATAGACTCTAACTTATACATGCGTCATGTCTATCAGGATACTATATTTAGAACCACAGATGCCCTGAAATGGGAACCATGGTATGTAATAAAACACCATCAAAGAGATACAGACTATGCCAACCTGATGGCAATAACAGTGGGTGATATGGCAAAGAGAGATGTGGAAGGAGTATATCAAGTGTTCGAGGTGTCTCCACTTCCCACCGGAGTCCTTTTTGCCTATAATGATTTAAACGGATGGCGGAAAGACTGTAAAACAGGTTTCTGCAAAATAGGAGAAAAAGCCTTAACGTGTTCCCCAAACTCCTTTAAGAATGATTTAGATGATTGTTTGAAATCAATCAGACTCCCCTTATGCTGTCATTTCCAAAGGAACGGTTATCTGTATGTATTAATCAGTACTCCCGATTTCTTTGAAGAAGGGGCGAAGCCTCCTTTTCCTGATTTGACAGAAGACAGCAACCCGGTATTGGTGAAACTTAAATTGAAAAAAAGATGGAAAGAAACAAATTAGTATTAGATTTGAATAAAAACAAAGAATTTAATTATATCTACAAACTAACAGAGGAACAGATATTCAGCAAACTAGTAAACTTAGAACAGTTAACCTTTGAAGTAACTGATGCTTGTAATCTAAATTGCAAATATTGCGGATATGGTTCACTTTATAGCACACATGAAAAACGAGAGAATATATTTATGGATTTTGAAATGGCTAAAAAAATTATAGACTATCTCTATAATATTTGGTCAGTTCATCCGGGTATTACCTCTCCACGTAAGATTATATTTGGTTTTTATGGTGGGGAACCTTTGTTGAATATGCCACTCATTAAACAAATTGTTAATTATTTAGAATCATTACAACCAATACCCGATACTATATTTAGATATAATATGACGTCAAATGCTGTATTATTAGATAAATATCAAGATTACCTTGCTGAAAAACAGTTTGACATATTAATAAGTCTAGATGGAGATGAATGGGGAAATAGTTATCGAACAGACCATGCTGGAAATGCTTCATTTAAACGCGTTTTTAGGAATATACAATCTCTTAAAGAACATTATCCTGAATATTTTAACAAACATATAACTTTTAATTCCGTATTACACAATCGCAACGAAACGCAAGCTGTAAGAAAATTTATCTTTGATAACTTCGAGAAATATCCAAGTATATCAGAATTAAATAATTTTGGAATTATAGATACGCAAAAAGAAACTTTTGAAGAAATGTACCACAAAATTTCCTCAGACATATCTAGTTTGGATGAAGATTTTTTCAACTCTTCTATAGAAATTATGGATTTATTCAGAGTAGTTAAATATTTATCTGGAAATGTCTTTTTTACCCATAACTCTTTATTAAAAAAGACTCCCTATAATATATATCCAACAGGGACTTGCCTTCCTTTTGGAAAAAAATTATTTGTCACTGTGAAGGGGAATATATTAGCTTGTGAACGAATAGATCAAAAGCACGTATTAGGACACGTAAATACCAACGGAATTGATTTGGACCTAAAGAAAATAGCATCTTTATATTCGATGTATTACCAATCAATTAAACCTTTATGTGAAAAATGTTATCGCAAACCTGTTTGCATACAATGTATGTTCTATATATCAAATATTGGTGCCAAACATCCTAAATGCCCAGGATTCCTTGATAAACAATCAGCGACTGAGTATATAAATAATTTACTTAGTATATTACAAGCGAGACCTGGCCTATACGAAAAAATATCCAAGGAAATTCTATTACAACCATGAAACAGATAAATTTTCATCTAGCATTATATCCAGACACATTTTTATGGATAAATGAGCAAAAAGGAATTTTCTATAATACAAGAGAACATTCCACTTTTTTATTTGATATTACAAACTTAATAAAAAATTATTGTACGCAATTGCTTGACGTCCACAACTTATATGTAATATCAATAAATGAAAAAGAATACCAATGTCAAGAATTAGCAATATGGATACAAAAAATATGTCTCCACAACGTTGGTTTTTTTATAAAGCACCAATATGAAACCCCTTCTCCTATCAGTTTCCCTCCTCTTCTAAACTTACAATCTGATATAGACAGAATTGAAGCTGCAGAAGATAGAGATGTCGGTGAGTATGCTGCTCAAAACTGGAATGAGTTTTCCATTTATTTAGGAGGTGAAAGTAAATTTCCTAATTTGCACAAACAAATCCCATATCCTGTGGATGACAGTAGCATACTGCCTTTTTATGACTTACAAGCATTTTTGTCTTCCTCTGATAATTCATATCTAAATACTATAAATATCATAGGGAATCCGTTTTCTTACCCTTATAAAGCAGAATTAATGGATTTACTTTACAGTATTCCAGTAAAAAAGAATTTTTATCTGACAGCTTCAACTGCCTGCCGGTTCATTAAAGAGATACAACAAATAGATTTACCCAATTATGAACTGTACATTTACTATGAGCAAGAAGAAGCGAGCATTCACCATATACTGACTGAAAAACAGATTCCTTTCCATTGGATATATCTCATTTCTTCTGAAAAGCAATATGAAGACCTGGAGAAACTGGAAACAAAGTATGGAAATGAATATGTAGAAGTTCATCCTATATATACAGGAGACAACCTACCTTTCTTTGAAGAGAATGTTTATTTGGCTGAAGAAGACATATTACAATCCAATTATGACAAGCAGGATATATTTGCACATCAAGTAATGAACACCAACTTTTGGGGAAGACTTTCTGTATTACCTGATGGAAAAGTTTATTCCAATTTAAATCATCCACCATTAGGCACATTAAAAGATAGAGTATATGATTTAATTGTTGATGAGATGACATCCAAAAGGGCTTGGCGTTGGATACGTGATGAAGTATCGCCATGCAAAGATTGTCTATTCCGTTATCTATGCCCTTCTCCCTCCAATTATGAGTTGGTAATAGGAAAACCCAATCTTTGTCATGTAAAACCATAAAGTAAAATGAAGACCTTCCCCCACTACCTCCAGTTGGATGCGATGGACTGCGGCCCCACCTGCCTGCGTATGATAGCCAGATATTACGGCAAGAACTATTCGCTGCAGACGCTCCGCGAACGCTCCTTCATCACACGCGAGGGGGTATCCATGCTGGGCATCAGTGACGCGGCGGAATCCATCGGGTTCCGCACATCGGGAGTGCGTATTACCCTGAAGCAACTGGAGGAAGACGTGCCGCTGCCGTGCATCCTGCACTGGAACCAGAACCACTTCGTGGTGTGCTATGACATCAGGAAGAAAAGGAACGGATACAGGTTCCATATAGCCGACCCCGCCTCGCAGAACGTCATATACACCGAACAGGAGATGAAGAAGTGCTGGCTGGTGACAAGGACGGAAGGGGAAGAAAAGGGAACGGCACTCGCCCTGGAGCCGGCCCCCGAATTCTATGAACGGGAAGACGAAAAAGAGAAGGACGGCAAGAACAGCCTCTCCTTCTTCTTCTTCAGGTATCTGTTGCCCTATAAAAGACAAATCGCTCACTTACTCCTGGGGATGTTGGCTGTGAGCCTCTTGCAGCTGATATTCCCTTTCCTTACGCAATCATTGGTGGATGTCGGGATTCGGGACGGGAACCTGGGCTTTATCACGCTGATTCTGACAGCCCAGCTCGTCGTCTCCGTTTCCCAGCTTTCCGTGGAGTTCATACGGAGCTGGATATTGCTCCACATGAACACGCGCATCAACATATCACTCATCTCCGACTTCCTGATAAAGCTGATGAAGCTGCCGCTGCGTTTCTTCGACACCAGGATGATAGGGGACATCATGCAGCGCATCGGAGACCATAACCGCATCGAGAGCTTCCTCACCGGCTCATCGGTCGCAACGCTGTTCTCGTTTGTCAATTTCTTCATCTTCGGATGGATACTGGCCTGTTACAATCCGGTCATACTGGGCATCTTCCTGGCAGGGAACACGCTGTATGTGTGCTGGGTGCTCGTGTTCATGAAATACAGGAGGGAACTGGACATCAGGCGGTTTGCACAGGCGGCCGGGGAACAGAGCAGCCTGATACAGCTGGTGACCGCCATGCAGGAGATAAAGCTGAACAACTGCGAGAAGCAGAAAAGATGGCAGTGGGAAAGGATTCAGGTGAAACTTTTCAAAATCAGCATCCGGGGGCTGGCACTGGGACAGGTGCAGCAGACGGGCTCCGTCTTCTTCAACCGGACCACGAACATCATCATCTCCTTCATCGCTGCCAAGGCGGTGGTGGACGGACAGATGACCCTGGGCATGATGGTGTCGCTGACCTACATCATCGGGCAGCTCAACGGCCCGGTCACGTCGTTCATCGGGTTCGCACAGCAGCTGCAGGATGCGAAGATAAGCCTCGAAAGGCTCAATGAGATACACGGGAAGGAGGACGAGGAGCAGGACATCGCCTCCAAGCTCTCCGCCCTGCCCGAAAAGAGGGACATCACGCTCAGCCACGTGTCCTTCAGCTATGACGGCGCGGACCGGGATTACGTGCTGGACGACGTGTGCCTGAGCATCCCCCGGCACAAGGTGACCGCCATCGTGGGTGCCAGTGGCAGCGGAAAGACCACGCTGGTCAAGCTGATGCTGGGATTCTACACGCCCGGCAAGGGGAGCATCAGGCTGGGAGAGACGCCGCTGGGAATGATAAACCCGCACCTGTGGAGGGCTAAGAGCGGGGCGGTGATGCAGGACGGATTCATCTTCTCCGATACCATCGCGAACAACATTGCCGTAGGCACCGAACAGCCGGACATCGAACGGCTGAGGCATGCCGTGAGCGTGGCGAACATCAGGGAATTCATCGACTCGCTCCCGCTGGGCTACAACACCAGAATCGGCATGGAGGGGAATGGGCTCAGCCAGGGGCAGAAACAGAGGCTGCTGATAGCAAGGGCCGTTTACAAGAATCCCGAATTCCTCTTCTTTGACGAGGCGACCAACGCCCTGGATGCCAACAACGAGAAGGAGATAATGGAACACCTGCACGAGTTCTACCGGGGAAAGACCGTAGTGGTGGTGGCGCACCGGCTCAGCACGGTGCGCGACGCGGACAAGATTGTGGTGCTGGACAAGGGGAAAGTGGCCGAAGAGGGCACGCACCGGGAACTGACGGAGAAACGGGGACTGTACTACCGGCTGGTGAAGAACCAGCTGGAACTGGGAAACTGAGGAAAGGAGGAAGGCATGGAAGAGGAACGGACGCACAGGGAGATTGAACTGCGCAGCGAGGAGGTGCAGGAGGTGATGGGCAGGATTCCGCCCGCCATCCTCCGCTATGGGATTGTCGTGCTGCTGGGCATTATGGCCGTCGTCCTTGCAGGCAGCGCCTGCTTCAGCTATCCCGACACGGTGGAGACGGAGTTCACACTCACCACGCAGAACCCGCCCGCCTACATCATGGCGCAGAGCGCGGGAAGGATAGAACAGCTATATACTGCCAACTCCCAGCCTGTCGGAAAGGGCGACATGCTGGGAGTGATAGAGAACGTGGCACGCACCGAAGACCTGTTCGTGCTGCGGGAACGGATGAAGGAATGGAAGCAGGGCGGAAGCCGCACCGAGCAGGTGGGTACGCTCTTTTTCCACCGGATAGCGGAGCTGGGAAGTGTGCAGGCGGCGTATTCGTCCTGCCTGCTGGCCTGGAACAACTACCTTCAGCACATGCAGGAAAGCAGGACGTATGAGACAGAGGTGGCCAACACCGTGGCGGGTCTGCTCAACGCCGTGGCCGAATGGGAGAAGAACTATCTGCTGACAGCCCCCGCGGATGGGACGGTGGCGTTCATGCAGCTGTGGAAAAGGAACCAGTACGTGGAGGCGGGAGAGACCATGTTTGTCATTGTCCCCCACGACGCAGCCCTTCCGGTGGGCAAGGCCCTGCTGCCCATGGAGGGAATAGGGAAAGTCCGGACGGGGCAACGGGTCATCATCCGGTTGCCGGCGTTTCCCGAACAGGAGTTCGGAACCATAGAGGGAAGGGTGGAGTCCGTCTCCCCCGTGCCCGACGAACAGGGAAGGTTTGTACTGGAAATAGCACTGCCGCAGGGACTGACCACCCGCTATGGCAAAGAACTGCCTTTAATAAAGACCATGACGGGAACGGCATCCATCGTCACGAAGGAAAAAAGCCTGCTCAGCAGGTTGCTGAATTTAAAATAAGAGTTTATGCTTAACAAAATGGGAGAAACGATTGCCTTGTTCCGCCTCTATCGCGACACAGGAGAAGAAGAATGGAGCATACGAGCGGAGAAATTGCTGGATGATATATGGAACGGATGTACCGAAGATATGTCATTGGCATACGGAGACGGCCTGTGCGGAATAGGGGCAGGAACGGAATATCTGATACAAAATGGTTTTGTGGAAGGAGACGCGGATGAAATCCTGGCAGAAATAGACAGCAGGGTGTTTGCCGCCATCAATGCCCGCCCACCATTCGATTTAAGCATTGAACAGGGAATATCAGGACTGGCTTGTTATTTATACCATCGGCTTTGCTACAGGAAGGATTCTGAGGAACCGGTCGTGCTGAACTTGAAAGAATACACCATCTATCTCATTGACTGGATAGCTGAAGCCTTACAAGATGATGCTACCGGCAAGGATTATTATGAAGTCTATTTCATTCTGGTCTTATTGCACACTCTGAATATAATGAATGCCAAAATAGAAAATCTATTGGAATGGTGCGACAAGGAAATAACAGCAGCTCATGTAAAGAACCGATAATCAAACGATGACAACCATTATGAAAGACACTCCTTCCATGCCTCCTGTAAGTATTGTGATTCCGTTGCGGATTGAATCAACGGAACGTGAAGCAAACCTGCACTGCGTATTGCAGTATCTGCTCCGGTCGCCGTTTGTATATATTGACTTGCTGGAAGCTGACAAAGAACGCCATTTCTTTTTCACTCATCATGAACGGATACGCTACCGTTTCGTGCATGACGAAGAACCTGTTTTCTATCGCACCCACTACCTGAACGAACTGCTGAGGGAGGCACAACATTCCATAGTCGGTATATGGGATGCGGACGTACTGATACCTGAAGCTCAACTGATTGCTGCCGTATGGCATGTCTTAGGGGGATGCGTCTTATGCTTCCCTTACAATGGGAAATTCCGTTTTCTGGAGAAAGAAAGAAGCAATGCCATTCGGAAAGACATGGATGAGCTGCAGGCCGGAGAAGGTTATTGCCTGCTGGGGCGACCGTCGGTGGGAGGAGCCTTTCTGGTGAATAAAACTAAATATCTGGAAGCGGGAGGTGAGAACGAAGGTTTCTACGGATGGGGGCCCGAAGATGCAGAGAGAGTAAAAAGACTGGAGATTCTGGAATTGCCGATAGCAAGAACGAAAGGATTGCTTTATCATCTCCACCATGAAAGAAAGCCGGATATAGGAGTGGATAATAGAAAAAAGGCACAGCATAACCAGAAAGTACTTCTAAATACTTGCCGGCAAAGCAAGGAAGAGTTGACAAAGGCACTGAAATGCCATACCGGAATATTTTCTTATTTAGACAACCATAACTGAAACCATTATGAATATAGCATTCCTTTCCTCCCTGAACCCGACAGACATACACAACTGGTCGGGAACATTATATTATATGTATCATCATCTGGAGAAAAATCACCGGCTCACTTGGACCGGTCGGCAGCAATTGGAAGAAGCCATCCAATTCCACCGGGAAAACTTCGGGGAAGACACTCCTTTCTCACCGGAGAAATATGCCCGGCTATTCGGAAAGATGCTGACCGATTTATTCCATTATGAATGCTATGACCTGATTATCTGCCGGGACTATTTCTTTTTAGCCTATCTGACAACGGAGATTCCTGTTATATATATTGGTGACACCACTTGCAGACTCTTCAACCAATACTTGAAAATCACAGATTCCCCAAGACTCGATTTAGCCGAAGAACTGGAAGAAAGATCAATCCAAAAGGCGACACATATTGTATATGCTTCCGAATGGGCCAAAAACAGTGCTATCAACCACTACCATGCAGCACCTGAAAAAATCAGTGTTATAGAGTTCGGAGCCAATATAGACAACATTCCTGAGTATACCGGCCATGATTGTACATCTGCCTGCAACTTGCTCTTTATAGGTAAAAATTGGGAAATGAAAGGCGGGAATAAGGCTATTGACGTTTTCCGTTCTGTAAAACAGAAAGGTATTCCATGCACATTGACCATTATCGGAAGTACACCTGCGCCAATGCCAAAGGATGCAGATATTGTTGTTTATCCTTATATCGACAAGTCATCAGCCGAAGGGCAAAAACTTTTTGAACAAATACTCCGCCAATCCCATTATCTGATTGCCCCTACTCTGTTTGACTGTTTCGGCATTGTATATTGCGAAGCCTCTGCATACGGCATACCTGTACTGACCACCGATGTGGGAGGTATCAGCCAGGCTGTCCGTAATGGGCACAACGGATTCTTGTTTGCTGCCGATGCTCCCGCATCCGATTATGCAGATAAAATCATAGATTTATATACGCATAAAGATAGGTATGCCAATCTCGGAAGAGAATGTAGGAAACATTTTGAAACGCGCTTGAATTGGAATGTTTGGGAGAAGCGCATGAACGACTTGCTTGTTTCCATAAAAGAAAGGGAAGAAGGGACTTATATCCCCGTATACGCCATTAATATGAAAGAAAGGGAGGAAAGAAGGAAACATATCGTTCGTGAATTTGAAGGAAAACCGGAATTTGAATTTCACCTTGTCGAAGCATGCACCCACTCCAAAGGTACGATTGGGCTTTGGAACAGCATAGTAAAGGTGATAAAGATGGCTAAAGAACAGGAAGAGGATGTAATTGTCATCTGTGAAGACGACCACTTCTTTACCGAGAATTATTCCCCCGGACTGTTATTTAAAGAAATCCGGGAGGCGTATATGCAAGGAGCCGAACTCTTATCGGGGGGTATCGGAGGATTCGGACAAGCCATTCCTGTCGGGTATCATCGTTATTGGGTAGACTGGTTTTGGAGTACCCAATTTATTGTTATTTATTCATCTGCGTTTGATACTATCCTGTCCTACGAATTTCAAGAGGATGATACTGCCGATGGGGTACTGTCCGAAATTATTTATAACAAGATGGTGATTTATCCGTTTATCTCGGAACAAAAAGATTTTGGATATTCGGATGTCACCTTGGGAAATATGGAATACCCGGGAAAAATCAGGGAATTCTTCAAAAGGGCCAATGCCAGATTCAAAATGATACGAACCATTCAGGATTTATCTGTGCCCAAGTATTAATGTTTGTCTAAATTCAAACATTCTCAATGGGTATCTTGTTACATTCCATCACCCGGTACACATTTTCCCTGGTGTCTGCTTACCCATACCGGATTGTCGTATGGGATAGACGGGCGCAATAACATATATACGTATAGTCTTATACATACGTATGTGTGGGCCGATACGTATATACGTGCAGGCTCACGCGTATATACGTGTAGGCTCACGCCACCGTATGTGTGATTGACCGATGCGTACATGCACATTAAAAAGAACAGGCAGCTCACACCGAGTGCTGCCAAAAGACCTTGATGTTTTAAAAAAAGATGGTGGCGTTTTAATAAAAGGCTTTGATGTTTCTTAAAAACCTCCAAGTCTTTTTTTTAAAGCCCGGCGTGTTTTTATGTAATGGCAGGTGGAATTCTCCCCTCATTAAGCCGGTCATTCCTCTTTTTCCGTTCATCCTTACATTTTAGTTTGAACAAGCGGATAATCAATCGGTTAAGAATGACAGGACCTCCCCTCATCCTCCTTTCAGCCGTGCTTTCCAAGTCCCTTCACAAGCTGCCTTCAGCAATTCCCTTGTGTACTTTCTACACCTCTTTTTAG
>ENA-OROD01002698-OROD01002698.1-human-gut-metagenome-genome-assembly--contig:-NODE-2698-length-12615-cov-5.601990_pt1 | contig 12615 bp, 10 predicted proteins | sample MGYA00242123_ERZ509038 | MGnify/ENA primary metagenome ERZ509038 (study PRJEB26280, sample SAMEA2338719) | human gut metagenome | biome: human gut; feature: human-associated habitat; material: faeces... | reverse complement strand
CAACGTCGGTGAGCAGGATGCTGTCGGGCCGCAGGACGGTCGTGCGGGCAAAGGCAGCGTCAGAAATGTTGAGCCACTGGCGCTTGCGCTCGGTGAGGCGCGTGTCGCGCGAGACGAAAAAGCGCGCGTCGGGATACTTTTCCAGAAGAGTAAAGACCCTCGCGTCAAAATGATCCTCGTGGCTGTGGCTCGAAAAGACGAGCAGGGGCTTATCGCCGCTTAGTTCCGGCAGCGCGCCGGTGTAGTCCGGCTCGTAGGTATAGTCAAACAGCGTGTAGAACTTGTCCCACTCGACAAGAAATGCGCTGTGGGCGATGAAGGTGACGTTCATGTGCTTCTCCTTTCGCGCGCGGGATGCGGCTTTGCGCGTAGGATTATAACAGACGCAAGGGCGCAACGCAAGGGAAAGGCTTTTCAAACGCGCACGGTTGTGGTAAAATATTTGCAATTTTAACAGCGAATGCTGTATCTTCGCAGAAAGGAGCCGCGCGATGCTGAAAAAAGCCTATGTCGAGATCACGAACTGCTGCAATCTCGCCTGCTCCTTCTGCCCCAAGACGCGGCGTGCGCCGCGCACGATGAGCGCCGAAGAATTTGATCTCGTCCTCTCGCGCCTCGAAGGGTATGTGCAGTATGTTTACCTTCATCTCATGGGCGAGCCGCTGCTGCACCCCGAGCTTTCCTCTCTTTTCGCCCTCGCGGGGGCGCGCGGCATGAAGGTGTGCATCACGACGAACGGCACGCTCCTTGAAAAGCGCGCGGATGAGCTGCTGAATGCCGGGAGCCTTCATAAGATCAGCGTTTCGCTCCACAGCTTTGAGGGCAACGACGGCGCGGACGAGCAGGAGCTTACGTATCTGACGCAGGTCTGGAACTTTGCGGAGAAGGCCGCGCAAAAGGGCGTCATCGTAGCGCTGCGCCTCTGGAACGACGGCGGCGCGGACGCGCGCAACGGTGAAATCCTCGACTTTCTGCGCGCTCGCACGGGAAATGACTGGCCCGAAATGCGCAGCGGCAGCTTCCTCCTGCGCGACCAGCTCTATTTAGAGCGCGCGGGCAAATTCGAATGGCCCGACCTTTCGGCAAATGAATCCGGCGCGCAGTTCTGCTTCGGCCTGCGCGACCAGCTCGGGATACTTGCCGACGGTACCGTGGTACCCTGCTGCCTCGACCACGAGGGCGACATCCCGCTGGGAAATCTCTTCACCCAGCCGCTTTCGGAAATCCTCGAAAGTCCGCGCGCGTGTGCGCTGCGCGAGGGCTTCTCGCAGCGAAGACCCGCCGAAGAGCTATGCCGCCGCTGCGGTTTTGCCGCGCGCTTCAATAAATGATATGATGACAGAACACTGGGAAAATTTAAATGCTCTGACCGCGCCGCTGCTCACGTGGTATGACTTAAACGGCCGCACGCTGCCTTGGCGCAGCGTCGTCACGCCGTACCGCACATGGGTCTCGGAGATCATGCTCCAGCAGACGCGCGTCGGCGCGGTCATCCCCTACTTTGAGCGCTTTATGGAAGAGCTTCCCGACGTTTCCGCGCTCGCGGCGGTTTCCGAGGAGCGGCTCTTCAAGCTCTGGGAGGGGCTTGGCTATTACTCGCGCGCAAGAAACCTCCAAAGGGCGGCGAAGATCGTCGTTTCCGACTTTGGCGGCGCGCTGCCGCAGTCGTATCATGCGCTTTTGTCGCTCCCCGGCATCGGCGAATACACCGCCGCCGCCATCGCGTCCATCAACTTTTCTGAGCCGGTCGCAGCGGTGGACGGCAATCTCCTGCGCGTCGCCGCGCGTGTGAGCGGCTGCGGCGAGGACATCATGGATGCCAAGGTGCGCCGTCTTTTCCGCCAAAGGCTCGACGCGGCCATCGACGCAGACCGTCCCGGCGCGTACAATCAGGCAATGATGGACCTCGGCGCGACGGTGTGCCTGCCAAACGGCGCGCCGAAGTGCGAGATCTGCCCCGCGCGAATGATGTGCGAGGCGTACAAAAACGGCCTCACCGAAGTTCTTCCTGTGCGCGCGAAGAAAAAATCGCGCAGGGTCGAGGAGCGCACGGTGCTGCTGCTCTTTCAGGATGGCAGAATCGCGCTGCGAAAGCGGCCGGACACGGGGCTTCTTGCAGGTCTCTGGGAATACCCGAACCTCCCCGAGAGCCTTGACGAGGCGGGCGCTCTGCTCGCGCTCGCGCAGCTGGGGCTTTCGGCTGAATCCATTATCCCCGCCGGCAGCGCCAGGCACATCTTCACCCATATCGAATGGGACATGAAGGGATATTTTGTCGAGGTCTCCGGCGAAAACGACGATCTCATCTGGGCGGACGCTGATGCGTTCGACGCGCTCGCGCTGCCCACGGCATTTAAAAAATACACCGCGCTCGTTCGCGCGCGGCTTTAAGAGAGGGAGAACAACGACCATGGCACAGCTTTATTTCAAGTACGGCGCAATGGGCTCGAGCAAGACCGCCAACGCGCTGATGACGCGCTTCAACTACGAAGAGCGCGGACAGAAAACGCTGCTCTGCAAGCCCCAGCTCGACACGCGCGACGGCGACCACATGGTGCACTCGCGCATCGGCCTTGAGTACCCCTGCGCTTACTTCCACGAGATGCGCGCGATGAGCGAGGAAGAACTCAAGGAAAACGCCTGCATCATCGTCGATGAGGCGCAGTTCCTCACGAAGGAGGAAGTGCTCTACCTTGTCCACCTCGTTGACGACTGCGGCATCCCCGTCATCTGCTACGGGCTGCGCGCGGACTTCAAGGGCGATCTCTTCCCCGGCAGCTATGAGCTGCTCGTCATGGCCGACAAGCTTGAAGAGGTCAAGACCATTTGCTGGTGCGGTAAGAAGGCCGCCTTCAACGCCCGCTTTGATGAAAACGGCCGCGTCGTCAAGCAGGGCGCGCAGGTCGTCATCGGCGCGAACGACCAGTACATCGGCCTCTGCCGCAAGCACTGGATGCTCGGCGACCTCGGCCCCGACTTCAACGGTCAGGGCACGGGCGACTGATGCGCTGCGAGATCTGTCCCCGTCGCTGCAATGCGGAGCGCACGGCGGAGAAAGCGGGCGGCGTCTGCCGCATGCCCGCGGGCTTAGTCGTCGCGCGCGCCATGCTGCACCTCTGGGAAGAGCCTGTGCTCAGCGGTAAAAACGGCGCGGGCTGCATCTTCTTTTCGGGCTGCAATTTGGGCTGCGTGTTCTGCCAGAACGGGCGCATCAGCCATGAGAATTTCGGCAGGGCCGTCACGCCCGCGCATCTGCGCGGGATCATGGAGGACCTCATTGCGCAGGGTGCGCACTGCATCGACCTTGTCACGCCCACACACTTTACGCCGTGGGTGCTGGAGGCGCTGGAGGATCCCCTTCCCGTTCCCGTTGTATGGAACAGCGGCGGCTACGAGCGCGTGGAAACGCTCAAAACGCTGGAGGGAAAAGTGCAAATCTACCTCCCCGACCTGAAATACGCCATGGAGCGCCCCGCGCGCGAGCTTTCCGCCGCGCCGGACTACTTTGAAGCTGCCTCCGCGGCCATCGACGAGATGGTGCGCCAGGTCGGTGCATACCAGATTGGCGAGGACGGGCTGATGAAGTCGGGTGTCATCCTGCGCCACCTCGTCCTGCCGGGGCAGATGGAGAACACCAAGCGCGTCATCGACTATGTTTCGTCCCACTTCCCGCCGAAGACCGTGCTCTTTTCGCTCATGAGCCAGTACACGCCGCAGAGCGGCGCGACCGGCGCGCTCGCGCGGCGCTTAAATGAGCGCGAATACCGCACGGCGGTACAGTACATGCGCGACTGCGGCCTGACCGACGGCTTTTGTCAGGAGCTCTCGAGCGCCAAAGAGGAATACACGCCCGTCTTTGACTTGCAGGGCGTCTGAGCGGCGAACGGTCACCCAAGAAAAAATTGATAACAAATCGAAATATCTCTCGATAAAACAACAAGGAGGACTCGATATGGAGCGTGTCAGCAAGCGGAATTACTATCTGGACATCGCGCAGACGGTGCTTGAGCGCGCGACGTGCCTGCGCCGCGTCTACGGTGCGATCATCGTCAAAAACGATGAAATCATCTCTACAGGCTACAATGGCGCGCCGCGCGGACGCAAGAACTGCGTCGACCTCGGCTACTGCACGCGCGAGCAGCTCAAGGTCCCGCGCGGCGAGCGCTACGAGCTCTGCCGCAGCGTCCACGCCGAGGCAAACGCCATCATCTCCGCCCAGCGGCGCGACATGGTCGGCGCGAGCATCTATCTGGTCGGACGCGACGCGCGCAGCGGCGAGCTGCTGCACGACGCGACAAGCTGCCCCATGTGCCGCCGCATGATCATCAACGCGGGGCTTGACGAGGTCGTTATCCGCCGCACGGAAACCGAATTCGACATCGTTCCGGTCCAAACCTGGATCGACGAGGACGATTCTTTGTAAAATCCTTGCAAATACCGCTGTAACGGTGGTAAACTGTAGCTAATTACGCCCCGCTTTCATTCGGCGTGGGCAGAAAAGAGGAAAGCATCAATGGACAAGAAGAGATTTTATATCACGACCCCCATCTATTACCCCTCCGACAAGCTCCACATCGGCCACACCTACTGCACCGTGGCGACCGACGCGATGGCGCGCTACAAGCGCCTGACGGGCTACGACGTGATGTTCCTGACCGGAACGGACGAGCACGGCCAGAAGATCGAAGACAAGGCCAAGGCCGCGGGTGTGACCCCGCAGCAGTTCGTCGATAACATCGTCTGCGGCGAAAAGGGCATTCTCGACCTGTGGAAGCTCATGAATATTTCGAACGACCGCTTCATCCGCACGACGGACGACTATCACGTTGCGGCCGTCCAGAAGATCTTCAAGAAGATGCACGACAACGGCGACATCTACAAGGGCACCTACAAGGGCAAGTACTGCAAGCCCTGCGAGAGCTTCTGGACGGAGAGCCAGCTTGTCGACGGCAAGTGCCCCGACTGCGGGCGCGACGTGGAGGACGCCGAGGAGGAGGCCTACTTCTTCAAGCTTTCGAAGTACGCCGACCGCGTGCAGCACCTGCTCGAGGACACCGACTTTCTCCAGCCCGCCTCCCGCGTGAACGAGATGGTCAACAACTTCATCAAGCCGGGCCTCGAAGACCTCTGCGTTTCCCGCACGAGCTTCACCTGGGGCATCCCCGTGGACTTTGACCCCGGCCACGTCGTTTACGTCTGGGTCGATGCGCTCTTCAACTACTGCACGGCGCTCGGCTTCATGAACGACAAGTACGACGATTACGACAAGTTCTGGCCCGCCGACGTGCACTTCGTCGGCAAGGAGATCGTCCGCTTCCACTCCATCATCTGGCCCGCGATGCTCATGAGTATGGGCATGCCGCTTCCCAAGCACGTTTACGGCCACGGCTGGCTCGTGATGGACGGCGGCAAGATGTCGAAGTCCAAGGGCAACGTCGTCGACCCTTATGTGCTCGCCGAGCGCTTCGGCGTGGACGCGCTGCGCTTCTTCCTGCTGCGCACGTTCCCGTTCGGCTCGGACGGCAACTTCTCGAATGAACTGCTCATCAACACCATCAATGTCGACCTCGCCAACGACCTCGGCAACCTCGTCTCCCGCACGACGGCGATGGTCGAAAAGTACTTCGGCGGCACGCTGCCGGAAAGCCGTCAGGCCGATCCTCTCGACGACGAGCTCATCTCCCAGCTCTCGGCTCTTCGCGGCAAGTACGAGACCGAGATGGAGAAGTTCCAGTTCCAGAACGCGCTCGAGCTCATCTTCAAGTGCATCCAGCGCGCCAACAAGTATATTGACGAGACCGCGCCCTGGGCGCTCGCCAAGGACGAGGCGAACAAGCCCCGCCTTGCCTCCGTCATGTATAACCTCCTCGAGAGCATCCGCATCTGCACGGTGCTGCTCACGCCCTTCATCCCCGATTCCTGCGACAAGATCTTCGCGCAGATCGGCGCGTGCGCGTGCTGCCGCGACTGGGACAGCGCCGCAAAGTGGGGCAGCCTGAATCCCACCATCACCGTTCATAAGGGCGAGGCCATCTTCCCGCGCATCGACGCGCAGAAGGCGCTCGAAGAGCTCGAGGCCATTCAAGAGGCGCAGAAGAAGGCAGCCCTCCCCGCGATGGAGTTTGAACCGATGGCGGAGGAAAAGGTCGATTTCGACACCTTCTGCAAGTCTGACTTCCGCGCCGTTAAGGTCAAGGCCTGCGAGGCCGTGAAGAAGAGCGACAAGCTTCTGCGCTTCACGCTCGACGACGGCACCGGCACGGACCGTCAGATTCTCTCCGGCATCGCAAAATTCTATGAGCCGGAAACGCTCGTCGGCAAGACGCTCGCCGCGATCATTAACCTGCCGCCTAGAAAAATGATGGGTCAGGAATCGTGCGGTATGCTCCTGTCTGCGGTTCACAAGGAAAAGGGCGAGGAAAAGCTGAATCTTCTCATGCTGAACGATGCCATTCCCGCCGGCGCAAAACTCTGCTGATCACTAACCGGGCCTCCCGCCGGAGGCCCGGTTTTCGGTTTTCGCCAGAAAACGGTTGCATTTTTGAAGAAAAGATGATATGATACCCAAGACCTGAACCGCAGGGTTCGTACATCGGTAGTACAGCGGCTTCCCAAGCCGCGGAGGCGGGTTCGACTCCCGTACCCTGCTCCATCAAGCTGAACCCAAAAAGATATCAGCGCGAAAAGCCCAGAAGTTTCAACTGTTTCAACCCTTAGGTACACAATGTGTCATGGGGGTACAGTCGGTACGGGCAAAAGCAAGACACAAACTCATGCAGTTGAGTTTGTGTCTTGCTTTTTACATAAGGATAGAGCTTCGCAGGAACGTAAGCGTCAAACCTAACCGCGCATAGACAAGACAATAGTAATATGTATGCTCCGACTTACAAACATTGCGCATGATTGCCAATTCATACACAAAATATCTCAAAAAAACAATACATAATTGTCATGGCGCAAACAGACCCTTTTTTGGCACTATGCCCATTTGACAGGTCGATAAATGACGTGCTATCGTTTAATTGATACAAAAATACCGGCTGAAATGTGAGAAATGGATACGGCGTGCACAATTGCCGCCGATCCGGCCTTGTTGAGGGATTCGATATGATCAATCAATGCTATGAATACGAAGCAGCACATACAATCCAGGACGTGCTGTCCTGCAATGGGGATTTAAACATTGCGCTGGTTGCGGACTCGCATCTGGACAATTCCGTCCCGGCTACCATTGAGAACATCTCCGCAGTCGATCAGGCGGTACATTTTGACTGCTGCGTCCATCTGGGAGATTTTCTCGCCGGGGAGATCGGCGGACGGTACGCAAAGCTTCTGCTGCGGCAGCAGCTTGATCTGTTCCGGCCCACTGTTTCGAGCGGACGCTTCTTCCCGGTGCAGGGCAATCACGACGCATGCAGCGGGCCGTATTCCGCGCGGCTCTGGCCGGAGGCTGTCGGCTTTTTGGACGCGGAGCAGGGTGTCTGCCGTCCTGCACAGAAGCCATATTACTATGTAGATATTGCGAAGGAAAAGGTTCGCCTTGTGTTCCTGTGCTCGTATTTTTATGAGCACCGCGGCGGCGAACCGGTCATGATCTTCGGATACGAGGAAGAACAAATCCAGTGGCTGCAAAACGAGGTGCTGGTTTTGCCGGCGGACTGGACGGTGATGCTATTCTCGCATGACGCGCCGTTTTCTGCATTGCTGTTCGATGAGAAAACTGCACTCGAAAAGAACGACATCGTCAACGGCAATCAGATCTTTTCCGCGCTCGACCAGTGCCGGAAGCAATACGGCTTTGACATTGCCGGGTGGTTCATTGGCCACTATCACGGCGATCGGATTGTAACGCTTTTTGGAATTCCGTTTATCATCACTGCGTCAGAAACTGCATACGATCCGCAGTTGTTTGACGACGACGTGCGTTTCTGGGAAAGAGATTTGGACACGCAGAGCGAAGACCTCTGGGATGCGCTCGTACTGAAAAAGAGCGAACGTAGGGTCTATCTGAAGCGTTTCGGAGCGGGCGAAGACAGAATTGTTCACTATTAAATAGATGGAGGAATCCAGATGGAACCATACTTTGCAGATCAATGCCGGACGCTGACGGAAAAAATCCGGGCACTCCGGGAGCCGGACAATCTCTGCTTCGCACTGCTTGCGGGAACGGCTGTGTCGGATTTCGCGGATCATACGGACGAAAACATCCGCGCGGTCGATGCGCAGACGCATTTTGACGGCGTCATCCACCTTGGCGATATTTTAAACGGCAGCATCCCCGAAAATGCGTCCCGCTTTGTACTCTCACAGGAGCTGGCGCGGTTTCAGAATGCAACAGCTTCCGGCAAGCTCTACATTGTCTGCGGCGATGACGACGGCTATCGCAACGAGCGCTATGTCGGCCAGATCGTGACGGGCATCGTGACGGACGAGCGCTGGTATCAGGAGACGGCGTATCTGGAACAGTACCCCGATCTGCATCGACCGCAGAATAAGCCGTACTATTATGTGGATTTCTCCGAGCGGAAGGCGCGTCTGATTTTCCTCTCGTCCTATGTTTCGCAGATCGACGAACAGGAAGAACTTTTTGAAAAAAGCTGTCAATACGGCGTGGAGCAGCTTGCGTGGCTCAAGACAGAGGCGCTCCAGCTTCCTGAGGGATGGGCGATATTCCTGTTTTCGCACGCGCTGCCAAAGTCGCGTTTTGAAACGGGTACTGACCCATGGAACTATATGGAATACGCCTCTGAGCCGGCCATGATGCTGCTGCGGCAGGCGCAAAAGCACGGTATCCGCATCGGTGGTTGGTTTGCAGGGCACTACGCCTGCGATTACGAAACTACGTTCTGCCGCATCCCGTATTTCTTGATCGACTCAGTCTGCCCGCAGCCGATAAAATCGCTGTTTCCGAACGTCCGGAAATGCACAGAGCGGGGCTTGGGCGCGGAAACAGAAGATTTATGGGACGTGCTGCTCCTGAAGCCGAATCAGCGGCGCATCTATCTGCTGCGCTTTGGCGCGGGAGAAGACCGCGTGTTTGACTATTGACCGGACTGGAAAGGATAAAGAAATGGAACATACTTTCAAGACTTTCGGCACGATGCTCGACTGCTCACGAAACGCCGTTATGACGGCGGAAAGCGTCAAGCGCTGGATCGATCTGACCGCGAAGCTCGGCTGCAATACGCTGCATCTTTATATGGAGGACACCTATGAGGTGGACGGTCATCCCTATTTCGGCCATCTGCGCGGAAGATACAGCAAAGCGGAACTGAGGGAGATCGATGCGTATGCGGCGGCGCATGGCATGCAGGTCATTCCCTGTATTCAGACGCTTGCCCATGTCAACGCCCTGTTTCACTGGCCGGTCTACCGGGAAATTCACGATGCAGCCGACATTCTGCTGACCGGCGACGAGCGAACCTATGAACTGGTCGATGGAATGTTCCGCACGCTGCGCGAATGTCTGCGCACCAATATTGTGAACATCGGCATGGACGAAGCGGATCTGCTCGGCCTTGGCAAATATCTGACGCTGCACGGCTACCGCGATCGCTTCAGCATCCTGATGGAACATCTGCGCAGGGTGTCAGAAATGGCGAAAAAATATGGCTTCGAGCTTCTGATGTGGGGCGATATGTTCTTCCGTCTGGCGGGCGGCGATTACTTTACCAATTTTAATCAAGACCCGGAACTTGGCGAGATCCCGGAGAAGATCAAACAGCTGGTGCCGGAGAATGTCCAGCTGGTGTATTGGGATTATTTCAGCCGCGAGCAGCAGCGTTATGAGAAAAATATCGATGCGCACAATGCCATCAAGAGCGAGTCTTGGTTCGCGGGCGGCCTTTGGACGTGGGCCGGCTTTGCGCCGCACAATGCTTTCGCCATTGCTACCATGCGCGAAGCCATGCGGGCCTGCCGCGCAAAGGGCGTTGAGAACGTGGTCATGACGATGTGGGGCGACAACGGCGCGGAATGCTCCAAATTTGCCGTGCTCCCGGCCCTGTTTATGGTTGCGCAGATGGCGCGGGGCATTGACGACGAGGAAACCATCCATGCGAATTTTGAGAAGGAATTCGGTATCCCATTTGAGGATTTCCGTGCGCTCGACCTAGCCGGGACGCAGAACGATTCTGCTGAGGCGATCTATAACCCGGAAAAGTATCTGCTCTACTGTGACCCGTTCATGGGGCAGTTTGATAACCGTGTGAAGCCGGCGGACGCGGCTGGTTATGCGGACTGCGCCGCGAGACTGGCCGTGTATGCGGATCACGCCGAATACGGCTACCTGTTCCGCTCCCTGCGGGCGCTCTGCGCATTTTTGAGTGTGAAAGCAGACCTTGGCATCCGCACAAGGGTGGCGTATCTGTCCGGCGATAAAAAAGCCGCGAAGGCGCTCTGCACCGATTATGACGCGGCGCTCGAACGGCTGGACGCGTTTTATGCGGCCTATGAGCAGCAGTGGATGCACGAAAACAAGCCGCAGGGCTTTGACGTGGTTGATCTTCGCATCGGCGGCCAGCGCCAGCGCCTGCTGCATTGCAGAGACCGGCTGCTGGCCTATGCGGAAGGACGGCTCGACCGGATCGAGGAGCTGGAGGAGCCGGTTCTCGACTGCTGCTGCGAGGAAACTGCCGATGGAAAGGCGGCGCGCGCCATCTTCTGGCACGAGATCGCGTCGGCAAATGTCATTTGAGACAGGGCGGAGGATACAAAATGAACGTACAATATCATCGGTTGACAGATGCGGGCTTTGCCTATGCCGTCCGGATGCCGGAGCGGATGCACGCAGGTCTTCCAATGATTATCCAGCTGCACGGCGCAGGTGAACGCGGCGGTGGTGAGGATCTGGAGAAGGCTGAGATTCATGGACTGGCGAACATTCTGACGCAAACGCGGGAAGAAGACTGCGTGCTGATCGAACCGCGCTGCCCGGAAGGGTCCTTTTGGGTGGCGATGCTTCCGGAACTGAAGCGGTTCGTTTGCTGCATGATCGAAGCATACGCCTGCGACCCGGATCGGGTCACGCTGACAGGACTCAGCATGGGCGGATACGGCACATGGTTCCTTGCGATGGCGGCGCCGGAGCTGTTCGCGGCTATCGCGCCTTGCTGCGGCGGCGGAATGCCGTGGAACGCAGAGGTATTGACTATGCCGGTCTGGGCGTTTCATGGTGCGCTGGACGATGTCGTACCCCTGACGGAGACGGTCGATATGGTCAAGGCAATACAGCGTGCGGGCGGCAATGCAAGGCTGACGGTTTTTGGAGACTGCGGCCATGACGCATGGACGTATGCGTATGATGAAATGCTCCTGCAGTGGCTGCTGGCACAAAAAAGAACGGAGACGGACAAATGAACCCATACCGTTTTGAGAATCAGAATCGGGAAATTGTGCTGTCCCGGTACAATATGCCGACCCCGTGGATGAACTACCTATCCAACGGAACGCTCCACGCGATGATCTCGCAGGCGGGCGGCGGCGTTGCTTGGTACCGTTCGCCGCAGATCTGGCGCATCAACCACTATCGCTTCTTCCACCTGCCGACCGACCGCAGCGGCTTCTATACTTACATCAAGGACGGCAATGCCGTCTGGTGCCCGACGAGCGAACCGTGCGCATGTAAGCCTGAGAAATGGGAGGCTGCGCACGGCATGGGCTACACCCGCTTTACGGCAGAACGTGATGGTCTGCGCACCGAGGTTACATATCTGGTCAGTCCGCTGAAAAACGTCATGCTCTGGCATCTGGAACTACGCTCCGACCGTGACCGGGATGTGACGATTTACCCCTACGTCGAGCTTGGCATGATGGAATTCATGCGCGAGCTGCAATGGCAGTGCTACAACAAACACCAGCTTTCTGTTTACGAAAAGGACGGCGTGCTCATCTACCGCTACGGCGTGGAAAATCAGCCGAAGCCCGACGAGACGCCGCTTGTGTACTTCGCAAGCGACGCGCCCGCCGCCGGGTTTGACTGCGACCGTGATGAATTTGTCGGCAGCTACCGCAGTGAGGAAGCGCCGATCGGACTCGAACACGAACATCTGAAAAACTCCACACTCTTTGGCGGCGATCCGTGCTTCGCGCTGGAACTGCCGCTGACGCTCCGCGCCGGAGAGACAAAATCGCTCAATATTTATCTCGGCACGGAACTGACGGGGGACAAGATTTTCCGGTCCCTTGCGGCCTGCAAAGCCCCTGACTTTTTCGCCGCGTCCATGCAGAAGCTGGCGGAGACGTGGGAGGATTTCTTCTCCGGCTTCCAGTGCAGCCTCCCGGACAAGGACGCGGAGACGATGATCAACATCTGGAACCCCTATCAGATGGAGCGGAACTTCCGCTTCTCCCGCAACATCAGCTATTACGCCACCGGTACGTTCCGCGGCGTGGGCGTGCGCGACACTGCGCAGGATGTTCTTGCTATGATCCCCTTGCAGCTTGACCGGGCGAAGGAAAAATTCGAGCTTCTTCTGACCCAGCAGTATCAGGACGGCCACTGCAACCACTATTTCTTCCCCACCGAGGGCTGGGAGCCGGTCACGCGCATCCACTCGGATAACCACCTCTGGCTGGTCATGGACGCCTATCACATCGCGCTGGAAGAGGGAAACG
>ENA-OROD01002697-OROD01002697.1-human-gut-metagenome-genome-assembly--contig:-NODE-2697-length-12620-cov-20.603104_pt1 | contig 12620 bp, 10 predicted proteins | sample MGYA00242123_ERZ509038 | MGnify/ENA primary metagenome ERZ509038 (study PRJEB26280, sample SAMEA2338719) | human gut metagenome | biome: human gut; feature: human-associated habitat; material: faeces... | reverse complement strand
GCAGCTGCCGGAGCGGTGCTTAAGCCGCAAGGCGGGAATTGTGCGGTGTTGCCCTTATTAAATAGAAGTGTACCATAAAATGCCCGGCAACACAAGCGCAGACAGGGTAAAAGGGGGCTACAGGCCGTAATCTTCCAGTTTTTGCTGCAATTCGGCTTCGGTATAAATGCTCACGCCCTGCTGCAATGCCAGGCAGTCCGGCTCCGGCAGCAGGCGGGTGTATACATCGTACTGCGCCAGGGGACCGGTGCCGTCCGGGGTATACAGGGCCAGCCGCCCGGCGTTATCTTTTAACAAGTATTGCGCCTGCGGCTGTTGTTTTTGCACCGGAACAAAAAACACTGTTACGGCTGCGGCAATGCACAGCAGCGCCAGCATGGCCAGCCCCAGCAGGTAGCGGCGATAGCCCCGCGGCAGTTGGTAACGCATGGGCAAAAACCTCCCTCTATTTTGTGGTATTCGCAAATTTCACAAATCAAATAGTACGCTCCTGCAAGCAGTATGCCCGGTTTGGCGGCACCCAAACCGTAAAAAAGTGAAAATTGTCTGCCTGCTACTGTACTTTTGGCAATACTTTGTGATATAATTCATTCTATGGCTTTATGCCCATCTGCGTGACCGCGCTGTGCGGCCGCGTATCAGTGCAGGCGCAGGCAGGCTCCGCGCCTGCCGCAATTATCCCAAAGGAGGCGGTCCCCATAGACCCCAAACAGGAACGGCACATTTCCATGCAAAGTGCAAAAAGCCCGGAAACAGCCGCAACTTCCGCCCGAAAGAAAAACGGAAAAAAGAAAAAAAATAAGCCGCGCCGCAGTATATTCGGCACCATCATGCGGTTCATTGGCTGCCTGCTGTGCGTTTGCATCATGGCGGCCAGCGCCGGTGCGGTGCTGCTTTCGCTGTATGTGGTGCAGGTGACCGAGGACCCGGACGGCAAGCTGGACCTGGATGAGCAGAAGCTCAAACAGACCTCCATTGTGTATGACCGCGACGGCAACGAGGTGAACACCTTTGCTGGCGAAAATAACCGCATCTGGCGCGATATTTCGGCCATGCCGGAAGACCTGCAGAATGCGGTCATCGCCGTTGAGGATAAGGATTTTCGCAGCGAGCCCGGCATCAACGTCAAGCGCACCATTGCCGCTGCCCTGAACGAGTTTACCGGAAACGCGCTGCTTGGCTCCAAGCAGGGCGCTTCCACGCTGGAGCAGCAGCTGGTCAAAAACCTGACCGGTGATAGTGAACAGGACATTCTGCGTAAGGTGCGCGAGATTTTCCGCGCGTTGGGCCTTTGCAACCGCTACAGCAAGGAAACCATCCTGGAAGCTTACCTCAATACCATCCCGCTGACCGGCACCATCTATGGCATGGAAGCCGGCGCGCAGGAGTATTTTGGCAAGAGCGTGGAGGAATTGAGCCTGGCCGAATGCGCCGAGCTGGCTTCCATCACCAAGAATCCCAAGAGCTTTAACCCGGCTACCAACCCGGAAAATCTGCTCAAGCGCCGCAACCATGTTCTGGCTTTGATGCGCAACCAGGGATATATTACCGATGAAGAGTGCACTGCTGCACAGGCGGAACCCATCACCCTGGCCGAGAGCAAATCGGCCACCGAAAAGGTCACCCGTACTTCCCGCAACTCTTATTTTGACGACGCTTTGTTTGCGGATGTCACCCAGGCAATCATGGAGCAGGAAAGCTGCACCCGTGCCGAAGCACAGGATAAGATCTTCTCCGATGGCCTGCGCATCTACTCTACCCTGGATCAGAAAGCACAGTCTGGCATGGAGCAGGTCATGCTGAACGAGGACACCGGCGACGGCGAGCTCTTCCCGGCCCTGTGGCACGAGGAAGAGGTTCCTTCCGGTATCCCGGCGGACAGCGAGATTACCTATGACGAGAGCGGCCTGCCGCTGAACCCGGATGGCTCTTCTGTGTTCACGGACGATGATGTGCCGGTCTATGCCGATAAGGAAAACACCACCCTGAAAACCAGCAAGGATGACAACGGCAACCTGATCTTCTATGAAAGCGTGCGCACCCAGGCGGCTATGGCGTCCATCAGCATGGAGGATGGCCACCGCGGCGAGATCGTTGCCCTGGTTGGCGGCCTGGGCGAAAAGAAAGTAGACCGCGGCACCAACCGCGCCACGCTGCCCCACCAGACCGGTTCCACCATGAAACCCATTGCTGCTTATTGCCTGGCAGTGGACAGCAAGATCATCAACTATTCTTCGCCCATGGCGGATACGCCGTATTACCTCAAGAGCGACCATCAGGTGCTGGATACCGACCGCTGCCTGAAGCTTGGCCTTTCTACTGACAAGTATAATGCAGTCAACCAGTCCCGCGATGATGTGTGGCGCGACTGGCCCACCAACTATGGCGGCGCAGGCGGCGATGGTGCCACCATGCTGGTGTATGATGCACTGCGCCGCTCTTACAACACCATTGCGGTCTGGATCGGTTCCTATGTCGGTGCGGAAGAGCTGTTCAGCTTTGCGCATGATACCCTCAACTGCACCTATCTGGATCCCGAACATGACGTTGACCTGGCGCCTCTGGTGCTGGGCTCCCAGAGCCAGGGCCTGACGGTTGTGGAGCTGGCTGGCGCTTACTCCATTTTCAATGACGGCAAGTTTACCACCCCGCACTACTGGACCGAGATCTATGACTCGGACGGCAACCTGTACCTGGATAACAGCAAGCGCGTTACCACCGTGCAGGCCATTGACCCTGCAGCCGCTACCATCATGAACCGTCTGCTGAGCAACGTGTGGAAAAAGCCCGGTACGGCAAACGGCATGAAGCCGGAAACCGAGGGCATTGATACCATCGGCAAGACCGGTACGACCAGCGACTTTAAGGACTATACCTTCGCCGGTGTTTCCCCGTACTATTCCACCGCTGTGTGGTGGGGCTATGATAAGCCTTACAGCATGTGGGGTGTGGATGGCACCCTGGGCAACAACGGTAAACCGACCCAGCGCGCCTTTAAGCGGTATATGGAAGCTGCCCAGGCCGATAAGCCTGCCAAGGACTTCTATTATGATGACTCCGTTGTGCAGAAGCAGTTCAGCACCTCCACCGGTGCGATCGTATCCGGCGGTGGTGAGACCGGCTACTATACTGAGGACAACCTGCCGGATGACAGCTATTCCACCCTGACCGACCCCAGCGTGAACACGCTGGACCCGGCGGCAGGCTGATCGCGTAAAGTTCCAATAGTCTGAAAATTCAATAAGCCAGATCGGGCACAGCAGTTTACAAAGCTGCTGTGCCCGTTTGTTGTATTGGAATGGAGGACATGCTATAATGGCAGCAGCGAGAACCATGCGGGTGAGGAGAAAATGCACGGCCTTTTTGCGGCCTTAATAAGGCGGGCAGAAGCGTATCAAATGTACGTGCACGAATGAAAGACATACTTCCACCGCATAAAAACAGATAAAAGCACGGGAAGATTCCACCGCACCAACAGGCCAGTTGTGCATCATGCTCAAATACACAACATTTTTTCTAAAATGCTTGCAAGCCGCGCACACTTGTGGTATGATTATCCCCGTTGTGAATACACATGTACATAGGAGGGAAACAACATGGGCGAGCGCCGTTTTTTGTTGGTAGATAGCTCCGCTTTGCCGGATGTGTTCCTTAAGGTACTGCAGGCCAAGGAGCTTCTGGCTTCCGGCAGCGTGAGCAATATTTCCACGGCAGCGCGTCAGGCGGGCATTTCCCGCAGTGCGTTCTATAAATACAAGGACTATGTTTTTGACGCCGAAACCGGCCGCGAGGCCATTACCGTGATCGCCACCCTGCTGGACAAAACCGGCGCTTTGCAAAGCCTGCTTTCCGGTATTTCGGCAGCGGGTGCATCGGTTGTTACCATCACCCAGTCCCGGCCGGAAAATGGTACCGCGCAGGTGGAAGTTACTGTGCGCACCGGAACCATGCAGATGACCGTTGAGGAAATGCTGACCCGGCTGGCCCGTCAGTCGTTTGTGGTGGAAGTGCACCGCGGAACCTGAAAGTGAACACACGCCGCCAAGGCGCACAGAACGGAATACCGGATGCGGGCAGCCGCATAAGGAACAAGGGGAGTATAGTATGGCTAAAATTGCAATCATGGGATTCGGCACCGTTGGCAGCGGTGTGCTGGAAGTCTGCCGCCGCAACGCCGCATCCATTGCCCGCCGCGCGGGTGAGCCGGTGGAGGTCAAGTACATCCTGGATGTGCGTGATTTTTCTGATTCTCCGGACGCAGCGCTGTTTGTGAAAGATATCAATGTGATCCTGAACGATCCGGAAGTCAAGGTCGTTGTGGAAACCATCGGCGGCACCCGCTTTGCTTATCCGTATGTGCGCCAGTGCCTGGAAAGCGGCCGCAGCGTGTGTACCTCCAACAAGGAGATGGTTGCCACCTATGGCGCAGAGCTGCTGGCTCTTGCACGGGAGCATAAAGCAGCGTTCCTGTTTGAAGCCAGCGTGGGTGGCGGTACCCCCATCATTACTCCCATGCACCAGTGCCTTGCCGCAAACCAGATCAGCCAGATCCAGGGCATTGTGAACGGAACCACCAACTTTATGCTGACCAAGATGAAGCGCGAAAACATGGGCTTTGATGCCGCGTTGAAAATTGCCCAGCAGCTGGGCTATGCCGAAACCAAGGATCCCGGCGACGATGTGGATGGCCGTGATGCCTGCCGCAAGATCGCCATCCTGAGCAGCCTGGCCTGCGGGCATCATGTTTACCCGGATAACATCCCCGCCCGCGGCATCCGCGATGTGGCCGTGGAGGATGTAAAAGCTGCCGAGCAGCTGGACTGCGCCATCAAGCTGATCGCCTGGTACCATGAAAACCCTGAAGGCGCAGCCGATGCGTTCAGCGCCGGTGTGGAGCCGATGCTGGTGCCGGAGTCCAACCAGCTGGCGGGCGTGAACGATGTGTTTAACGCTGTGCTGATGCAGGGTGATATGCTGGGCGATGTTGTGTTCTATGGCAAGGGCGCCGGCAAGCTGCCCACCGCCAGCGCCGTTGTGGCCGATGTGATCGATGCCCTGAAGGACGGCAGCAAGATCCATGACAGTCTGTTCTGGAAGCCCGCCGAAAAGCTGGATCACCAGCTGACGGATACCGCCAAGTATTCTTATTACATCCGCACCGCGGGCGTGCCCGCCGCCGCGCTGCCCAATGTGGCCGGTCCCGGCAAGCTGGTGTTTGACTATGGCGATTCTGCCGCGTACCTGATCGAAGCTGCCACGGCTGCGGACTTGGAGGCTGTGGCAGCCAAGCTGGAAGTTCTGGGCGGCCGCCTGGCGCTTGTGCTGAAAAAGCTGCCGGAATAAGCCCCGGCAGGGAAGGGAGCACATAACATGATTACCGTAACTGTACCGGCAACCAGCGCCAATGTCGGCGCCGGGTTTGACAGTCTTGGCCTTGCGCTTTCCATGCACAACGTGTTTACCTTTGAGGAATGTGACCGCATCCGCATTTCTTCGGTGGATGGCACCCATGTGCCGACCGGGGCAAACAACCTGGTCTACCGCAGCGCCCGCGCTGTGTATGACCAGCTGGGCATTCCGCTGCGCGGCCTGCGCATTACCCAGCGCAATGATATTCCCATGGCGCGCGGCCTGGGTTCCAGCTCTGCCTGCATTGTGGCGGGCATTTTGGGTGCCAACGCTTTGCTGGGCAACAAGCTGACCAGCCGCCAGATGCTGACCCTTGCCACCGCCATTGAGGGCCACCCCGATAACGTGGCCCCCGCCATGCTGGGCGGCTTTGTTACCAGTGTGTATGACGAAGGCCAGGTTTACAGCGTAAAAAAGAACATCGATGAACAGCTGGCATTTGCCGCTTTTGTACCGGATTTCCGCCTGCTGACCTCCAAGGCGCGCGCCGCGCTGCCGGATATGGTCAGCCATAAGGACGCCGTGTATAATCTGTCCCGCGCCGCGCTGGCTACCGCCGCGTTCTGCGATGGCGATTACAGCCTGCTTGGCGTGGCAACCAAGGATTCCCTGCACCAGAAATACCGCCTGCCCCTGATCGACGGCGGGGACGAAATGTTTGAACTGGCGCAGGACCTGGGTGCGTTGGCTGTTTATATTTCTGGCGCGGGTCCCACCATTATGGCGGTTGTCCCGCGTGACGATCAGGAATTCTTTGCCCGCGCGCAGGAAGCTCTGCCGCAGAGCGAAAAGCTAAAGCATTTTACCGTTTACCGCCTGCTGCCCGATAACACAGGCGCAACGGTGGAATAAGGGAACAGGGAGGAAGAGGTCTTTATGGGTCTTATCGTACAAAAGTTCGGCGGTACCTCGGTCAAGGATCGTGACCGCATCTTTAATGTTGCGCGCATTGTGGCCAACACCCGCAACCAGGGCAACGATGTTGTTGTTGTTGTTTCTGCCCAGGGGGATACCACCGATGACTTGATTACCAAAGCGGCCGAGATCACCAGTGATCCGTCCCACCGCGAAATGGATATGCTGCTGGCCACCGGCGAGCAGATTTCCATCTCGCTGCTGGCCATGGCGCTGCAGGAAATCGGTGTTCCGTCCGTCAGCCTGACCGGCTGGCAGGCCGGCTTCAACACCGACCGCGCTTACACCAAAGCCCGCATTAAGCGCCTGAACACCGAGCGTGTGGAAAGTGAGCTGGCCCGCAACCGCGTGGTAGTTGTAGCTGGTTTCCAGGGACTGAACCGTTCGGATGATATCACCACCCTGGGCCGCGGCGGCAGCGATACTTCCGCCGTTGCCTTGGCAGCCGCTCTGCATGCAGACCGCTGCCAGATCTATACCGATGTGGAAGGTGTGTATACTGCCGACCCGCGCAAGATTCCCAAGGCTACCCGCCTGAAGGAGATCACCTTTGACGAGATGTTGGAACTGGCATCCCTGGGTGCACAGGTGCTCAACAACCGCAGTGTAGAACTTGCCAAAAAGTATGGCGTCGAGCTGGAAGTTCTGTCCAGCATCAATCCGGTGCCCGGCACCGTTGTTAAGGAGGAAACCAAAGTGGAAGGTATGCTGATCAAAGGCGTTGCAAAAGATGAGGACGTCGCTGTTGTTTCGATCTTGGAAGTTCCCGATGTGCCGGGTATGTCCTTCAAGGTGTTCAGCCTGCTGGCACAGAAAAACATCAACGTGGATATCATTCTGCAGTCTTCCGGCAGCGCTGGCTGCAAGGATGTGATCTTTACCTGCTCCAAGGGCGAAGCTGAAACCGCTCGTGCAGTGCTGGAATCCAACAAGACCCGCTTTGGCACTGATAAGATCGCCGTCAACAATGACTGCGCCAAGGTCAGCATTGTCGGTGCCGGTATGCAGAGCCACCCTGGCACGGCTTCCACCATGTTTGAAGCTCTCTACAGCCAGAACATCAACATCCATATGATCTCTACCAGCGAGATCAAGATCAGCGTGATCATTGATAAAGCCGATGCTGACCGTGCTGTTGCCGCCATCCATGATGCTTTCATCCAGTAAGCGGTAATATCCATCTGGTGTAAAAAGTTTACAAGTTTCAGCCCCTGCCGCCCGGCGGGGGCTGTTGCCATATCCGGTACGGAATGGTATAATCAAACGCACAGCCGGGTGGGAATCATTCCCGCAAGCCCGGTTGTGCCCAATGTATTCTGCTGCAAAGGAGGTAACATATGGAATATATGGACGAAACCACCCTTGCCCACAAACACACCAGCCCGTGGCTGATTGCGTTCCGGATCATTTTTACCATTGCGCTGGTTTGGTGCATTCTGTTTATCTTTCATAACTCGCTGGAAACCAGCTCCATCTCGTCGGCCCGCAGCCATGAGGTCATGCAAAAAATCAATGCCATCCTGGCACATCTCAATATCGGCCCGCTGAGCGAACATGTTGTGCGCAAGCTGGCGCATTTTTCAGAGTTCACGCTGGAAGGCTTTCTGCTTATGCTCTGCCTGCGGGTTTATACCCGCCGTTTTGTGCGCCATGTCAGCTGGCCCATGCTGGGCGGCATGGCGACCGCGCTGCTGGATGAAACCATCCAGCTGTATGTGCCGGGCCGCACTTCGTCTGTGCGGGATGTGTGGATCGACTTCGGCGGTGTGATTGCCGGTTTGTTCGTGGCCCTGCTGTTGCTGCTCATCGTGCGCGGGCTGACCTCTTTCCACGCCATGAAAAAAGAAAACCGCCGCCTGCGTGCCGAACGGGCCGAGCTGCTGCGCCAGCAGCGCGCCGACCGGATCAACACAGCGGATGACCGTCCCGAAAGCCCAGATAGGAGAGAATATTTATGACAGAACAACAGGCGATTGAAGCCCTGCACGCCCTGCCGCGCCTGCCCCGCAGCGGCGCATCCCTGGAGCGTATGCAGGCACTGCTGGACCACCTTGGAAACCCGGAAAAGCAGTTTAAGTGCATCCATATTGCGGGCACCAACGGCAAGGGGACCCTTGCCGCTATGACATCTTCTATCCTGACCCATGCGGGCTACAAAACGGGCCTTACCATCAGTCCGTATGTTCTCAATTTTCGGGAACGTTTTCAGATCAATGGACAGATGATGTCCCCGCGCACCCTGGCCAGCCTGACCCGGAAAGTGCTGGATGCTGCCGATGCCATCATCGCTGAGGGCGGGGAAGGCCCGGTGGAGTTTGAAGCCGTTACCGCCATTGCCTTCCTCTGGTTTGCCCGCCAGAAGTGTGATTTTGCCGTGGTGGAAACCGGCCTTGGCGGCCGCTATGACGCCACCAATGTCATCCCCGCGCCGCTGGTTGCGGCCATTACCCGCATCGGCATGGATCATACCGAAATTTTGGGCGATACCCTTGCCGAGATCGCCGCCGAAAAAGCCGGTATCATCAAAGAGGGTAGCGTGGTTGTCTGCTACCCCGAGCAGCCGGAGGAGGCCATGGGCCCGCTGCTGACCGCCGCGGCCAACGCGCATACCTCGCTGGTGGTGCCGGATACCGCCGATTTGCAGCAGCTCAAGTGCCGCCCGCTGGAAAACTATGTTGATTACGGCGGCTATCGTGCTCTGCTGCAATTCCCCGGCAAGCATCAGGCCAACCATGCCGCTATGGCGGTGGAAATTGCCCTGGCCCTCTGGCGGGAATACCATTACGAGATCCCCGATGAAGCGATTGAAACCGGTCTGCGGGATGCCAAAATGCCCGCACGGATCGAGGTCATGCGCCGCCACCCGTTGCTGCTGCTGGATGGCTGCCACAATGCCGATGGTACCGCAGCCCTTGCTGCAACTCTGAAAGAAGCCGGATATGACGGCAACCTTGTGGCGGTCCTTGGCCTGCTGAAAGATAAGGATCACAGCAAAATGCTGGAAAACCTGGCCCCCTGCTTTGAGAAGGTTTTTACCGTCACGCCGGATAGCCCCCGCGCCATGACGGCAGAAGAACTGGAGGAGGAAGCCAAGTACCATATGGATGCCGAAGCCGCCCCCAGCGTGGCAAAGGCCATCCGCCTTGCGGTGGATTACGCCGATGAAAACAACCTGGCTGGTGTGGTGGTGTGCGGTAGCCTTTACCTTGCTGCTCAGGCCCGTCCGCTGCTGCTCAAAGAAGCGGAAAAGTAACCCCAATTCCAACAAAATATGCGCACAGCGCCCTGTATACTGGGAACATACCCCAGCAGCAGGGCGCTTTTTGCTGCTATTACCAAAAATGAAAGAGGTGGACAACCCCCTTGGCGAAAGTTTGTTTTGTTCCGGCGCAGGGAACATTGGCGGCTTACCTGACCGGTGAGATCGACCACCATGCCGCGCAGGCCCTACGGCGTGAAATTGATGCGCAGATCGATGCCCGCATGCCGGAATTGCTGACGATGGATTTTTCCGGCGTTACTTTTATGGATTCCTCCGGTGTGGGGCTGATTCTGGGCCGCGGGCGCCAGATGTCCGGCCTGGGTGGGCGGCTTGTTGTGCAAAACGCACCGGATACCGTGCGCCGCATGCTGGATCTGGCGCATATCCATTACGTTTGATCGTGGGGGAGGTCACATCATGAAAATGCTGAATCAGGTCAAAATGACCTTTGCCAGCCGCAGCGTCAACGAAAGTTTTTCCCGTGCGGCACTTGCGGCGTTTCTGGCCCAGGCGGACCCAACCGTGCCGCAGCTGGCAGATATCAAAACGGCCGTGTCAGAAGCTGTCACCAACTGCATCGTCCATGCCTATCCGGATACCGTCGGCCCCATTACGATGACGGCTGTTTTGTATGAGGGCGGCAATGTGCGCATTACCATATCGGATAAAGGCGTTGGTATCCCGGACGTTGCCAAGGCAATGGAGCCAATGTATACCACCGGCAACCCGGACGAGCGCGCGGGCCTGGGTTTTGCGGTAATGCAGAGCTTTATGGATCGGGTCCATGTATCCTCTGCGCCGGGACGGGGAACACGCGTTACCATGAGCCGTCACCTGGATTCCCGGTGAGTTTTGGCGTGTGCGCTCCTACATAGGGCAGAATCAGCCAGTACAGCAGAGTGGAATCTGTTGACCGTTGCGGATATGCCCGCTAAAACCGGAACGAATCAACGCCTAGTGGCAGGGCAGACGTTCGTTCCCGATTGCAGGGAGGCAGCTGATATGGCAACCGCAAATCCCACCGCACTTTTTACCACATTACCGCGCACGGAGTTCATCCAGAAAAACCTTGGCCTTGTACATTCCTGTGCTGGCCGCTTTACAGGCCGCGGCATCGAATACGAAGAATTGTATTCGGCGGGCTGCCTGGGGCTTGTCAAAGCGTGCGATGGGTTTGACCCGGACCGCGGGGTCTGTTTCTCCACCTATGCGGTGCCGGTCATCTTGGGTGAGATCAAAAAGCTGTTCCGGGACGGGGGAACTGTTAAGGTCAGCCGTTCGATCAAAGAACTTGGATTAAAAGTGACAGCGGAACGGGAACGCCTGATGAAGCTGACCGGCGCAGAGCCAACCGTGGCACAGCTGGCACAAAACCTGGGGGCAACGCCGGAGCAGGTGGCGGTATCCATTCAGGCTGCTATGCCGGTTGTCTCCCTGACCCCGGCGGATGATGAGGACGGAACAAGAGAATGGGATATCCCGGTGGATTCACCGGAAGAAGTATTGGCGGAACGGATCAGTTTGGCGGAAATATTGAAACGACTGAATGAATCCGACCGGCAGCTCATCCGCCTGCGCTTTTATGCGGGCAAAACCCAAAGTAAAACGGCACAAATCCTTGGTACTACCCAGGTACAGATATCGCGCCGCGAACGAAAGATTTTGAAATGGATGCGCAAAGAGCTGACAAGCGAATAAGAAAACACAAAATGATGGCTGTTTTTCCAATTCGGAGCCATAAAAACTGTGCGATTCGACAAAAGTATGACTTCTGCACGTTTTGCCCTTGACGATGACACTTGCATGTGCTAAAATAACACCACTTTGAATAGCACAGGCGATATCCAATAGGGGCGCCTGGCTGGACAAAGCAGCATCAGAAAATTTGGAAAACCTCAAAAAAGCTGTTGACAAATCAAACCTGATGTGGTATCCTAATAAAGCTGTCCGAAAGACAGCGGCTGATTGAAAAGATTGTTTAAGAAAATTTCAAAAAAGTACTTGACAAACAGGACTTGATGAAGTAAAATAAATAAGCTGTTTCAAACAGCGCAGGACCTTGAAAATTGAACAATACTGAAACTTGTGGAACCTTAAACGTGATGGAAAATCACGAAAAACAATTCCAAAGCCGAGAGATCGGCAAACAAGTAATTCATACAGGACGCAAGCGATTGTGTCTGAGTGAACGAGATTTAACACTTTATGAGTGATAAATACCATTTATAAAGAGTTTGATCCTGGCTCAGGACGAACGCTGGCGGCGCGCCTAACACATGCAAGTCGAACGGAGCTTAGAGAGCTTGCTTTTTAAGCTTAGTGGCGAACGGGTGAGTAACGCGTGAGTAACCTGCCCTAGAGTGGGGGACAACAGTTGGAAACGACTGCTAATACCGCATAAGCCCACGGTGCCGCATGACACTGAGGGAAAAGGATTTATTCGCTTTAGGATGGACTCGCGTCCAATTAGCTAGTTGGTGAGGTAACGGCCCACCAAGGCGACGATTGGTAGCCGGACTGAGAGGTTGAACGGCCACATTGGGACTGAGACACGGCCCAGACTCCTACGGGAGGCAGCAGTGGGGGATATTGCACAATGGGGGAAACCCTGATGCAGCGACGCCGCGTGGAGGAAGAAGGTTTTCGGATTGTAAACTCCTGTCGTTAGGGACGATAATGACGGTACCTAACAAGAAAGCACCGGCTAACTACGTGCCAGCAGCCGCGGTAAAACGTAGGGTGCAAGCGTTGTCCGGAATTACTGGGTGTAAAGGGAGCGCAGGCGGGAAGACAAGTTGGAAGTGAAAACCATGGGCTCAACCCATGAATTGCTTTCAAAACTGTTTTTCTTGAGTAGTGCAGAGGTAGATGGAATTCCCGGTGTAGCGGTGGAATGCGTAGATATCGGGAGGAACACCAGTGGCGAAGGCGGTCTACTGGGCACCAACTGACGCTGAGGCTCGAAAGCATGGGTAGCAAACAGGATTAGATACCCTGGTAGTCCATGCCGTAAACGATGATTACTAGGTGTTGG